>Ga0055584_100007137_pt1 | contig 10957 bp, 8 predicted proteins | sample OSDHelmetaG_FD_58716 | JGI IMG/M metagenome (GOLD analysis project Ga0055584, IMG submission 58716) | Pelagic marine sediment microbial communities from the LTER site Helgoland, North Sea, for post-phytoplankton bloom and carbon turnover... | ecosystem: Environmental > Aquatic > Marine >...
CTTGGCATAATCGAGCATTTGCGCGCGGTCGGCGCCTTTCATATCGGTGAGCAAAATGATCTGCTCGCCTTTCTTGTCATCGGGAATGCTGACAGCGGCATGCATCTGGCCAGGCCAGATTGCGCTGGCATAGCCTTCCACAGCTGTGAGGGAGACCATCTCGCCGGCAATCTTGGCAAAGCGTTTCGCGCGGCCGAGGATGGAGACATAGCCATTGCGATCAATGTTGACGATATCGCCAGTGTCATAGGTCTTGTCTTCCGGCGGTTCCAGAACACCCGGATTGTCGGCTTTGAGATAGCCGAGCATGATGTTGGGGCCGGAGACCAACAGCTTGCCGCCTTGTTCAATGCCCGGCACTGGCTCGATGCTGTGGGTGATATTGGGGAGCAGGCGGCCAACCGTTCCTGCCTTGTAATGCATGGGTGTATTGACCGCGAGAACCGGTGCGGTTTCAGTCGCGCCATAACCTTCCATAATCCGCAGCCCGAATTTGTCAGCCCATTGCGCTCTTGTGTCATCACGGACTTTCTCAGCGCCGGCAAAGACATAGCGCAGGCTGTAAAAGTCATAAGGATGCGCCGCCTTGCCGTAACCGCCGAGGAACGTGTCGGTCCCAAACAGGATGGTTGCATCGGTGTCATATACGAGTGCCGGCACGATGCGGTAGTGCAGCGGTGAGGGGTAGAGAAAGGTCTTCAACCCGGACAGGATTGGCAGCAGCGTGCCACCCGTGAGACCGAAAGAGTGGAACATTGGCAAGGCATTAAACACGATATCTCGGGGGTTGAAATCAACCTTGGTGGCGAGCTGATAGCGATTAGCCATTAGGTTCTCATGGCTGAGGACGACGCCTTTTGGTGTGCCCTCCGAACCGCTGGTGAAAAGAATGGCGGCGGGGTCCGTTGCTAACACTTTGTTGGCTCTGACGCGCAGGCTGGGGAATTGCTTCTGGATCAGCCCAGTGATTTTATCGCTGAACGAAATCTCCTCTCGGACATCTTCGAGATAGACCAGCTCTGCCTTTTGAGAGAGTGCTGCGGCCACATCGTCGAGTTCCGCCAGTTTGATGAATTTACGAGATGTCAGAACGGTTTTGACCTGTGCGGTCTCCAGTGCCGACAGCATGTTCTTGATGCCGGTTGAGAAGTTGAGCATCGCCGGGGTACGACCATACGCCTGCAGGGCGAAGAAGGTCACCGCACCACCAAGAGAGTTCGGCAATAGAACACCCACCGGCTTGTCTTTGGTTGTGTCTTTTGCAATGCGCCGCCCGAGGACGAGCGAAGAGAGCAGCAGCCGGTTATAGGAAAGGGGATTGCGGTCGGTGTCTTCGACGATCAGATGTTTGCCGCCTTGGATTTTGCGTGCTTCCACCAGCCCTTCGAACAGGCTGCGTCGATAGTCACAAGTCTCAAATATCAGATCGCTCATCACGTCATACAGGCGTTCCCCAGTGATCTGTCGGCGTTCGCGGCCACTGAGGTCTTCCGGCAGTTCAAATTTGCGCGGAGCCAGCAGGGTGACGGTGATTTTGGGAAACAGCCGCAGTCGGATCTTGCCACGCAGTCGCGAGAAGGGTGTGAACTGAGCACCGTCGATCCTGACCGGCACCAGCATCGCATCCGCCTTGTCGGCGACCATGCCCGGACCTTCATAGATCTTCATCAACGCGCCAGTGACCGTAATGCGGCCTTCCGGGAAAATCACACAATGGCGATCTTCTTTGACGGCCTTGATCAACGCTTTCATCGACATTGAATTGGTAGGGTCGACGGAAAACGCATCGACCAGCGCCAGAAACGGTTTTACCCACCATTGTTGGGAGATGTGAGTGTTAACGGCAAATATTGGTTTAACTGGCAGGAAGGCCGCGAGTAGCAGTGGGTCGAGCAGGGAGACATGGTTGACGACGATTACCGCGTGCTTTCCGGCCTGGCTGTAATGTTCGAGGCCCTTGACCTCGACGCGGTAAATGATCTTCAAAATAGTCGCGAGGATCAACTTGATGAGCTGATAGGGCTGTAGCCGTGTGATGTAGAGCGCGACGAACCCGTTGGCGATGGCTAGTGCGAAGAATACCTGCGGGATTGTCCAGTCGGCAGCGAGCATCAGTGTCGCGATAATTGCGCCGACGACCATAAACAGGGCGTTCAGGATATTGTTGGCCGCGATGGTTCGCGACCGTGTTGCAGGGTCGCTGTCATTTTGGAGGATGGCATAGAGCGGCACAGTATAAAGCCCGCCGCAGATGGCGATGGCCGTCAGGTCGAACAGGATACGCCAGTTAGCCGGGCTCTCCATAAAATCAGCCGCAGTGATCAATCCACTTGTCGGTGCGCGGAGACCGCGTGATGCAAAATACAGATCGAGGGTAAAGACCGTTAAAGCGAGTGCACTCAAGGGAACATTTTTGGCGGAAACCTCGCCTTTGAGTAGCCGGGCGCACCAGTAAGATCCGATCCCAATTCCGAGCGAAAATGTCACCATGAAAAGGGTGACGACGCTGGCATCACCGCCGAGTAGGATTTTGGAGAAGTTTGGAAATTGTGACAGGAAGGTCGCGCCGACCAGCCAGAACCACGAAATACCCATGATCGAGAGAAAAACCGATCGGGTTTCCCGTGCGCGGGCGACCATGCGCCAGGTTTCCTGAAAGATATTCGCGTTTATTTTCAGTTCAGGATCGGCAGCAGCGGCGACCGGAATCGAACGGCTTGCCAACCAGCCCAGTAAAGCGACTGCGAGCAGGGTTGCTGACACAATGGTGATACCCTGGCTCGCAATAATCAACAGGCCACCAGCAATGGTTCCGATAAGGATGGCAAGGAAGGTCCCGCCTTCAATCAGCGCATTGCCGCCGATCAACTCGTTTTCCGCCAAATGGCTCGGCAGAATACCGTATTTCAGCGGCCCAAAAAACGCGGACTGGGTGCCCATCATGAATAGAACAACGATCAGGAAGTAGGTGTTCGACAGGTAAAACCCGGCGACGGCAATTCCCATTATAAGAATTTCGGCGATTTTGATGCGCCGGATTGCGGTTGACTTCTCAAGCTTGTCGGCCATCTGACCGGCGGTGGCGGAGAACAGAAAGAACGGCAGAATAAAAATTCCCGCCGCCATAGTGACGAGGATTTGTGGGCTAATATCAGACGATTGCAACAACCCGAATGTGATCATGACAATGAGCGCCTGCTTCATCAGATTGTCATTCATCGCCCCCAGAAACTGGGTAATAAACAGCGGCAGGAACCGTCTGCTCTTGAGCAGGTTCGAGGAGGGTTCGGTCATCTTGCGCTAATCTGCCTTCGTGACAGCAGTGGCGACATATAACGGGTCGGTCTCGCCGGGGTTCGGCGAGATGTTTTCGAATTGAGGAGCTTCGAAGCCACCGGATTCATTGAAGTAATACCCAACCAGCTTGGCGTGCTCTATGTCATCCATCTGGTGCCATAACGCGATGGCTTTGGTGGGAAAACATCTGTTGGAGAAGGAGACGATACAGCGACTACCGGGTCGCAGGACGCGAGCAATTTCACCAAAGACATGAACCGGGTGAATCAGATACTGCACCGAAACCGTGATCATACAGCCATCGAACGAGTTGTCGGCGATCGGCAGGGTTGGGTTGTTGCTGAGATTATGGACCAGCCGTTCGGTCAGCTGTTTATTGTCATCAAGCTCAACCTGGTTCATGCCGACTCCGGTGACACTCTTATACTCAACATCCCAGGGCAGGTGGGACACACAGCTCGACATCAGGTCAAGGATGTCGCCGCCAGCTGGCAGATGTTCGCGGAAATAGTCGTTTAGCGCGGCACAGGCAGGATCATCAATATGGGTAACGAGACGTGGCTGCTCATAAAAAATACCGTCATCACTCTCATCGGCCCGCAGAAAGTGCTCGGGCTGAAGTTGATCACTACTGTCTTCCGTCATGACGTTATTGCGCCGCAGCGACGTGAAACGGTGGTTCGCCAGCGAGGACCGGGTGTTCATCCTCAAGTGTAATCCGGCGTAGCATCCGGCGTTCATCGCGCGGGAAGTCTGTCCGGGCATGAACAGAACAGCGATTGTCCCACATCATGATATCGCCGGGCCGCCATTTATGTTCATAGACGAATTCTGGTTTGCTCTGATGTTCAAACAGAAAATCGAGTAGCTCACGGCTTACTTCCGGACTGACATCGAGGATTTCCTCGGTCATCAGCTCGCTGACAAAGAGCGCTGAACGCCCGGTTTCAGGATGTTTACGAAACACCGGATGGGCAAAATGCGGATGAACGCTTTTGTCATAGTTGTCAGCGGTTTTGTGCTGATTGCCGTAATCATAGATATGCAGCGCTTTTTTGGTGCCGATGCGGTGCTTGATGTCCTCCGGCAGGGTTTCAGCGGCTTTGTAGCTGTTGGAAAACAGCGTGTTGCCGCCATGTTCCGGAATATCAATGGCGTATAGAAGTGTCGCTTTAAGCGGGTTTTCATAATACGGCGTATCCGAATGGAACATCATTTCGCCATCAGGCAGGGTACCGATAGGCTTGCCGTTTTCCCGGACATTGGTGATCAACATCAGCGCGTTGCTGGCTTTTTGCTCATGTTCTGTCGCTGTTGATTGATGGCGAACGGCGATCTTGCCGAAATTGGCGGCATAGGCCTGCTGTTGATCCAAAGTCAGGTCCTGATCACGAACCAGGACGATAATGTGGTCATACCAGGCCTGTTCAATGGCTTTCACGACATCGGGGGTGAGAGGTTCCCGTAGGTCTACACCGAGGATCTCCGCACCGATGGCATCGCAGATTGGCCTAATTTCAAAATCAGTCATGCCCGCACCTGTATTCTGTAATTTTTATGATTGAACGCCATCGACGTTCGGAACTCAAGCTATCTGTGGTCCGATTGACGCCCCTTCGGACGGGGCGTAGAGTCTTGCAAAGTGCTAAAAAAAGCACAATCCAGGGCTTTGCGAAGGAGGCGGTGATGGAGGTAACGCGTCTATCCGATGCGCTCGGGGCACATGTGTCCGGTGTAGATCTCTGCAATGTCGATGGTGATACCATAGACAAGATTCGAGACGCTTTTCACGAACATCAGATATTGCTGTTTCGGGATCAGGATATCTCGATAGAACAGCATATCGCGTTCAGCAGGAATTTCGGCCCGTTGGAAGTGCATATTTCCAGGGATAGTCTGCACGATGACCACGAAGAGATCCTGCTGGTCTCCAACAAGAAAGAAAACGGCAAATATGTCGGTGTCGAGAATGCCGGGGATTCGTGGCATTCAGACTTGTCCTATATGCCGGAACCCAGCCTCGGCTCGCTACTATACGCGCTGGAAGTCTCGGAAATTGGTGGTGATACCGAATGGCTCAATATGTATGACGCCTATGACACGCTGCCTGAAGAAACCAAACAGCGGATTGAAGGCCTTAAAGCCCGGCACAGCTTTAATCGCTATAAGAACAGCCGTATTGGCGTGCCGACACAGCGTCAGGAGGGGGGTAAGGAGCGCTATGAGAAGCTCAGCCCGCCAGATGTGTTTCATCCGGTTGCGCGGACACACCCGGAGACTGGCCGCAAGGCGCTTTATGTCTCGCCACGCTTTACCCTAGGAATCCTCGACGGATCAGAGGATGAAGCGCAGGACCTGCTTGATGAGCTGATTGAACACGCGACGCAGCGGAAATTCGTCTATCACCATGAATGGAAGGTCGGCGACCTGATCATGTGGGACAATCGTTGTACGCTGCATTTGGCTTGCCGGGGGATACCTGAAGATCAGGTGCGTCATATGCATCGCACGACCATATCTGGCGATGTACCGTTTTAATGGGGTTTGACCATGCAGATTAATCCGCTTTCTGATGTTCTGGGCGCCGAGGTCATCGGTATTGATGTCGGTAACCTTGATGAGGTGACCTTCGATAAGGTTCATGAGGCATTTCTGGAACATCATGTGCTGGTATTCCGGGATCAGAACCTGCCACCGGAAAGACAGGTGGCTTTCGCCCAGCGGTTCGGTGAACTGGATGTCCATATCCAAAAGGACAATAAGCACTCAGGACATGAGGCTATTCAAGTTCTCTCAAACAAGAAGGTGAACGGTGAATATATCGGCTCACCATCGGCGGGTGATGCCTGGCATTCGGATCTGTCCTACACCGATATTCCGACGCTCTGTACCATGCTTTATGCCATGGAAATTCCGGAAGTTGGTGGTGATACCGAATGGTCCAACATGTACCGCGCCTATGACACGTTGTCGGAGGAGATGAAGCAGTTGCTCGACGGGCTGCATGCTCGACATACCTTTAACCGTTTTCGTAACCCACGTGTAGAAGTCCCAGAAATATATAAAGGAATAGGAAAAGAGCGATACGCAGATATTGCGCCGCCGGACGCAGTTCACCCGCTTGTCAGGACGCATCCCGAAACTGGTCGCAAGGCTCTCTATCTATCCGAACGCTTTACGATCGGGATTGAAGAATTAGAGGAGGAGGAAGGTCAGGCACTGATGGATGAATTGATTGCGCATCAGAAACAGCGCGACTTCATCTATCGTCATAAATGGAGCCTCCATGACCTGACAATCTGGGATAATCGCTGCCTGATCCATCTTGCCTGTGGTGGTGTGCCCGAAGGACAAATTCGACACATGCATCGCGTCATCGTTCGTGGTGACAAACCTTACTGACCCATAACTCCAGGAGAGATCGAGAATGGCTGATGAGAGACTTCCATCCACAAAACCCCGTATCCGACACACGATGCTGCGGGTAAAAGACCTCGACCGGTCGGTAAAATTCTATTCCGAGGTCATGGGGATGCAGGAATTCCGCCGTAATGAGAATGAAGGTGGTAAATACACTGTCGTCTTCATGGGGTTTGGCGATGAGAATACCGATCCGGCGATTGAATTGACTTATAACTGGGGTCAGGATGATGGCTATGAGGTGGGAACAGGCTTTGGCCACGTCGCCATTGGCTATCCGGATATCTATGAAATCTGCGCAAAGGTTGAGGCGTTTGGCATGGAAGTGCCGCGGCCGCCTGGTCCGCTGAAACATTCAGGTCCGAACGGACCGGTTATCGCCTTTATCCGTGATCCAGACGGCTATTCCATCGAACTTGGCCAGCGCGCCTGAACCCCAATTTCCGGAGTCTGAAATGGCCGAAACAGCGCCGAGGAAAGCAATTCATGTAAGTAATGAACATAGATTTGCCTATCAGGATCTGCGTGACTGGCTTGTAGAGGCTGAAAGACTCGGTGAGCTTGAGGTGATCACCGGCGCGAGTTGGGAAGAGGATATCGGCATGGCGGCGACCGTTGCCAAATACCGCGATGGCTCGCCTGCCTTGTTGTTTGATGAGGTTCCCGGCTGTGCCAAGGGTTTCCGGGTGTTGTGTAACTTTTTTGGTGGTAAACGTAAGAATCTGACGCTGGGCTTTCCCGAGCATCTTAACAAGGTCGAACTCTCCGAAGCCTGGGCCGGTGTCTATTCCCATGAACAGCGGGCACTGATTCCGCCGGTTTATGTCGATGATGGGCCAGTGTTCGAGAACATTATGACCGGCGATGATATAGATGTGCTCGCCTTCCCATCCCCCATGTGGCACGAGGACGATGGTGGCCGCTATATCGGAACTGGCACCTATAATGTCACGCAAGACCCCGATACCGGCTGGTATAACCTAGGTTGCTACCGGGTCATGGTGATCGACGACAAGACGGTTGCCTATAACTCGGCCCCTGGAAAACATGGCCGCATTCATCATGAAAAACACATCGCAAAAGGCGAGAAGATGCCCGTCGTCATGGTGGTTGGTGGTGAACCGCTGGCCTTCCTGCTCGGTGGCTATGAAGTGCCGTCCGGAGTCAGCGAGTTCGACGTGATGGGTGGCCTGCGGGGTAAACCCATCGAGCTGGTTCGTGGTAAGGAAACCGGGCTGCCGTTTCCGGCGGATGCCGAGATCGTCATCGAGGGCTGGGTCGATCCAAATGAGGTTGTTCCTGAAGGACCATTTGGTGATTGGTGCGGCAGCTATACTGAACCGGGGCGTGTAAGGCCAAAATGCGACGTTGCGGCAATCTATTACCGCAATGACCCGATTATACTGGGCTTTCCCCCACAGCATTTGCCGGATGAGTTCTCGCGGTTTCGGGCGATTACCCGGTCGGCACTGATGAAACGCAATATCGAAGCTGCCGGTGTGCCGGATATTCATCAGGTTTGGTGCCATGAGGTGGGCGGCTCGCGGATGTTGACCGGGGTGTCGATCAAGGCGCGCTATCCTGGCCATGCGACCCAGGCGGGCCATATTGCGAGCCAGTGTCATGCCGGTGCCTATGCCGGTAAGTGGGTCATTGTCACCGATGAAGATATCGATGTGACCGATCTGGAAGAGCTGATCTGGACAGCGCTTATGTGCTGCGATCCAGCCACAGAGATGGATATCATCAAGAATGCCTGGACCTCCAACGCGGACCCAAGGCTGCATCCCGAGGAGAAAGCGAAGGGAAATGTCACGAATTCCCGCCTGATCATTGATGCCACCAAGCCGTACCACTGGGCGGATCGCTTCCCGAAATCAACCAAGCCCAAACCTGAAGTGTTGGAGGCGGCCCGTAAAAAATTTGGGCATCTCGCGTAAGGAAATAATATGGCTGAAACCCAGGCTCCTGCTGCCAATGACCGCGATCATAATCTGCGCCATGCCCTGGTCTATCAGGATTTGCGTGACTGGATTGCCGAGGCTGACCGGCTTGGCGAGTTACGGGATGTAAAAGGGGCGAGTTGGGAACAGGATATCGGTCTCGCCTGTACGGTCGTGAAATATGACGAAGACGCGCCGGTCCTGTTGTTTGACGACATCCCGGGTGTGAAGCCGGGTTTTCGCGTATTGGCAAATTTCTTTGGTGGCAAGCGTAAGAATATGACACTGGGATTTCCGACCAATCTATCGAAAGTCGAGCTGTCGGATGCCTGGGCAGAGGTTTATTCGCATGATCAGCAATCGTTGATCCCGCCGGTGTTCGTGGAAGACGGTCCGGTTTTTGAGAACATCCAGATGGGTGATGATGTCGATATCGATCAGTTTCCATCACCGATTTGGCATGAAGGCGATGGCGGGCGATATATCGGGACGGGGAGCTACAACGTCACAACCGATCCGGACACTGGCTGGCTCAACCTCGGATGCTACCGGATCATGGCGAAGGATTCAAAGACGGTTGCATTTAACACGGGGCTCGGCAAACACGGCCGCATCCATTTTGAGAAAAACGCCGCGAAGGGCGAAAAAACACCGGTCGTGATGGTCATTGGCGGTGATCCGATGACCTTTATCATGGGCGGTTATGAAGTACCGTCGGGTGTCAGCGAGTATGACGTTGTTGGCGGCCTGCGGGGCAAACCCATTGAATTGGTGCGCGGCAAGATTACAGGCCTGCCATTTCCAGCCAATGCTGAAATCGTCCTCGAAGGTTATGTTGATCCGGAAGTGGAAGTCCCGGAGGGGCCATTTGGCGATTGGTGTGGCAGCTACACGGAGAGCGGCCGGCGGCGTCCGAAATGTGATATCGTCGCGGTCTATCATCGTGATGATCCTATTATCCTCGGCTTTCCGCCGCAAAGCCTGCCAGATGAATATTCCCGGTTTCGTTCAATAACGAGGTCTGCTCTGTTACGACATGCGGTGAATGCGGCCGGTGTGCCTGACGTCAAAGCGGTCTGGTGTCATGAGGTTGGCGGCTCGCACATGCTGACCGGTATCTCTATTACGCAGAGATATCCCGGCCATTCGACGCAGGCGGCGCAGATCGCGGCACAATGCCAGTCCGGTGCCTACGCCGGGAAATGGGTGATCGTGACGGATGATGATGTCGATGTTGCAGATCTTGAGGAGCTTATCTGGGCCGCTCTGATGAGGTGCGATCCGGTGAATGATATCGATTTTATCAAATATGGCTGGACGTCGTTTGCCGATCCCAGAGTCGATCCGGAAGAGCGAGCCAAAGGGAATATCACCAATTCGCGGATGATCATCGATGCCTGCCGTCCGTTTCACTGGAAGGACGATTTCAACAAATCAACCAAACCGTCAGAGGAGTTGCTGACGATGGCACGGGAGAAATACGGGTATTTGCTCGACTGATACCGATGGTCGGACAAGGGAAGAGGGAGAACATGATGGGACAGCTGGAGGGCAAAGTCGCCGTGGTGACGGGCGGCGCACTGGGGATCGGCGCCGCTTATTGCAAACGCCTTGCGGAAGAGGGCGCCAAGGTTGTTATTGCCGATCTTGAAGATGCCAGCAGCGTTGTTGGCGTGATTGAACAGGCCGGCGGTGAAGCGATCTTTGTGGAGACGGATGTCGCCAACGAGGCCGCCAACATGAATATGGCCGCCAAGGCGGTGGAAGCCTTTGGTCGGCTCGACATTCTGGTCGCCAATGCCGGGCTCTATACGCATCTGCGACGGGGACCGTCATTGGAGGAAACCGTCGATGAATGGGATGCGGTTTATAACGTCAATATCAAGGGCGTTTGGCTCGGCGCCAAAGCCTGTATCCCAGAAATGAAGAAGAACGGTTACGGCAAGATTATCAATATCGCCTCGACGGCGGCTTTTCAGGGCACGCCGGGGATTACACGTTATGCGGCCTCGAAGGCTGCTGTGGTCGGCATCACGCGCTCAATGGCGCGCGAATATGGTGATGACGGTATTCGTATTAATGCCATCGCACCGGGGCCGATTGAGACAGAAACCGGTAAGCAATATGAAACCGAAGAAAGTATCAAACGTCGCTTGGCGAGCGGCAAAAAGCGCGCATTGGGTCGCAATGGTATGCCTGCCGACGTTCTTGGGTTATGTGTGTTTCTATCGTCGCCAAAGAGCGATTTTATGAGTGGTCAAACGGTCGTCGTCGATGGCGGCGGCACGATGTGGTGA
>Ga0055584_100007138_pt1 | contig 10955 bp, 12 predicted proteins | sample OSDHelmetaG_FD_58716 | JGI IMG/M metagenome (GOLD analysis project Ga0055584, IMG submission 58716) | Pelagic marine sediment microbial communities from the LTER site Helgoland, North Sea, for post-phytoplankton bloom and carbon turnover... | ecosystem: Environmental > Aquatic > Marine >...
ATGATGTGGTCTTCATCCCCGCCGATTTCCGGCGATTCGCCCGCATTGCCCGCGACTTCGCTCCGCGGGTCGTGGCGACCTCTGCCGCCGAGCCCGATGACGCCGGACGGTTGTCGCTGTCGCTGCACGCCGGGGCGACGGTAGACGAGGTCCGGCGGGCAGCGGAAGATCCCGATCGGTTGCTGGTCGTGGAGACCAGTCCCGCCTACCCGCGGACGCACGGCGTTCCGCCGGATCATCCGCACAGTATCGCGCTCGAAGACGTCGACCTCTGGATCCCGTGTGATTCCGACACCTCGGCACCGTTCGCGCTCAACGAAGCGCCTCCGAACGCAATCCAGGGCGCGATCGCGGAGCACGTGGCGAGTTTTATTCCGCCGGGTGCGACGCTGCAGACGGGCATTGGCGGCGTTCCCAGCGCTGTGGTCGAGTTGCTTGCCGATGGACCGGCCGGAGACTTCGGCATCCACAGCGAGCTGTTCACCACCGGCCTCATGCGCTTGCACGAGGCGGGCAAGGTGAGCAATCGCAAGGGGGTCTTCGACGGCCTGTCGGTGGCGACCTTCGCAATGGGATCGCGCGAGCTGTACGACTGGCTCGACGACCGGCCCGGCGTCGGATTCGCGCCGGTCGCTGTCGTGAACGACCCGGCGATCATCGCGCGCAACCGCGATCTCGTCTCACTCAACGGCGCGCTGTCCGTCGATCTCTTTGGTCAACTGGTAGCCGACGATTTCGGTGCGGGTCAGTTCTCCGGGATCGGCGGGCACGAAGATTTTCTTGCTGGCGCAGGCCGCGGCGAGCGCGGTCGCTCGTTGATCTGCCTACCTGCAACGGCGAGCCACGCAGGCGAGCCTGTTTCGCGCATCGTGTCTCGGCTCCCTACGGGCGCAATGGTGACAAGCCCGCGGCATCAGGTCGATGTCGTCGTCACCGAGTTTGGCGCGGCGGAGCTGGCCGGTCGTACCGTAGAAGAACGCGCCGAAGCGCTTGCGGAAATCGCGCACCCCGACTGGCGGGACGAACTGATGGCCGATGCGCGGGCGCTCCGCCAGCGCGGCGTTCTCGATCCGGGTCTGCGCTGATCGACTAGGTGGGCGATTCGAGCCGCGCGCGCAGTCGATTGCGCAGGAAATCGAGAAATGCGCGCATCCGGGACGAGACCAACCGTCCGCCCGCATAGACCAGATTCACCGGCACCTCGGGCGGCGAATATTCCGTGAGCACCGTCGCGAGTCGCCCCGAGCGGACCAGCGGCTCGGCCTGATACGACAGGAAATGACCGAATCCGAGCCCACCGGCGCACGCCTCGAGCGCGGCGGTGGCCTGGTTGCAGCGGAAGGTTCCCGATACGCGGACACCGAAGGCTCGCTTGCCCTCCTGGAACCGCCAGACGCCTCCCGGCGCGATCCCGTCGAATAGCACGCAGGGTAACTCGGGGAGCTCGTCCGGATGCGCGGGCACCCCGATCCGTTCGAGAAGCGTTGGACTAGCAACGATGACTCGCTTCACGGACCCCACACCGATCGCAATCATCGATGAGTCTTCCAGCGGGGCGATCCGAACTGCCAGATCGATGCCTTCGCCGACCAGATCGACTACGCGATCGAGCAGCAGGAGTGTGAGCGAGAGTTCCGGGTGGAGGAGGGCAAACTCGGCGGCCACGGGTCCCACATGCATCTGTCCGAAGCTCATCGGCGCGGTGATCGTCAACTCGCCGCGGAGCTCGCCAACGCCCGCACCGAGCGCCAACTCGGCTTCGTCGATGTCTGTCAGGATCTGTCGACAGCGCTCCAGGTAGTCGCGGCCTTCGGGGGTGAGCGACATCCGCCGGGTGGTACGGCGCAGCAGGCGGGTGCCGAGCTCCTTCTCGAGCGCCGCGAGCTTGCGGACCACGCTCGGTGGGGACTTCCCGAGCGCGCTTCCGGCGGCCGTCAGGCTCCCCCGGTCGACGATCTCGATGAAGGTTCGCATGGCGGAGAGCTTGTCCATCACCAGAATCAGCGTGACTTATTCCTGCAGAAGATGCACTAGTCATATACGAAAGATCCCATTTATCAGGATGTTGTACCTCCGTAGCCTCCTCGATGTGGCAGCGAATTCGAGCTGCCTCCCACTCGGCCCAGGCCGAACCACGAGGAGAACTCCAATGACCGCAGCGAAGACACTTGGCATCCACCACGCCGGCCTCACCGTTCCCGATCTCGCGGCGGCACGGCACTTCTTCGAGCAGGCACTCGGCTTCGAGGCGGTCGGTGAGGTGCCGGACTACCCGGCCGCTTTCCTGAGCGATGGCAGCGTGATGATTACCTTGTGGCAGGCCGAGAACCCGCAGGCCGCTCGGCCCTTCGACCGACGTCACAACATCGGTCTTCACCACTTTGCCCTGCGAGTGGCCGACAGCGAGGCGCTCGATGCCCTGCACAAGGATTTTCAGGCACGCGGTGACGTCGAGATCGAGTTCGCACCGGAGGCGCTTGGCGGCGGGCCGACACGCCACCTGATGTGCGCGATTCCGGGCGGAGTGCGGCTCGAGCTGATCGCGGCGGGGGCCTGAGCCATGACGGGTGCATCACCGTTCCACGAAGGGGAGCAGCGAGTCCAGGCGCAGCTCGGTGTGCGCGACATCGAGGCCTGGGCTCGGAAGGTGGTGCGCTCCTACCTGCCCGATGAGCATCGCGCCTTCCACACGGCGCAGCCCTTCCTGGTTGCCGCGGCCCGTGACGAGCAGGGTCGCCCGTGGGCGACTCTGCTCACCGGTCGCGAGGGGTTCGCAACCTCTCCCGATGACCAGACACTTCGTTTGGATGCGCTGCCCCTGCACGGCGATGCGCTTGCGGGCGCCCTGGTCCCCGGCTCCGACCTGGGCCTGCTCGGAATCGAACTAGCATCGCGTCGGCGTAATCGCGTGAATGGACGAATCGCCGCGACGGGCGACGCGCTGGTGTTCAGGGTGGAGCAGAGCTTCGGGAACTGCCCCCAGTACATCCGCGAGCGAGAATGGTTTCGCGTCTCACCGCAGTCGCCGCCGTCCGAGCCGCGGCGCAGCGCGGAGCTGAGCGAAGCGCAGCGCACGTGGGTCGAGGACGCGGATACGTTCTTCATCGCCAGTGGTCACCGCGGAGAGGGCGACGATCCGACCTTCGGGATGGACGCGTCGCACCGGGGAGGTGCACCGGGGTTGGTTGCTGTGACCGATGGACGCCGAGTGAGCTTCCCCGACTACGCCGGTAACAACCACTTCAACACGATCGGAAACCTGGTGCTCGACTCTCGGGTTGGACTGCTCTTCGTCGACTTCGACCGCGGAAGTTTGTTGCAGCTCACCGGCCGTGCGACGATCGTCTGGGACGGTGAGGAACTCGAGCGCTTTCCAGGTGCGCGACGTGTCGTGCACGTCGAGCTCGATGCGGTCGTCGAGCTGTCGTCAGTGCTCCCGCTGCGCTGGCGGGCCGCCGCCGAGCCGCTGCGTTCGTTGCGTGTCGTCGCAAAGGTGCGAGAGAGCCGCGATATCACTTCGTTCGTCCTCGCGGCCGACGACGACGAGAACCTGCCGGCCTTCGAAGCAGGACAGCACTTGCCGATCCGGCTCGAGATACCCGGCGAGAGCGATCCGGTTCGCCGCACCTACTCGCTGTCGAACTCGTCGGGAGGTGGGCACTACCGGATCAGCGTGAAACGCGAGCCGCTCGGCGTGGCCTCGCGCTTTCTGCACGATCAGGTCGAGGTCGGCACGGTGATCCAGGCGCGCGATCCTGCGGGCCACTTCGTTCTCGGTTGCAGCGAGTGCCCGATTGCTCTCGTCAGTGCCGGCGTCGGCGTCACGCCGATGCTGAGCATGCTCCATGAGCTCGCCGACGAGGAGCGCGCGGGGGCGCGCCCGATCTGGTGGCTGCATGTTGCCCGGGATGGGGAACACCTGGCCTTTGGCGACGAGCTTCGCGCGCTTTCCGAGCGCCTGCCCAGCCTGCGTACTCGCGTGCACTTCAGTCGGCCTGGGGCGTCAGACATACAGGGAGTCGACTACGACGCGGCAGGCCGGCTCGACGGTCGGCTCGTTCGCGAGTTCGTCGACGACTCGGCGGCCCACCACCACTTATGCGGCCCCGTTTCGTTCATGGCGAGCGTGCAGGAGGGGCTCGAGGCGTCCGGAGTGGCGGGGGATCGGATCCACTCGGAGTCGTTTGGGCCCGTGGGGTAGGGACTGCTTGCTTCGTGGAGGCTCGTGCAGTCGAATGTTAATCGGGGATGGGGAGAGGGACGGCGGTTGTGTACTTGAGGGGCTCCATCGCGAAGCTGGCGCTCACATCGTAGAGCTCGATGTTGTGGATGAGCTTCTTGTAGATCCGGTCGTAGTCGGCGATTCCGGATGCGAGGATCTTCAGGAGGTAGTCGACCTCGCCGGTCATGCGATAGAACTCGACGACCTCGGGGATCTCCTGGACTGCGGCGGCGAAGCGTTCGAGCCACTCTTCGCTGTGGTGGTTCGTCTTGACCGTCACGAAGACAGTCACACCGAGGCCGACCTTCTCGGGCTTGATCAGGGCGACCCGGGCTCCGAGCACACCGGTTTCCTCGAGCCGGCGGATCCGGCGCCAGCATGGGGTCTGCGAGAGTCCGATGGCCTCGCCGATCGCCTGGACCGACTGGGAGCAGTCGCGCTGGAGGAGGTTGAGGATCTTCAGATCGATTGCGTCAAGATCAGCCATGATTGTGTCTTTTTGTAGTAGATTATTGTCGTCTGATAGCCATTTTGTAGCGTATTTAGCAGGTCTGTTCGTCCAGAGACGCCGATGCTCTTCTCATGGCATCCGCGTCCGAACCCACCGAATCCGGCCTCCTTCAAGGGGTGGGGATCTGCGTCGGGGTCGGCCTGCTGGCTGTCGGGCTCGACGTGAACCCCATCGTGTCGCATGCCGGGGCCGCGATCGTGGCAATGCTGCTCGGAATGGTGCTCGGGAACGTGCTGTCCGAAGGGCGGCTCGGTGCCGGCTGCGACTGGGTCGTGCGGGTGATCCTGCCGCTGGGGATCGTTCTGCTCGGGGCGCGAATCGAGCTGGCGGATCTGGTCGGTCTTGGTTTCTGGGGCGTCGGGATGGGCGTCTTCGTGATCGGGCTGCTCGGTGTTCTCTTCTACGGAATGGTGCGTTGGGGCGGCATCCCGCCGCGCCTCGCCGTGCTGCTCGCGTTGGGCAACGGAGTCTGCGGTGGAAGCGCGATCGCGGCCGCGGCACCGGTGCTCGGGGCCACTCGGAACGAGGTCGCGGTCAGCGTTTCGGCGGTGGTCATCGTAGGAACGCTGGGGACGCTGGCGCTGCCGGTGGTCGGCGGGCTGCTCGCGTTGTCCCCTCATGAGTTCGGCTTGTGGGCCGGGCTCTCCCTGCAACAAACACCGCAGGTGATCGCAGCAGGGATGGCGTACGGGCCCGAGGCGGGTGCGGTCGCCACCGCGGCCAAGCTGGTCCGCATCTCCTTATTGGTGCCCGTGATCTTTGTGCTCGGCTGGTCACAGCGCGATATGCCGCACGCGACCTGCAACGGCCGGCTTCGTCAGCTGGTTCCCAACTTTCTGTGGGGCTTCGTGGCGCTGTCGGTTGCGAGCACGCTCAGTCTGTTGCCCGAGATCGGCGTCCGCTTCGATCCGGTGTCGTGGGCGTCGGGCTGGCAAGGCCAGGTCGCGCTGCGCGACGTTGCGACGAGCGGCTCGGAGGCTTGCATGGTGCTCGTGATGGCGGCAATCGGTCTGCAGACGCGCTGGGAAGCACTGAAAGACGTAGGCCCCCGCGTCCTGGCCGCCTGCCTGGTCGGTGCGCTCGTCGTTGCGACCACGGTCGGCCTCTTCGTCGCCGCGTAATCGCCTGGGCACCGTGCTCGAACGAACGGCGGGATCGCTCTGATCCAAGCGAAGGCTCCCATTCCTATCGCCGTTCCCGATCCCCCAGTCCCCTGGCTTTCGTGGGGCAGTCTCGGTCTGGGCGTCCTCGTTTTTACGTCGAGGGCCGAGTTGTCGCGGCTGTGTATCCGGAGCCGCCCTGGCTCCCCGGCCACGGGTGGCCGGCTGGCCGAAGCGTGAATTGACAAAGGCTCGCGAAGGTGACACTTTGTAACAACTGTTAGTCACGATGGAGACAAGTCGTCACATGCCTGTCAGAGATTTGTCAGAGCCAGCTCGACTCCCTTCTGCGGCAGCCGCTTTCGAGTCGCAGGGCCAGCGCCGCCGCCGACAACTCGTCGCCGTCGCGGCTCAGCTGATCCAGGAAGAGGGCGCCGACGCCGTTCGAATTCCCAGGCTCGCGGAGCTCGCCGGGGTCGGGAGAACCGCCATCTATCGCTACTTCCAGCGGCGTGAAGACGTGCTGGGAGCCGTCGCCGAGGAGTACGACCAGGCGTTGCGCGAGCGAATCAGCGATGAGGAGTTTCTCGCGGGGCTCCTCGCGCTGGCGGATCCCTTCGTCGAGCCGATGCCCGCCGCTACCCAACATCTGTTCGGGACCCTCTGGGACCTGCTCGATGAACAGGGTCCGGCGGGTCTGATCTTGCGCGGCGTCGCAGCCGCCCACGAGGAAACGGAGAGCGAGGCGCCGCTACGCGATCGTTTCAACGAGCCCTGGATTGCGATCGGACTCACGGAGTTGCAGGCCACGCTGATCGGCGACGCAGCGAATGCCTTGCTCGCCAGGCTGTACTCACGCAGCCGTGCCGGAGAGCTCGATCGCGCGACCGCCCTGCGCATCGGCTACCGCGCACTCACCTCCCTCGTCGCGGGCCTGAGAACCGCATGAGCGGTGGCAAATGGGCCGGGCGCGTTGCGGTGATCACCGGCGCCGGCTCTGGCATCGGACGGGCGCTGGCCGCGTCGTTCACCCAACAGGGCGCCGTTCTGATCCTCGGCGACATCGACGAAGCCGGCTTGGAAGAGACGCGCAGGCTGCATCCAGCCGCCGCATCCGTCGAGCTCGCGGCGGTCGATGTCCGGGATCCGGATGCCGTCGAGAGGCTGGCTGACCGGACCTTCGAGCGACACGGCTCGGTCCATCTGCTGTGCAACAACGCAGGCGTCGGTTGCGGCGGACGCATCTGGGATCAACCACTCGCGGACTGGGACTGGCTCTTTCGGATCAACGTGATGGGTGTCGTCCACGGGCTGCACAGCTTCATCCCGCGGATGCTCGATCAGGGCGCGCCGGCTCATGTCGTGAACACGGCATCCATGATGGGATTGCTTACGGCCCCCGGTCTTGGAGCCTACGCCGCGAGTAAGCATGCCGTCCTCGCGATCTCCGAGACCCTGCGCCACGACCTGGCCGCCGAGAACGCTTCGATCGGAGTCTCGGTGCTTTGTCCCGGGCCGGTCGCGACCCGTGTGCACGAGGAGCGCACTCGACCGTCCCGCGCCGAGTCGGATTCTCCCGAATGGACGGAACAGCGCTCCGAGATCCAGGCGTTGATGGCGGCCTCCATGCCGGCTCGTGCAGTGGCCGATCGCGTCGTCGAGGCGATCGACGAAGCGCGATTCTACGTCTTCTCACATCCGGACTACGTGGGTGGCGTCGAGTCGCGTTACCAGGAGATTCATCGCCGCGCCGAGTGAACGCCGGCTCGGTAAGACCCTTCCAACACACATGCCAAGGAGCCTATGATGTTATTCCGACTGCTTTTCGTACTCTTGTTCGTCTCTCTCGTCGCCGGCTCCGCAACTGCCGTTGTCAAGTCCTACGACTCTTCGGGTGACAACGGAATTTCGGGAGACGTGCTCAACTCGGCCACCAACCTGTGTCCTCCGGTCCAGACACAGGCCGGAGACATCCAGGGCTTCGCGATCCTCTCCGACGACGCGACAGGCACCGTGACGCTCGACGAGATGAATGTCCTGACCGTGTTCTTCGGTGATCTCGGCCCCGATCAGCTGGAGATCACGTTCGGCCCGGGAGCGTTCGTATTCATCGACGCCCGCGCCAGCCAGTTCCCGGGCACGGGCCATGTCAGCAACGACACCGGACTCGGCGCGCACGGTCCCTCCGGAACCGCCCCGACTGAGAGCGTCGAATGGGGAATCGTCAGTGGTTGGAGCGCGACCGGCTACCGCTTCTGCGTGTCGAGCCCTGTTGGCATCTGCAACAACGCGGGCTTCTCGCATGGCGTGACCGTTGGGCCGATCGTCAACTCCGCGACCTACGATCTCGGAACCTGGACCTTCGACACGGAGGGAGACTACGAGGATGCCGCTCCCTATATCTTCAGCTCCGCGAACGGCGGCTTGCAGAACATCCGCTACGACCTGCGCGGGTCGTTCGCCGGTACGAGCCTTCCGGCGCTCCCCCTGGTTGGCTTCGGGGCCCTGGCTGCTGCGCTGGCGACGTTAGGTGCCCGCGGACTCCGCAGCAGGGGAGGAACACTGCGCCGATAGAGCGGGGTGCGATCAGTCTCGGGGTCCCAGCGTCAGCGGCCCGCCGCCGGCAAGGGACCCTTGGGCGACCGGTCATGTTCCCCAGTCCATGCCTCGGCGCGCAGCACCGGGCAGGAGCGCGGAGCGGACACGATCGCAGAGTGGATCGGCGGCTCGCCGAGCGGGCGGATCCGCCTCGGGAACCTTGCTCCAAGGCCCGTGCCTTGTAGCCATTGATCCGCTGCGCGAGATCGGAGGCCCGGTCGTCCGCGGGTCCCGCCGCGGATGCCAGGCGAACGACGGACTGATCGAGGGTGGGTTCTCGGTGCCGTAACGGGTAGTCGACGACTCCGTCGCTCGGGTGCTCTCGCGGCGGGTGAGTCCCATGCGTCGAGGTTCACGAGACGCGGCGGGCGTATGGCGTCATCGCGCGTGGTATCAAGTGGGAGGTCACGGATGATCCAAAACACCGGTTGTTTTCAGGCGGACTCGGATGTTCCTCAGGTCGCGGGAGTGTCCTTGGCGCTCCCTAGTCACCGTGCAGGGCGTCGTCCATACTCGCGCGGGATCGGGTGGCGAGACCGTCTGTCGCGAGGAACCTGGAAACATGAAGCAGATCGCAAGTTTGTCGCTCGCGCTCAGCGCGATCTGGCTCGCCTGGTCGGGTCACTACGAGCCGCTGACCCTGTCGCTCGGAGCAGGTTCCCTCGTCGTGGTCTTGGCTCTCGCAGTGCGCATGAAGCTGGTGGATGAGGAAGGGCTGCCCCTCGATCTGAACTACGCACGCCTGCTGGCTTACATGCCGTGGCTCGCGCTCGAGGTCGTGAAGTCGAACCTCGACGTTGCCCGCCGCATCCTGACCCCGGGGGCCGTGCCCATCGCGCCGCGCATTCTTCGCGTGCGAGCTTCGCAGCGCAGTAGCGTCGGGCAGGCGATCCACGCGAACAGCATCACGCTCACACCGGGCACGATCTCCATCGACGTCGAGGACGGCGCGATCCTGATTCACGCGCTGCACGCGGACGCGGCAGCAGGCGCGGCGAGCGGCGAGATGGATCGGCGCTGCGCTGCGCTGGAGGTGGAGTCGGCGTGAGCGGCTACCTGGGGGTCGCGATTGGTGCCGTTCTCGTCACGATGGCCATGGCACTCGTGCGCGCTGTCCGCGGACCGAGCGTCTACGATCGGATCCTGGCAGTGAACACGTTCGGAACCGTAACCGTGTTGTTCATCGCGGTGCTCGGCTTCGTCAGCGGCCGACCGGACTTCCTCGATCTTGCTCTGCTCTACGCAATGCTGAATTTCATCGGCACGATCGCACTCCTCAAGTATTTCAAGCACGGCGACCTGGCGGCGAGCGAGGACTAGCGTTGGACCTGTTGCGCGAGATCCTGAGCTGGTCGTTGCTCGTACCGGGCGCGGCATTCTGCGTGATCGGAGGCATTGGCCTGCTGCGCCTGCCCGAGTTCTACTCGCGGATGCACGGCGCCGGTGTCACTGACACGCTGGGCGCTGCGCTCGTCCTGCTCGGCCTGATGGTCCAGCCCGCCGATTGGACTGTGACGTTCAAGTTGGCAGGGATCCTGTTCTTCATCCTGTTCACGAGCCCGACCGCCGCGCACGCGCTGATCCATGCCGCCTATACGAGTGGGCAGGCGCCGGAACTGGTGGACGACGCGGGTGAGACGCCGCCGGCGCCCGGTCCGGTGCCGTGATGTCCGTAGCCGGGCTGATCGACTTCGTCCTTCTGGGCATGCTCACTGTGACGGCGATCGCGATCGCACGGCAGCGGAATCTGCTCGCCAGCGCGATGCTGGCCGGCATCTTTAGCCTGCTGGGGGCGTGCTGGATGTTGCTGCTCAACGCGCCCGACGTGGCGTTTACCGAGGCGGCCGTCGGCGCTGGGATTTCGACCATCATCTTCCTGGCAACGTTGTGCGTGACCCCGAGCGAGGAGAAGCCCTCGCGCGGGTCCCCGTTCGGCCTGCTCGTCGTCACCGCCACCGGGGGGTTGCTGGTATACGGGACGCTCGACATGCCGCCGATTGGCGACCCGGAGGCACCCGCCAACACCAGCGAGGTGACGGCGGTCTACCTGCAGTCCGCGGAGGTGCCCGCCGGGCACGGGGACGACCCCCACGGCTCGCTACAGCCCCATGCCGAGTACGCAGTTGGTATCCCCAACACCGTGACGACCGTGCTCGCGAGCTTCCGCGGGTACGACACGATGGGCGAGACCGCGGTGGTCTTCACTGCGGGGCTCGGGGTGGTCGCGATCCTTGCAGGGGCTCGGCACAGGCGGTATCGGCTGCCCGGCGATGAGGACGAGCTCCGATGAAGAACCTCGTCATCCTGCGCGTCGCGACCAAAGTGTTGGTTCCCTACATCCTGCTCTACGCGTTCTACGTCCAGTGGCACGGTGACTACGGTCCGGGCGGCGGCTTCCAGGCCGGTGTGATCTTTGCGGCGGGCATCATCTTGTACGCATTGGTGTTCGGGCTGGAGGCGGCGGAGAACGCGATCCACCCCCGTGTCGTGCACTCCGGCGCGGCGATCGGATTGTTGATCTACG
>Ga0055584_100007139_pt1 | contig 10955 bp, 10 predicted proteins | sample OSDHelmetaG_FD_58716 | JGI IMG/M metagenome (GOLD analysis project Ga0055584, IMG submission 58716) | Pelagic marine sediment microbial communities from the LTER site Helgoland, North Sea, for post-phytoplankton bloom and carbon turnover... | ecosystem: Environmental > Aquatic > Marine >...
AAGAACGCAGCCCCGATCAGCGGTCCCCAGGCTGTCTGGGTTCCGCCCATCAATACATAGAGAAGTATGTAGATGCTGAGCAGCACGTTAAAGGTCTGGGCTTCGATATAGTTGTAATGATGTCCATAGAGGGAGCCACCGAGGCTCATCAGCATCGCGCCTACCGTAAAGGCCACCACCTTGGACGTCCGCACGTTGACCCCGAACAGGGTCGCGACGCTTTCGTCATCATGAATTGACCGCAAAGACAAACCGAGCCGCGTCGACATGAAGTAAAAGCTGAACAGGATCACGCCAATTGTTACCGGCACAATGACCGTCACATCTGTATGACCATCGACCGGAAACCCGGCCGCGCCACCGACAAACTCCAGATTGATCGCGACCCCAGAGACCACCTCGGCGAAGGCAAAGGTCGCCAGCACCATATAGACCCCGCGGGTTCGCAAAATTGGAAAGGAAATCGCGAAGGCAATCACCCCGGTAAAGATCATCGCCAGGGGGATGCTCAGCCACATCGGCAGTTCCGCGCCCGTGCTGGCATTAAACCAGGCGCTGGCATAGGCGCCGAGGGTAATGAATCCGGCGGCTCCGAGATTCAACTGACCCGAAGCCGCTGGGAGAAAGATGCCATAGGCATAGATAATGCTCAGGCACAGGATAATCAGCTGGGCTTCAATATAACCGCTCATCAGAATTTACCCTTACCGATCAGCGTATGGCCAAACAGGCCTGTTGGTTTAAAGACCAGCAATATCAAAAGGAGGCCCCAGATAGGCACTTTGGCAAAGTCAGCACCAACGATATAGATCGACATCACTTCAAGCATGCCGATAAACAGCCCACCGATAATGGCACCCCAGACATTACCCAGTCCGCCCAGCACCATACCGGCAATGGCGACAGTGGCGACGGTATCACCAACATAGGCATCAACTGTCGCGTAGTTGATGGTGAACAGAATGCCGGAAACCGCGCACAGCAAACCGGTAATGACGTAAACAACCGGCACGATCCGGCTGACCTCAACGCCCATTAATATGGCGGTGTCCGGACGTTCGGCAATTGCGCGCAGAGCGCGGCCTAGTTTGGTGGCCTTGAGCATCACACTCAGCGCCACAACCACAACCAGCGACAGAACCAGGCTCACAATCTGCGGCACGCTGAAGATAATTGTATCGATGCTGAAAGTGCCCTGACCAAAGGGCGATGTCGCAGTCAACGGATCAGAGCCCCAGGTACTGACCACCAGATGCTCAAAAATAATCAGGAAGCCAAGCGAGCTCACCAGCGGCAAAGCATGTTCCGTCGCATCACCATATTTTGCTTTCATATAGCGATAGGTGAAGCGCTCAATCACCAACGACACCAAAGCAATAACGACGAGCGCAATGATGATACCGGCGACCCAGCGATACTCGGTGCCGAAAATGGACAGGATCAGATCATTCCCGAAGGGCAGTTGTCCCATCATCGTCGCATACATCAGAACAGCGGCGAACATGAACAGGGCCGGAATTGTAAAGTTCAGGAAGTTCAACATGCCGATGATCAGGGTGAAGGCCACCGCGACCATCACATAGACGCCACCGAGCATCAGCCCGTTGACGAGTTGCTGAATAATCAACATCGCTGATCAGCCCTGCGTCGGAATGTGAGTTTCGTGGTTTTCAAGATACCAGTCGGCGATCTCTTCACGGGTCGCCCACCACACGTCGTCGAAGCTCTTGGCATAGGCGAGGAATTCCCGGATCGCTCGAATGCGGAATGGATGACCTGACACATGCGGGTGCAGTCCCACACTCATCAGCTTTCCAGTCTTGGCACTTTCCAGATAGAGCTGGTCAAACTGCTCTTTGAGCATCTCCAGCGCCTGGGTTGTGGTGAAATTACGCCGCAGGAAGAACCCGAAATCATTGACCTCTATAGAGTAAGGAATGGCGACAATCTCGCCATGCGCCGTCTTCATCAGATAGGGTTGTTCATCATTCATATAATCGCAAATGAACTTCATGCCTTTCTTGGCAAGAATTTCCGGCGTGTTAGGCGTGCTGCGCAGGGATGACGACAACCAGCCCGGCGATTTGCGACCGACAACATCTTCATAAACACTCAGCGCGCTATCGATCAGCGCCTCTTCGGCCGCGGGGTCGGACTGATAGTTGGTCAGCAGATCGCCCTGTTCATAGTTATGGCAGACCAGTTCCCAGCCGCGCTCCTTTGCTGCCTCGACAATGTCACGCCGTTCAAGACCGAGCTTGGCATTGAGAGTACAGCTCGACGGGACACCGACTTCATCAAACGTATCAAAGAGGCGCCAGATACCGGCACGCTGGCCATATTCGCGCCAGCTAAAGTTCGGAACATCAAGCACATTGCCTGGCATCGCATCGGGTAAGGCCGGCGGACCACCCGCATAGTACGGCTGATCGCTCTCCTTCATCATGTCCCAGTATTCCAAATTTAGCGTTACCTGAACGGCCAGTCTTTTGCCGTTCGGCCACTTCAGCGGCTTGCGCTTCGGCGGCGGTACAAAGTCGTAATCCATCGAAAGAACGCCCTCATCTTTTATTTTTGTGCACCGTACTCTATAGACCGGATACACGAGGTCAATCCGTATCGCAGTTGTTATCCACATACCGTTGTGGTCAGACGCGGTGTCGTTTAGGAATAATTATCGAGAGGAAATCGTCATGCGCTCCTTGTCCATTTTGATCCTGTTTTTGATCTTCGGCACCGGCCTCGCCAACGCCGAGACCTTATTCCTGAAAGCATTTTATCCACTCGATGAACCGCGCTTTCATTGCGTCGATATTCCCGGCCACAAGGCTCGGGTGAATACCGCCCGCCCGCTCAGTGTTCACACCTGCAAGGAAGGTATCTGGCACAAGGATGAGCTGTTTGAGAGCGCTGCCATCAAACAAGGCCTGCTTAAGATGCCGGAATATAATCTTTGTGTTGAAGCGGCCAATGCGAAGGACGGTGCCGAGGTGGCCCTAAAACCCTGCAACGGATCACCGCAGCAAAGCTGGGTCCATCAAAACTACCGTCTGGTTCTAAAGGCCCACCCCGATAAATGCCTGACCATCGGGCCAGAGCCATCACGGCTGACCCGCGGCGGCAAACGTCTCCCCTCAAAACACAAGGCACGCTCCCTCGCGCTTAACAGCTGCTCCGACAGGGCTTTCGCCCGGCAGCTTTGGCGTTTCGAAAAACCACAAAAGCGCAACGGTTCTGTTATGCCGTTTAGCCAGTAATTGCTTGTCAAAAGAAAGACACTATATGACCCGCCCCTGCCCAGGACCCGACTACAACTTCAAGACGCCCAGGATTATGCCACCGCCAAAGGCCTGTTGTACCCAGGCGCATATCTTTGGTCCGGCGGATCAATTTCCCTATGCCGAGGGCCGTGGCTACACGCCGCCCGATGCGCCATTCGATGCCTATCTCAAACTGCTTGATACGCTGGGGCTTGATCGCGGCGTGATCGTGCATGGCAGTGCGCACGGTTCTGATAATCGGGTTGATCTGCATGGTATTGCGCAGGCCCCAGACCGGCTGCGCGGCGTCGCCGTTGTCGAACCGGACATTTCAGATGCGGAACTGGAGGCCATGGCCGAAGGGGGCATTCGTGGGATTAGGCTGTCGACCATGCTTAAGGGCGCCTTTGGCACCGACCTGCTGGAACCAATGGCCGCCCGGATCAAAGACCTCGGCTGGCATATCGTTATCCATCTCGACTCCGTCGCCGAAATTGCCGAACTCGAACCACGCCTCCGCAAATTGCCAGTAGACATCGTCGTAGACCATTTGGGGCGGGTGCGCGGTGGTGAAGGAATTAACCACCACGGCTTTCAGGCACTGCTCGCCCTGCTCAAGGATGCCGATAATATCTGGTGCAAGCTTTCGAGCTGGTATCGCCTGTCTGATCTCGGCCCACCCTATGATGACATGACACCTTTAGCGCGCACGCTCATCGAGGCCCGGCCCGATCACATCATCTGGGGCACCAACTGGCCGCACCCAATCCTGTGGGATCACCCAATGCCGAATGACACCGACCTGTTTGACCAGTTTATGGAGTGGGCGGGCGACGATGCCACCCGCCAGCAGATTCTGGTGGATAACCCGGCAAAGCTTTACGGGTTCGATTAAAATCGGTCCGGGTCAAACAACAGTGGCGGATTGATCCGAATAGTTGATCGTGACGGTAAAGCTGCCTTCATTCATCGACCAGTTCCATAGTTCATATTCCCGCAATCCAGCGGCATGAAACGGGTCTGCCTTGGCAATCTCGTCGGCTTCCTCAAATGAAGAGGCCCGCACAATAATCATGCCCGTGCGGACTTTGTCTTCGTCCTGTGACTCCATCGGTCCAGCGGCAAACAGGATACCCTGTTTCTCCAGCTCTACCTGGCGTGCCAGATGCTGTGGCAGCAATTTCATGATTTCTTCACGCGGTGCGACGGGGCGTGTAAAAATCACGTAAAGGTCTTTTTGCAACATATTTTTGGTATCAGTGACGCCAGGAACAGCCATTTTTTTCTCCATTAAATTCCAGAGACCAGTATGCCAGAGCAGAAGGCCACAACGCAAAGCAGCCGGATAACGCCTTGAAAACCGCTAAAATGCTGAGCAATTTTTGTGATTTTTACCCTCAAACCTTTTGCCCATGCGTAAAAAAAGGATAGACCACGGTCCTTGGGGGTATTGGGCTACGGAAACGCAGTGCCAATCGATCGGGAAGTTACAATTTACCGGATAAAAACAGGATAGAGAAATATCATGGATATTTTTGCAAGAATCACTGCAGTTGCAGTGGCGGCTGGCTTTCTGGCCGCATGCGGTACAGCAGACATCGCCAACATGTCCGTCAAGGGCGAAGACTTTAACAAAGGGCTGCGCGACGGTTACGTAAAGCTCGCCAACTCTGAATACGACCAGACCGAACTGAGCTCAGGCGATGACTTTTCCAGCCGCGCCAAGATGGCAGCCATGGGCAAAGCCTCAGCACCAGAGGGCATTTCCTCTCGCAGACTGGTTCCGCCGCATAAAGCTCAACTGATCAGCGCCCGCGCCCGTTTGGTATCAGCCCTCGGTAAGGGTGCTGCCAAAGTCATTCCAGGTCAGGCTGCAAAGGCTCAGCCGAGCTTTGATTGCTGGATGGAACAGGCCGAGGAAAACATTCAGCCAAAAGATATCGCTGCCTGCCGCAAGCAGTTCAACGATGCAATGAAACAGGTTGAAGCCGCCCTGGCGCCGAAAAAGAAAGCTAAGATCACCGTAACCGGTTATGCCGATCGGGCCGGTAACGAGGACTATAACAGTATCCTGGCCACCAAACGCGCGAACGCCGTCGTTGCTGCATTCGATAAGGCGGGCCTCAAGAACCCTCTTTCCGTTGCGGTCTTCGGTGAGAAGTCACCGGCCGTAAAGACGGGTGACGGCAAACGTGAACGCCTCAACCGTCGCGTGGAAGTCCACGTCACGCAGTAAGGCTAAAGATAAGCCTGGTTCGCCAGGTTTTTAAAAGAACGGCGATCCCGCCTGCAATTGGAGGAGTCGCCGTTTTTATTTTAATCCATCCCAGACAATCGGGTTCGACTGAAATATCTGACACTATCGTCACCCCGCACTTGATGCGGGGTCCAGACAAACAGTTAAGTCACTAACCTGCCTGCAGCTGGTAGGCTGGATCCCGGATCAAGGCCTGGCGACATATCAAAATATAAAACTTTCACTGAGGCGAGAGGCTACGCAACGGTCATTTCAATGACCGCCCCACCAATCGCGAACGACGGCAACGGGGTATAAAAATCCAGCGTGCCGCCACTGCCTTCACATGCCCCGGCGACCGTTATCCAGCTGCGGATTTCATGCCCACCGGGCCCGCCATCACGCTCAATTTCTGCATCGCTATAGCGGATCAAATCTTCGCGGCTGTTAGCGATCATCGCATCGAGAAATTCCTTGTCCCACTCCTCAGCCACTTTCCCGGACAAGGGGGAGGCCGGCCAGTGTGACAAGCCACCGGTGCCTAGCAAGCCAATTCGCTGGGATTGTTGATCGATGGCGCGGCGCAAGGCACGGCCAAGCTCATAGGCCCGCCCTAACTTGGGATAGGGCGGGAACATGCAGTTAATAATGAGAGGTATCACCGGAACGTCGTACTTTGGTGTGAGAAAATGCAACGGCACCATAAAGCCATGATCGAGCGCCAGTTCACCGGAATAGGATAGATCGATGGTTTCCATCACCTCTTCCACCAGCACCCCCGCGATTTCGGGCACGCCCGGTACAACGGTCTTGGGAATTTTCAGAAAATGTTCATCCTCGGTGGGTCCCGGGAATTCGTCTCCGAGCCCGATAATAAAGGCTGGCATATTATCCATGTAGAGGTTCTGAATATGGTCGCTAGAGACTACAACCAGCGCATCAAGATTGGCGACCTCCATACGCTGATGTAGTCGTTTCCACCCCTCAAAGAATGGTGCGACTTCCTCTTCCGGCGCCGTATCGCGACGTCCTGTGATCCCCGGTCCATGATTGGTCGCAGCGGCAAAGACCAGCGGCATCAGCTATCTCTCTTAAGCAAAGGTCCGGGGGTCTCCATACCCTTTATATATTCCGGCCAGGCGATGTTCTCACGCCCGGCAAACGGCGCCAGCAATTGTGGCTGCACACCCATTTCGAACAACGCCCCGACATTCATCGTCTCAATATAATCCTGTTCTGCTGCCGTCAGCTTGTATTCGGCAAACAAAACCGCCCGATCTGAACCATAGCGCTCATATACGGCAGGCCGGGTATTCATATGAAAGATCAGTTTCTGGACGTTATAGGCCTGCATCGGAAACAGGGAGCTCCCTTATCAAAAAGGTACGTGGCTATTATGCCGCTTCAAGCGGCGCATGCAGAACGGTTCCCGCTTCAAGAATTCCCTGAGTATGATCCCGCACAATATCTTCATGCAGTGGCCGGGCACCATCAAAACTCAGCCACAGCCGTAACAGGTGGCGTTTGCGATCCGGCTCGGGCCAGTCTTCATAGCGGGTCCGGGAATGCAGTGTCACGTAGTTCTGGACGAATGACATATCGCCCGGTTTAAAATCGACATCCATCGCGATTTCGGCGGCGATCTCGTTATAGACCTTGATTGCATCCTTTTGCGCATCGGTAAGATCGGGCACACCCGGCATGCCCTGCGATCGGGCAATCGTGCTGCTAGCACCGCGCGCCGCAAAATAGCCATCGGTGACGCTGAATACCGGCTGGCGTGTCCACGGACCAGTTTCCCCCGGCGGCAGTTCGCCGCGCCGTGAGCGGTAAAAACGAAACGCCAGCTCTTCGACCAGCGCGGGGGCCCGCTTTAGCATTTCATTATGAACCGTTACCGAACTACACATACGATGTTGCCCACCCGACATGGCGGTTCTGATAACACTCAAACCAAAAATATCGCAGCTATCAGCATGAAAGCCGAGCTTGGATGCCGAGTTGTAGCCCCGCCCTGTTGCCGAGGTAATCTCTGCCCCCAGGTCTTTAACATGTCCCAGCAAATGCCCTTTGCCGTTCTGCGAAACCGCCCGCCCAAAATGACAGCCGACACCCCAGAATGCCGTCGCCATCTGATACAGCGAACGGCCTTCCGTCGGCAGACCCCGCAAAAACACAAAGCCGCGCCCATCAATGACTTCCTCCCGGAGGTCGCGCAGCACCGGTCCGAAGACCGGCAAATCAAAATCCTCTTTTCTAACCTGCTGAAGCTCCGGCGAGATTTTCTCGACCTGGGCAACAGCATCAAGAATATCCCCAATCTCGGCATCGGACAGCCGATAGAGATAGGCCTGACTTGCCTCAAGCTCTTCGCGCGTCCACGCGGACGGGTCGGTGATCGTCTCCATAAGCGTCGTCGGGGTGTGCTCTCGGCTGGTTGGCTGCCAGGGGTTAGTGGTCATCGCATATTCCCATATATCCAGACGTCGAAATTCAGATTACGACAGTTTAACGGGATTTTGCAAAACGAGGTAGGGGTCGACGCCTAAAGAAAACAACGCCCGCGTCATTGCCGGACTTGATCCGGGGTCTATCGAAAGCCCGGCTTACTTCGCCGTCAGATTAAACGCTGTCGCGCCGAGGATCGGGCCACCGAGTTCGTTCTGGACGATAATGGCGCAGCCATCCTGCTTGTCGAGCCCCATCATTTTCACCGGAACCCTGATCTTCATCTCTTCGCCGTTCCATTCGCCAATCCGGCGATGGGCGCGGACCACATTTGAATACGCGATCTTGCGGCCTTCATTCTCGCCACGGCGGATATCCGTGACATGTTCCTTGTCATAGGCAAACAGCCAGATCGTCGCCGGGCGCGATGGTCTCGGCTCCGCTGCTAACGTGACCAGAGCCGTGTCCTCATCGGGATGCGAAATGGTGACCGGTACACGCTGCGCTTTGCGGGCTCTTTCAATTGCCCGCAGGATTTTACCGCGGCCAGAGCCAACACTCTGATGCGTGCCACTGACCACCATCTGAGGTGTGCAGATATAGCGGAGTTTAAACTCGCTGCCGTAATTGCGCTGACGACGGGTCGATTCCTTGCTGGAAAACGGATCCTTCCAGCCGAGATAATTCCAGTAATCAACATGGAAGGATAAGGCGAGCACGTCATCCCGCTTGGCCAGCTCACCGAGAAACCGGTCCGCCGGCGGGCAGGATGAACAGCCCTGCGAGGTGAATAATTCAACCACGACCTTATCACCGGCGGCATGCGCAGCACCGGCGAAAAGGGTTCCAAATCCCGTGGCAGCGGCAAAAGCTGCGACGAGGACAAAACGTCTGATTCTATCAGTCATGCCCGGAAGTTAGGGATCGGCTGGTTTGAGCGCGAATCAACAATCAGTGATGTTGTCGTTAGCGCCGCCACGTAAACCCGATCCCCAATCTGAATACCGCTTTAGGCGGCTTCCGCCGCAATGTTGCGCAGAACATACTGCAGGATACCGCCATGACGGTAATATTCGACTTCATCCAGCGTATCGATCCGGCATTTGGTGGTGATTTCTTCCGTCGAACCATCAGCTCGTGTGATCTTCACCGCCACATCCATCGCCGGTGTTATACCGTCGGCAACGCCTGTGATGTCGAAAATTTCGGTACCATCGAGATTAAGTGACTGACGGGTCATGCCATCCTTGAACTCAAGCGGCAGAACACCCATACCAATCAGATTGGACCGGTGAATACGCTCAAAGCTTTCAACGATTGCCGCCTTGATGCCCAACAGGTTCGGCCCCTTCGCGGCCCAGTCACGGGATGAGCCCATGCCATAATCCTTACCGGCGATAACCACCAGCGGAATACCATCCTTTTGATACTGCATGGAGGCTTCATAAACCGACATTTCTTTGCCGTCGGGCATATGTTTGGTGAAGCCGCCTTCGGTGCCCGGTACCATCTCGTTACGGATACGGATATTGGCGAAAGTACCGCGGGTCATAACCTCAAAATTACCGCGCCGCGCACCATAGGAGTTGAAGTCCTCAGGCCGGATCTGGCGTTCCAGCAGGAAGCCACCAGCCGGACTGGTTTTCGGAAAGCCGCCGGCCGGTGAAATATGATCCGTCGTGACCGAGTCACCCATCTTGAGCAGAACCCGGGCGCCGGTAATATTGTTCAGCGGGGCGGGATCGGGCTCCATTCCTTCAAAGAAGGGCGGGTACTGAACATAGGTCGAACCATCATTCCAGGCATAGGTTTCACCCTGCGGCACCGCCATATTGTTCCATTCGTCCGAACCATCACCGACGGTGGCATAGCGCGAGCGGAACATTTCCGGCGTGATGCAGGCACGGATGGTGTCCTGAATCTCCTGATTGGTCGGCCAGATATCCTTGAGATAAACCGGATTGCCATCGGCACCTTCGCCGAGCGCATCGGTCGTCAGGTTGATATGCAGCGAACCGGCCAGCGCATAGGCGACCACCAGCGGCGGTGAGGCCAGATAGTTGGCTTTCACCTGCTGATGAACCCGGCCTTCGAAGTTACGATTGCCTGACAACACAGCGCCAGCAACCAGATTACCTTCATCGATGGCATCGGCGACCGGGCCAATCAACGGACCGGAATTACCGATACAGGTCGTGCAACCATAGCCAACAATGTTAAAGCCCAGCGCATTGAGATCATCCTGCAAACCAGCGGCAGCAAGATAGTCCGAGACCACCTGGCTACCGGGCGCCAGCGATGTCTTGACCCAGGGTTTGACTTTCATACCCTTGGCCACCGCATTACGGGCGACCAGTCCGGCCGCTATCAGGACCGACGGGTTGGACGTGTTGGTGCAGCTGGTGATCGCCGCAATCGCGACATGACCGTCTTTCATTGTGTACTCTTCACCCTCGACCGCAACCTCGCCCTTGCTGGCATCCCAGCTTGGCAGTTCGCTGGCGAAGTTTTGCGGCATCGCCGACAACGCAACGCGGTCCTGCGGACGACGCGGCCCGGCAAGGCAGGGCTCGACGGTTGAAATATCAAGCTCGAGCGTGTCCGTGAAGATCGGATCGGGTGAACTGGCATCACGCCACATGCCCTGTTCTTTGGCATAGGCTTCGACCAGGGCAACCTGATCAGCGTCGCGGCCCGTCGCATTGAGGAAGTTGATCGTTTCGGAATCAATCGGAAAGAAACCACAGGTCGCGCCATATTCCGGCGCCATATTGCCGATGGTCGCGCGATCCGGCAGGCTGAGATTATCGACACCGGGTCCATAGAATTCAACGAACTTGGAGACCACGCCCTTGGCGCGCAGCATCTGCGTCACCGTCAGCACCAGGTCAGTTGCTGTGGTGCCCTCGGTCATCGCGCCGGTGAGCTTGAAGCCGATGACTTCCGGCAATAGCATCGAGATCGGCTGGCCGAGCATCGCCGCTTCCGCTTCGATACCGCCGCAACCCCAG
>Ga0055584_100007140_pt1 | contig 10953 bp, 4 predicted proteins | sample OSDHelmetaG_FD_58716 | JGI IMG/M metagenome (GOLD analysis project Ga0055584, IMG submission 58716) | Pelagic marine sediment microbial communities from the LTER site Helgoland, North Sea, for post-phytoplankton bloom and carbon turnover... | ecosystem: Environmental > Aquatic > Marine >...
TAACCGGCGAGCAGCGCCTCACCGGTGCCACCCTCAGATTGTTGTTCGACCCGGGCGGCTTCGAGATAAGGGCTCAGGTCGGCTTCGCCCACAGGGCGACGGAAAGCTCGTCGGGCGAAATCTCCAACCAGGCGATCGATTTCGGCGGGGGCCGCTTCGGGGCTGATCGTCAGCATTTCGGCCGGACTGGATCCGGGACCGGGCAGGAACTGCAGGCTCAGGTTGCGGGCCCATAGCGTTCCGGTGGAGCGAAACAGTCCGATGTCCAAGGTGAAGTCCGTGGCGGTGGCGGGAATCTCCATCTCGATCGATGCCGATGCCCACGCGAATGTGTCCGTGATTCGGTAGGCCTGGGTGATCGGCCGGGGTTGACCGGGAGCTTTCACGCTGAGAGAGAATTTGCCGATATTCCAACTACGTTCGCCCACCTGGATGTTGTCGGCCTTGATCTCCGCCGAAAGACGGACCCGACGGCCGCGAAACGCTTCAACGGGAAGTTCTTGCGACAGGCTGGACCGTTCGTTCCGCGGCGAGCTGAACTTGATCGAGCCGTCCGATTCGCGGACGTTGCCGGCTCGGGACCAGCGATCCATTTCTTCCAGCGGAATGGGCAGACGATTCTGTGGCGCGACGTTCAAACGTCCGAAAAGGTGCGTGCGAACCTCGGCGGCGGATGATCCCCGATGAATTCGTTCAAAGTGCAGATCTCGGAACGCGACTCCAGGCAGACCCTTTTCCTCTGCGATGCCGTCACCTTTGGCCACCACCGCCCACCAATTGACCTTGGGCAACGTGCCGTCCTCGGCCCGTAAGAAGGGGACGTCGTGGCGACCCATCCAGGTATCGAAAGTGAACTTCCGTGGTTTATGCCCCGTCTCCAAGGCACCGATGAAATAGGCTTCCGGCGTGTCGCTCACCCGGGCGCGTAGCGCACCCCAGACGGTGCCGTCCTTGCCGGGGTTCACGGCCTGGGCGGTAAAACTGATCCGATACCAACCCGCATCCGGAACCCGAGCGCGCCTCATGTGGCCGTGTTCGCCCATCGAGGTGCCGGTATTCCAGCCAACGAGATCGTTCTTGCGGCGCTCGGGGCCGCGAGCCACGCCGGCATCACCACCGGGTATGCGCTGAATCCACTCAAGTGGGATGTGCCGGGAAAAGCTCGCCGGAGTTGCGGCCGCCTTTTCGAACGCGGCCGCCAAGGCGACATCTGCCGCAGCGAGATAACTCGACAACAAGTGATGCGACATCGCCTGGGCGTCGGCCACATTGTTGAAGCCGTGGGACAAGACATCTTCCGGCAACTGGTCCTGCAGTGGGATCTCGATTCCCAAGAGGTCGTGAATGGTGTTCTCGTACTCGACCCGGGTGAGCCGCCGTCCACGTGTCCGGCCCAGCTGATTTTGCCTCGCCTGATCCGCGCCGCTGAGTAGTCCGCCCAAGTCCTGGACAAACGCATCGTGGGTCACGCTGCCCGGTTGTCGCTTGTTCTTCGGAGGCATCTCGCCAGTTCGGATACGGTCATGCACGAGAACCCACCGGTTGAAGACCGTCGGATCGGAGTAATCGATTGGAAGGGCTTCGAGATTGAGCCCGCCTTTGGCCGTATCGGCATTATGGCAGTCGAAGCAAAACTCGCGGAGGACTTCACGAATCGGTTTTGCGCTCCCGGCGGGACCGAAACGAGCCAGGTTGAGCTCCGGCCAGAACGGAACGACTGTTGGCAGTTTCGATGACCGGTTTTGGACCATGGTGGGTTTCGGGGCGGGCGCAGCTGTCGGGGCCTTGGAAGGTGTCCCTGTTGCTTCAACCCGGAGGTTGCGAAACCAAAGGATTCCGGAAGCGCGATGCTGAATGAGCAGCAGTTTCGCCTCGGTGACATTATTGGGAATCCGCACGTCGAAAGCGCTGCGTCGCCAATCAAACGTTCCTTTGAACGTCTGCACGGCAAAGCGAGGACGCTCCTGTCCCGGTACCTGGTATTCGAGGAGGAACTTCGGTTGCTGCCAGTTCGCCGAGCCGTCCTTCAGATCCCGGCCTTTGACATCGACGCTGAATCGCAACTGCCGCCCTGCCATTCTGGATATATCCAAAAGACGGTTGATACCCGCGACTTCATCGACACCTGTTTCCAACCTGACCCCGCCATCGATGGATGCCTTGCCGCGAACTTCCCAACCATCAAGTGACTGAAGTGAATCAACGAGGATCTCAGACGATTGTCCAGGGGAAGCAGTCGGTTGGGATGGAGCAGGATTCTCGCTCGGTGATACATCGGCCGGCGCGGAAGGCTGCGATGCAACTTCGGTCGGTGCCGGTGCCGACTTCTCGTCGCCGCCACAACCCGCCGCCATGGCCAATATGGCGATCGAGCAGGATACCGACTGCAGTGCCTGAAAGAGTTTTTGTCCGGCTGATTCCATGTGACCGTAATGACGGTCGGCCGTTGGGTGGAATCAGGATGAACTCAGTTGGGTCCAAGTCCAGCAAATAGGCGGGCGCGTTGGGTTACCGTCCACCAATGATGGTCTTGCCGGTTTCCTTGTTCCGCCACGAATAGTCGGCGGGATCGAATTCGTACGCCCGTTTTGTGTGGGCCGACTTTGCCCACGATTTGGGGAGATGCCGGGCGAGATCAGCTTTGATCGTCTGCTGATCGGAATTGGCGGCGAGATTGTTCCACTCCTGGGGATCGTCCCGATGATCGTAGAGTTCTTCGTTGCCGTCCGCGTAGCGGATGTAGCGATGGTGTTCAGTGCGAATCGCGGCGTTGCCGCTTCTGAACTGGATCATGGCCGGGCGGTCCCACCTGGCATTCGGACTTCGCAGCAGCGGGACAAGGCTCGTTCCGTCATGTGACTTGTCGGGCGGGAGGTCCGTGAGTTCGTTCAGCGTGGGGAAGATGTCGATCAGGCTGACGGGGCGGGAACAACGGGCGGGATCGAAACCGGGAGCTGAAATGATGAACGGCACTCGGGTCGCTTCCTCCCAGAGGGTAGTCTTGTGCCAGTGATTCTTCTCGCCGAGATGCCAACCATGGTCGGACCAGAGCATGACAATGGTGTTCTTCGCATGCGGGCTTGCATCCAAGGCGTCCAACACGCGGCCGAGTTGGGCGTCGGCAAAGGAGATGCTGGCAAGGTAGGCCTGCACGGCATGTTTCAAACGATCGGCCTTGCGAATCTTTTCGAGGTCACTGCGTCGTGATTTGGCGAATTGTTTTCCAGCCTTTGGCACATCGTCGAGGTCATCGGGCTTCACCTTCGGCAGGGCGACATCCTTTAGCGGATAGAGATCAAAATACTTCTTCGGCGCGTACCACGGGAGATGGGGACGAAACAGACCGCAGGCGAGAAAGAAGTGCGGGGCCGCACCCGCCTTTGCGCCTGCGGTGCGATTTTTGAGGAAACGGATGGCGTAGTCAGCCGTGCCGGCATCGTCGTAGTTCGACTCCTTGAGAGGAAGTGATCCCCAGTCGTTTTCATGTGGCAGCCCCTTCACTTTGCTGAACGGAAAGCCCTTTGGCGGCGGGCCCACCGTGGACCAAGGGTAATTGAGTTTTACTCCGCGATACCAAGGGTCGTCGCGGAAGACGAGTCGTTGGAAGTCATCCCATTGGTTGGGTGGATTGTTGCCGGCAGTGTGGTGGAAAATCTTGCCGGAACCGACGACCTGGTAGCCATGTTTTCGAAAATGAACCGGGATGGTGACAAGGTCGGGATAGTTGGGTTTCAGCCAGTGGCCGTTGTCGTATAGCCCCGTGGTCGAGGGCCAGAGTCCGCTCATGATGGCGGCACGTGAAGGGGCGCATTTCGGAGAAGGGCAATGGGCGTTGGTGAACAGCGTTCCACGCGCGGCCAGTCGATCGATGTTCGGGGTGTGAACCTTGCCGTCGTAGCCACCCAGGCAGTTCACCCAGTCCTTCATGTCGTCGACGGCAAGGAAGAGGACATTGGGGCGATCGGCGGCCTGGGTGATCGAGGCGGCCGCGAGGGCGAGGAAGAGAACGAATTGCTTCATCGGGATTGGGTCGGCCAGTTTGAAGGCAAGGGCAGGTTAAAACAACTTCGTTGCAGGGTCGCCGACCAACATCCACATCTCCAGGTGTTCGCGCCGCTGTTCCGGCAGCGTCAGCTCGCCTTCCGATCCGTCGAAGCGGTCAAAGGCGTAAAACAACGGGCGGCCCATCGTTTCGGTAGCGATGGCCTGCTGCACACCCATGAACCACTCACCAACCGTTCTGGGCGGGCGATCGGTCATCTGGCCGACCAGACCTTTGGCGGCAAGAAATCCGATGGCGGCATAGCTCTCACCCGTTGCTCCGATGAAGGCCACCGGACCGCCTTGGGCGAAAACGCTTCGGTATCCGACAGCGTCATCGTTCGCCAGACAGTAGCAGCCGCAGCTTATAAAGAGACCACGCTGATCAGATTCTGAAAGTTCATCCCAACTCTTCTTTCCAAAACTGTGACGGATGAGTCCGGAAAGAGATCCCAAGCCGCCGCTCGTCCGACAGAGAGTGTGTGAACTTGAATGGCCGAAGTATCCGCCCACGATATACGGTTGGTTGAGCTGATTGCGAAAGTCATTCGGAAAATCTGCCGGTGACGAGGCAAAGGGATGTCCGGGCACATCCGCCGCTCCGGAAATCTGCCAGGCCGGATCGACCTTCCGAACCAGTACCCGGGCAAGCGTCGACACCAATAGGTCGGCGCTCTTGACCCGCTTGGAGCCGGCGGCCGGATTGCCGATCAGCAGGGTGCCGGTCTTGTTCGTTTCGCCGGAATGGCGCCGCTGCTCAAAAGCCAGAATTCGATCGACCAGCCTTTTCGTCTCCGCCGGGGAAGCTGCTGGAAGCCTGCCGACCGGAAACAACGGGGTGGATGAATTCGTTTGCATGGCAAAGCGGCTGTCTGATGGAACGCCTGCCATTCGATGGTATTGCCCGGTCACCCCGGGCAAGCTGGCCGTCTTGCCCACCAGCAGCAGGCAATCGCCGCGGCGACGGCCAAGCTGCATGGTTTTCAGACGTTTGCTGAGTGTTCCCGAATCGAGATCGGCAAGGGATACAGCTTCGTAGCCCTGGCCGGCCCTTCGATCCATCAACGACTTCAAGGCGGGTTCGAGTTCCTGAGCATGGCTTATGACCCAACGGGGATTTGTTTCCGTGGAGCTCCATGTCTCCGGGTAATCGAGTTTGATCGTTCGCGATGCACAGCCCGCAAAGAGGAAAGACAAACAGAGAAAAAGGAACCGGATCATTTCCCTGGGAGTGCCGCCTTCCAGCCGTCGGTCAACCGTCGGGACAGACGCATCACCCGTTCGGAGTCTCGGCCGGCGACATTGGTCATTTCATTGCCGTCCGTCGTGTGATCGTAGAGTTCGCGGGCGATGATCTTTTTGGATTTCCACTCCCGCCATTCAACGTAGCGATGGGTGTCGGTGCGAATACCGTAACCCATGATGTCGCCGTGACTCTTGTGACGGTTGCCTTTGAACGGGCGGGGGTATTGGCTGAAGGCTGCGGTCTTCCATGGTCGGTTGGGCCGATCGAGCAATGGCTTGAGGCTGCTGCCCTCGAGTCCTTCGGGAGTCTTCAATCCGCAGACTTCAACCAGTGTCGGATAGACATCGACCAGCTCAACCAGCGCCTTGGTTTTGTTGCCGGCGTTGGCCTGCCGCGGCACGGAGATGATCAGGGGCACGCGGGTTGAGAGTTCGTAGTTGTTGGCCTTGGTCCAGAGTCCCTGTTCGCCGAGGTGAAATCCGTGGTCGCCCCAGACAACCACGACGGTATTTCCGGACAGACCGAGATTATTGAGGTGTTGTAGCAGTCGGCCGACTTGGGCATCAACGTAGCTCACGCAGGCGTAATAGCCGTGGCGGAGTTCCTGGATCTTGGCAGCGGAGATTTTGCTGTCCTTCGGGATGTCGGTATAGCCTTCCAGTTCCATCCAACTGCGAACCGCCAGCTCGGGCGCGCCCTTGGGATGCTGAGTTGAGACAGGAACCGGGATGCCTTCACGCTCATAGAGGTCCCAATACTTCTTCGGGGCGCAAAATGGCAGGTGCGGTTTACGGAACCCAACGGCGAGGAAGAACGGATTGCCAGATTCCTTCACATCATCCAAAGCGGTGAGAGCCGCCTCGCAAACGACGCCATCGACATAGGTATTGTCCGGGACATCGGCGGATTCGGATGCGGCGCGCTTGAGCCCCTTGCCGGCCAGGTTCCTGACGGTGGCGTAGCGAAGTCTGGGATCGCGGGTCGTGTCAAAGACAGGAGGTTCGGACCACGACTCGGGATCCTTCGACGGTTTGCCTCCACCGTGAAGGATCTTGCCGATCGAGCGGGCATGATAACCGTGATTTTTAAAATGCTGCGGGAGGGTGACCACGTCGGGCAGTGTGTCGCGAAAATGTGTTCCGAGATCCCAGACCTTGGTCGTGTCCGGTCGACGTCCCGTGATAAGCGAAAGGCGAGAAGGGCTGCACACTGCCAGTTGGCAATAGGCGCGGATGAAGGTTGTGCCGCGTTCTGCCAGCGAGTCGATGTTCGGGCTGATGGCAGTCTCGTCGCTGTAGCAACCCAGCGCCGGACGGAGGTCATCGACGGCTATGAAAAGGACATTGAGTCGCTCAACCGCGACGACGGTCCCGACGACTGACAGAAAAACACACAACAGTAGACTCTTCATGGGAAATTGCTCACGCGATCGTAGCGTGGGCCGCCGGCTTGCCCAGCCAATAGCTTCAAACCGAACCACCGCCGGACACCATCGGACTTGCGTTCACAGATCAATTCCCAGATGGTCGAACCAAGCAGATGGCATCACTTCGGACGGCACACCCAGAGTGACACGCGCAGATCCAACAACCGGCCCGTGACCTGGAGGGCCACCCCAGCAACCGTCCCATGTCCATCTCCCGCACCTTTCGCATCGTTACCGCATGCATCGCCTTGGTATGCCTGTTCCTCGGCAGCGAAGCCGCATCGGCCCAAGACGCGGGACCGCCCTTGGAATCGCTGGAAACGATCAGAAAACTGACCATCGAAGAGCGGGACATGCGGCCGGCCGCCAAAGTGTCCGGCGTCGTCATCTCGCAGCTGCCTGACGAGCGCTTCTTCTGCCTTCACGACGGTGCTTTCGGCATTCTTGTGCTGAACGCGGAGGGACACCAATTGAGCCTCGGAGATCGGCTGGAGATCGAAGGGCATTGTCAGCCGGATGTCAGCCATCACCTGGCAGCCGAACACATCCGCCAGCTGGGTACCGCCCCCACCCTGCCGGCCCCCTTGCCTGACGCCACCAAGCTCCTGGAGGATCCGGCGGCCGGTTTCTCGTTCGTGGAGATCGAGGCCGTGTTGCGCGATCTGCACAAGACGGGTGTCGGCTGGCACCTGCAACTCAATGTCGACGGGCGAACATTCACCGCGGTGGTGCCCCGCAGAGGACGCCCGGTCACCCGCGACTACCGACACTCGCTTGTGCGGGTGCGTGGGATCATCGCCCCACTCGAACTACTCGGAGATTCGACCGCCAAGCCCGGCATCTGGATTGACGATTGGAACCGTATTCTGCGCCTGGATCCGCCGAAGCACCCTGACGAAATCCCTGCCCGAAAAATCTCCCGCGTCCTGCCCTCGGAAACAGGGCAATTGGAATCGCATCGAGTCAAACTGAGGGGACAGGCCGTGCAGGTCGCTGAAAATGGAGAGATCACGCTACGCGATTCCACCGGAATGGTGACGGTCATCCCACAGCGGATCGGCATCGTGAAACCAAACGATCATCTCGAGGTTTTGGGATATCTGGAGCGCGGACCGGACAGACTGTTTGTCGCCGCCAACCGGATTCGCACGTATGGATTGGCGGGCTCGGCGACCACCGGCGTGGCCAACCCGGATTGGTCGAACATGCGCGAGTTGTTCCGCAACATCGCGACCATCCGGGCACTTGATGAGAACGACCTGGAAGAAGGAGTGCCGGCCCGCATCACCGGGGTGGTCACGATGGTGGACACCAACGAGTCCGCCTTCTTCCTGATGGATGAATCCGGTTCGATCCGGGTCAACAGCGACGAGCCCCAAAACCAGCTGGATGCCGGCGACCGGTTGACTTTGACCGGCGTCACGGCACCCGGAACGTTCGGGCCGGTCCTGAAATTGCGCGCCATGAACTGGCTGAGCGATGGCATGCTGGAAAACCCTCCTCCAGTCACAGGCACAGCCCTGTTAAACGGCCGCCAAGAATCCGAGTGGGTAGCATTCGAGGGCGTGGTCCGGCGAAGGCAACATCGCGGCATTCACACCTGGTTGACCATCGCGTGGAGCGATCGACGATTCGATGTTCGCGTGCCGGACGGGATCGACCTGCCCGATCCGATCATCGGAGCCCGTATCCGGGTCTTCGGCATTGTCCAAACCCGGGTGAACGAATCCGGCCAGGCCAGCGGAGTCAATCTGCTCGTGTCGGACAAGTCCCGCATTCGCATCGATCGACCAGCCCCGAAAAAGCCCTTTGAACTCGAACGCCTGGATATCGGCCAGCTGATGCGTTTCCAGCCGGACAACTCATTCACCAGACAGAAACGCGTGGTCGGCATGGTGACTCTGGCATGGCCCGACCGGCTGTTCCTCCAAGATGAATCTGGAACCGTCGAAGTGCGAACGCACGAGCGCCACTCAGCCGATCCCGGCAGCATGGTCAGCGCCGTTGGATTCACCCTGCTCTCCAACCTGAAGCCGCAGCTCGTGGATGCGTTGTTGCAGGTGGAGGGAAAGAACGAATTGCCAACCGCAATCGCCTTGACGGCACGGGAGGCCCTGCTCAAAGACACGCACGGACAACGAATCCGCGTTCAGGGAATTCTCCAATCGGTGGCCGAAGGCACGGACGAACATTCGCTGGCCCTGAATTCCGGCACGACCCTCTTTCGGGCAACTCTGCCCAACGATCGTGGCGGAGACGAACTGCTCGCACTCGTGCCCGGCTCGCTCGTGGAACTGACCGGAGTGTGTGCGGTCCAAACCGGTTTCGACGGCCACTCCGACACGTTCAATCTGCTGCTCAACGGGGGCACCGATATCCGGGTTGTGCAGCAGCCGAGTTGGTGGACCCCGGAACGATCCATCATGGTCGTCGTCTCGCTGCTGCTCCTCACCGCCGCCGTCCTGGGTTGGGCGCAACGATTGCGCGGCCGCGTCAAAGAATCACGATCAACTCTGTCCACCTCACTGGACACCAGTCCGGTGGCCATCTGTGTATTGTCGATCGACGGCTCCCTCATGCTCACCGCAAACAAGATGTTTCTCCGACAATTCGGCTTCAAGGCCGGGGACGTCAGCCGGAAACCGATCGAAACCTTGGGAGTCTGGCCCTCGCACCAAGAGCACAACCGCGTGCTCCAGATCTGCCGTGAGCGCAGCTCAGTCCGCGGGGTGGAGACCCAGATGCGGTCCGGATCGGGCAACACGCTGCGGATCCTTCTTTCCGGCGAAAAGATAAAATGGGAGGGAACCCGCGCATTCCTCCTGGTGACACAGGACGTGACCGAGCGCTTCGAACTGGTGAACCAGCTTCGCGAGTCACAGAAGATGGAGGCCGTGGGACAGCTCGCCGCCGGAGTGGCGCATGACTTCAACAACATCCTCACCATCATTCAGGGCAATTCGGAAATGATCGCCGACTCAGTCTCGGACGACGCCGAGTTGAACGAACTGAACGACGATTTGCTGAGCGCGGCACGGCGCGCCTCCAATCTCACACGCCAACTGCTCGCGTTCAGCCGCAAACAGCTCATGCAACCTCAGATCCTCGATCTCAACGAGGCCGTCACCGGCTCCCTGCGCATGATCGACCGCCTGCTCGGGGCACCGATAAACGTGAAGACCCACCTGCATCACAAGCCCACCCACATCTATGCGGACACCGGCATGCTCGACCAGGTCTTGATGAATCTCGCGGTCAACAGCCGCGATGCGATGCCCGAAGCTGGTGAGCTGGATATCACCACCCGCATCGTGCACTTTGCCCGCGGGGGGCGACGGGCGGGAGTGGAAGCGGAGACTGGCCCGATCGTTCAGTGGCAAATCAAAGACTGCGGCACCGGCATGCCTCCCGACGTACTGGAAAAGATATTCGAACCATTCTTCACCACCAAGGATGTCGGCCAAGGCACGGGACTCGGTCTGGCCACCGTCTTCGGGATCGTCAAACAACACCGCGGCTGGGTGGAAGGTGAGAGCGAAGTCGGCCGCGGGACCACCATCAACATCTTCTTTCCCCTCGCTGAAACCGCCGAAGATGTGGATGAAGAAGACGAACCGGCCGTTCCCGATCTGATGGGGACCGAAACCATTCTGGCGGTGGAAGACGAGCCGCAACTGATCCGCATGGTCGAGCGGACCTTTCAGAAGCACGGCTACACTGTCTTCACAGCAGAAAACGGAATCGTCGCCCGGGAACTGTTTGAGAAACATCGGGATCAGATCGATCTCTTCTTCACCGATATCGTCCTGCCGCGCGGCGTCTCCGGCTGGGATCTGGCCGAGGAATTCATCCTTGAGGAGCCCGACCTGCCAATCGTCTACACCAGCGGATATTCGCCTGAATTCGATGACCGGGGCAGCATTCTGGAGCGAGGCATCAACTACATTCCCAAGCCCTTCAACCAGCGCGAGCTCCTGACCATCGTCAGAGAATCCCTGGCCCGCAGCGAGGACTGATGCCACCCCCGCATCAATGCGCCCGATACGGCGAATAACGATGGCGTCGAATCGGCGGCCACACCCGACGCGAGCCTTGGCTTTGCTCCCGATTCATCTGCGGCAGGAGCGAGCGAATGCGGCTCAACAGTTGGGTGGGCGTAATCGGCCGACAGAAACATTCGGACAACCCGGCCCCGTGGGCTCCCTCCGGCATGACGGCCGCCACACTGTCGGTAATTGCA
>Ga0055584_100007141_pt1 | contig 10953 bp, 8 predicted proteins | sample OSDHelmetaG_FD_58716 | JGI IMG/M metagenome (GOLD analysis project Ga0055584, IMG submission 58716) | Pelagic marine sediment microbial communities from the LTER site Helgoland, North Sea, for post-phytoplankton bloom and carbon turnover... | ecosystem: Environmental > Aquatic > Marine >...
TTTTGCAATCATCGAATCGTAAAATGGTGGCACACTATATCCTGCATACACATGTGTGTCCACTCTCACTCCATGACCTTTAGCAGAATGAAATGAGGTTATGTTTCCAGGGTTTGGTCTAAAGTCATTGTACACATCTTCTGCATTGATACGGCACTCCATACAGTGTAACTTAGGAAGGTAATTCTTGCCATTCAGTTTCTCTCCAGCAGCAACTTTAATCTGCTCTTTGATTAGATCTCTATCTATAACTTCCTCTGTTACAGGGTGTTCTACCTGTATTCGAGTATTCATCTCCATGAAATAGAAGTTTCTATGTTTATCCACAAGAAATTCTACAGTCCCTACGCCTTCATAATTTATAGCCATGCCAGCCGCTATAGCAGCTTCTCCCATTTTGGTTCTTAGCGCCTTGGTCATAAAAGGTGATGGGCACTCCTCTACCAGTTTCTGATGTCTTCTTTGAATACTACAATCTCTCTCAGAAAGGTGGATTACATTTCCATGTTGATCACCTATAATTTGAATCTCGATGTGTCGTGGCTCCTCTATGAATTTCTCCATATACATACCATCATTTCCAAATGAAGCTTTGGCTTCTATTTTGGCATTATCCCAATTCTCTTGAAACTCTTCATCATTCCAAATCACTCTCATTCCTTTTCCTCCCCCACCTGCAGTAGCCTTAATAATCACAGGATAACCAATTCCTTTTGCTAACTTTTTACCTTCATCAGCACTTTTAAGAAGGCCTCCTGATCCTGGAATACAAGGCACCCCAGCTGCGATCATAGTTTCCTTCGCGGTGATTTTGTCACCCATTCTATTGATCATTTCAGGTGTTGGACCTATGAATTTTATACCATACTCGGTACAAACTTCAGCAAAGTCTGCATTCTCAGCTAAAAATCCGTATCCGGGATGAATTGCATCGGCATTTGTAATTTCTACAGCAGCCATGAGACGGGGTACATTAAGGTAGGACTCAGTAGAACTTGGGGGCCCAATACATACCGCTTCATCTGCAAATTTTACATGAAGAGAATCTCTATCAGCAGTACTATATACCGCTACCGTTTTAATCTTCATCTCTTTGCATGTTCTGATAACACGAAGAGCTATTTCGCCTCTATTGGCAATAAGTAGTTTTTTAAACATTTCTCAGATTAGTTTGAAAAAAGAATCTATACTTCTACTAAGAAAAGTGGCTGGTCATATTCTACAGGTGTGGCATCATCCACAAGGACTTTGACAATCTTACCTGCTATTTCACTTTCTATTTCATTAAAAAGTTTCATGGCCTCTACAATACATACTACACTACCTTCTTCAATAGAATCTCCAACTTTTACAAAAACGTCCTTGTCGGGACCAGGTGATCTATAAAAAGTACCTACTATTGGAGACTTCACCTCCAACAAATTTGCATTGGATGAAACACCACCAGAGTCCTCTGCCACATTATCAGTGGATTGAGCAGGTGCTGAAGTTTGAACAGGAACAGCTGCCACAGGTGCAGCAGCAGGAAGGGCCTGTGCGGCTCTCACTTTACCTGTAAATTTGTCCGTTTTGATCTTTAACTCAAAATCGTCTTTCTTATAGATGAATTCTGCCAGGTTAGATTCCTTAAGCAGGCCAACAAGTTCTTTTATTTCCTTAAAATTCATAGTGGTTTTGTTTTTAGGATTTTACTCTTTCCATGTAACTTCCTGTAGCGGTGTCTATCTTAATTTTGTCTCCTTCATTTATGAATAAGGGTACTCTTACCTCAGCTCCGGTTTCTATTGTTGCCGGTTTTGTAGCATTGGTAGCAGTATCACCTCTTATACCTGGTTCTGTATATGTGATTTCCATTTCAACAAACTGAGGCATATCCATTGTAAGTGGCAAATCCTTAGACGAATCAAATAAAACATCTACTTCAGCGCCCTCTTTCAACAATCCAGGATTATCTATTAATTTCTCCTCTAACATCACTTGCTCATAGGTCTCATTTTCCATAAAATGGTAACCCGAATCGTCCTTGTATAAAAACTGAAATTTCTTTCTTTCTACTCTTACAATATCGATTTTATGACTTGAAGGCCATGTGTTATCTACTACTTTCCCAGATGTAAGGCTTTTCAGTTTAGTTCTCACAAATGCTGGTCCTTTACCTGGCTTCACATGTAAAAACTCAACAACTTTCCACACGTCATTACTAAAATTAAGGCAAAGGCCATTTTTTATTTCAGAAGTATTTGCCATTCTCTACTATAGATTTTCTTTGAATAATAATATTATGGTTCGCAAAAATAGGCTAAAGATGCCATTTGTAAACATTGGAAGGGATAAACTAAGTTCCACTTCTTATAATATGTCTCAATAGGCCCATGTGAGGTAAGAAGCCCCCCAGGTAAATCCGCCCCCAAAGGCCGTTAATATAACTTTATCACCTTTCTTTAGTCGAGATTCATAATCCCAGAGACAAAGAGGTAATGTACCTGCCGTTGTATTCCCATATTTCTGAATGTTCATCATCACTTTTTCTTTAGGAAAATCTAGCATCTTACCTACACTATCAATAATTCTGACATTCGCCTGATGAGGCACTAACCAATCCACATCTTCTACACTTAAGTCATTCATTTTCATTACTTTATTCACTGCATCTGTCATACCTGAAACGGCTGCCTTAAATACAGCCCTTCCATTCTGTCTCACAAAATGTTCCTTATTGTCTATTGTTTCATGTGATGCGGGCTTAGCAGATCCACCCGCTACGATAAACAAGTGCTCTTGTCCGCTACCATCACTTCTCATAAATGAGTTCTGATATCCATGTTCCTCATCAGCTTCCAACAAGACAGCCCCAGCTCCATCACCAAAAATGATACAAGTAGACCGGTCTTCGTAGTCTATTATAGAGGACATTTTATCCGCACCCACTATGACAACTTTTTTATGAAGTCCAGATTCTATAAATTTTGCTCCAGTGGTCAATGCATAAAGGAAACCAGAACATGCAGCGGTAAGATCAAATGTGAATGCATTTTTCATCCCTGATTTATATGCAATAATATTAGCAGTGTCAGGGAAAAGAACATCGGGAGTCACCGTCGCACAAATCAACAGATCTACTTCTTCCGGATTGCATCCAGTTTTCTCAAGTAAATTTTTGACTGCGTTAACACCTAGAATAGATGTTCCTTTATTTTCTCCTTTTAAGATTCTTCTTTCTTCTATCCCTGTACGAGACCTGATCCATTCATCATTGGTCTCCACCATTTTTTCTAGATCAAAATTACTTAATACATCAGGTGGAATATATCCTCCTACTCCTTTTATAGCCGCTTTAATCTTGGACATATATACATTTTCAATTCGGGTCACAATGTACATAATTGAGAATTAAGGATTAACCAATTTTCATCAAAGTATATGCATTTTTTAAAAAGCACAACTTATTATCATTTAATACCCGCTGATTATCAGACAGTTATAACTTATTTTGCTTCATATTAAACAAATTAGTAATACGAATGACCTATTGGTACAGTGCTTGCCAAATAACATATGAGAACATTACTTAATGTGATGGTATCATTAAAAATAAAAACCTGAGATGAGATATTTAATGCTTTCACTATGCATTGGCTTGTCCATGACCCTCTTAGGGTCAGAGGATAAATACGAGCCAAGCTACTATCAAGGAGATTTAGAATCGGCGAAAGCTTTGGCTAAAAGTCAAAATAAATTTGTCTTCGTCAAGTTTTATGCTGATTGGTGTGTACCATGCAAATGGATGGATGAAACTACATATAGTGATCCCACTGTTGTGGGAAAAATCAATTCTAATTTTGTTCCATTGAAGGTAAATATTGACGATTTTGATGGCTTTGCCCTAAGACAGAGGCTGGGAATTTCAGTCCTTCCTACAGTCGTCATATACGATCCTAAAGGCAAAATGGTAAAAAGAATAGAGGAAACATTACCTCCTAGCAAAATGATAACATCCTTAGATCAAGTGGTATCTAATAATGGTGGAAATGTAAAAAGATCAATTAATCAATCTCCGAGACAACAGAATTATAAGGTATCAACACCTAAAGCAACCTACTCGAAAAAGAGCTACAAGTTGCAATTAGGAGTTTTCGAAGGATTTGAAAACACAATGGCTTTTTTAGACAGGATAAAAGAGAAAGTAGATCAACAAGCAATGGTTTTACATGATTACAAAGAAGGAAAAACCATGTATAAAGTTCTAATTGGTAGATATAAAACCCACCAAGAAGCAAGTGATGCGAGGCAAAAATTACAATCACTTCATGGATTAGATTCCGTGGTTTATTGAGCACCCTAATTATAGACATATAATAGTCAACAAAACAGCAATAAGCTCAAAACACCACTCGTTAATGATAAATCATTGGCAGTGGTGTTTTTTTATTTACTAAAAACTGATTTGAGTCAGACGTTTTATGGCGAGTGTTCGGAAATTTAGGGGTGTACTATATTTTTCTTTTTTAACTTTCTTTTTCTTTTTTACATCTCTTCTATCGCAAGGCGATCCAGTAGAGATAACAGGTGAATCAGTATCAGGAGAACCTGGTCAAATAGTTTGTGTCAATTTTACTGTAAACAATTTTGATTCAATAGCAGGATTTCAATTCAGTGTCAACTTTGAAGCAGATCTCATTGATTTTGAAATTGTAAATACAAATGGTGTTCTAACTGGGTTTAATGGAGTAGATAGATTTGCAAATTGCGAAGCTCCGGGTGCATGGGGTCCACCTCATTGTACCAATGAAGGCACTTTTGTAAATTCACTTTGGACTACCAATGATTTTATCGCAGGAAATTCACTTCCAGATGGGACCGTCCTATTCGAAATATGTTTCAGGATAAAAGATGATGCAGTTCCAGGCCAATGTGCAGATATCAATATTAATGCTCAAGGTGTTGCTTCTTCAGAGGAAGAGATTGAAATATTTGACCCAAATCTTGAAATGGTGGAAGTTGTACTAACTAACGGTGAGATATGCATTACTCCTCCTGCATCCGCTATAACTCAAGCTGACATATTAACCACTTGCCCGTCTGATTTAGGTCAAAACAATGGGAGTTTGGCATTGATTATATATGGAGGAACCCCACCGTACAATGTGAGTAATGTCAATACTGGTACTATGACAAGTCTAACCAATAGCGGAGACATTTATAATCAAGACAACCTTGCTCCTGGAGATTATGCTATACAAATTCTTGATAATTCAGGAGGTAGTTTATCTTTTCCAATTACCATAGATAATGGAAATTCAATTCAATTAAATGAAACTATAGATGACCCATCTTGTTCCAACTTTGATAATGGAAGCATAGAATTGTCTGTTCAAGGAGGAACTCCTTTTAGCGGTGGCTTATACAAATTTGAATGGAGTAACTCTTTAATAGAATTCACAGATATAGGAGAAGCCACAAATTTGGCAAATGGTAATTATTCGGTTACAGTTACAGATTCCCTAGGTTGTTCCATATTTGAGACTTTTGAAGTATTAGTAGAAGAGCTCGGAGTGAGTACTTCTTCAGTTAATCCTAATTGCGAAGGCACTCTTGGTACCATTACAATTGAAGCGTCTGGCGGCTCTGGATCATATAGCGCATCCCTCTTAGGAGTGCCATTTCAATCTAACTTCAATTTTACAAACACTACAACCTTTAGTAATCTTGAACCTGGCACATATTTCATTGGACTTGAGGATAACCAGACTAATAATTGTATGATTCAAGATACAATAGTTCTTGCTTTCCAAAACTCCTTAATCATAGACCCACAAATTACAAATGCAGATTGTGAAACCCAATCTGCAAATTATGAGATTGCACTTTCTAATAGCGATGGAACTGTGAGTACAAGTTTTGATTATCAAGTAGTGGATTTAGACGGGCCTAATATTTTTGAAATTGGTGTAACTGATCCTGGATCTAATGTAATCACACTTACAAATGTACCATTATCGCCATCTGGATATGAGATTACAGTTCTCTCTTCAGAGGGATGTGAATCAGTTGATACTTTACCTAGTGCAATTGCATCCGGAATTTTGACTTTAGATCAAGATCCGATTATCACCTCTGCTTGTCTTGGTGAATCTAATGGAAGTATTGCTATAGATGTCACTAGTGGAAGTGCGGTTACAATGACCTTCAGTACAGGCCAAATTTTTAATGGCAATTCAATTATTGTTGCTGATTTTGACACTGGTATGTATTCAGTTGTCATTGCTAATGAAGATGGTTGTCAATTAACAATTCCATTTGAAATTCTTCCAAATTCATTCGCCATCACTTCAGCAACAAATAATAGTATAGCCTGTACTGATGCTATGGGAGATATTACAGCAGATGTACAAGGTGGAGTTGGTCCATTTGACTTTGTTTGGGATCATCCTAATAATGATAATACTGCCACCCTATCGGGTGTACCTGCCGGTGCCAGTTATACTGTCACGGTCACCGATCAATCCAGTGGATGTAGCAGCAGTTCATCTCTTTCTCTAAATGCTTCGGATGCTATCACTTTAGATATTAGCAATCTTAATACTCCAGATTGTTTCAACAGTCCAAATGGAAGTATAGAAGCTCGGGTTATTGGAGGGAGCGCTAATACTGGAAGTTTTACCTATGAATGGTCAGACGGTACATTAGAAACTATAAGTAGTAATCAATCTGCATTTTTATTTAATCTTAATGCTGGATCATATTGGGTTATAGGAAATGATGGTCAATGTACTTCCGACACATTCTTTTTCGACCTGCAAGACGGGCCAAGATATCAATTTGACGTCGCAAACAGTACGATTGACCCTCCATCTTGCGAAGGACAAAACAGTTTTGTTTTTATAGAAGTTACACCACCTACACCAGGTACATCTTTCACTTATTCTTTTCCAGAATTAGGAATTATTGACTCACCTAGCCCTTCTCAAAGTACATTGGGTACAGGAGATATAGTTATAGAAATAACAGCTTCTAATGGATGCTCCAGTTTAGATACTTTCACCATTACACCTGCCAATTCTTTGACAGCAAGTGTAGATTCAGTAGCAAGTGTTTTTCCAGTTTGTGCAGATGATGAATTTGCGACTTTAGTGATTGATGTAAATGGAGGATCTGGAATGTACAGTTTCAATTGGAGTGGAGCGTCTTCGATAAGCAACACAGCTTCTGATCTAGGAATTGGAACTTATTCTGTGACAGTTTCAGATGATGAGGGATGTTCTGCAGAGGTAAATAACATTAATATCTTTATTCCTCCTCCAATTTCTGCAACAGTAGAATCATTGGATCCGGCGTGTGTAGGTGATTTGGGAGGGTTCTATGTCACTGAAGTTATGGGAGGTTCAGGTGAAGGCTATTCTTTTCAAGTCAATACAGATCCAACTACCAACATTGCAGATACTGCTGGTGTATTTCCTGGAAACTATACTGTAAGAGTATATGATTCTGAAGGATGTAATTTTGAATCTCAATCCATCACAATAGCTCAACCCTCAGTATTAGAAGTAATCTTAGAAGCAAATAATAATGAAGTAACACTAGGATCAGAAGTGGATCTCAGTGCAACGATAATTAGTAGCGGAATTGATCTTCAACCTATACAATGGAATCCTGAGGAAGGGTTAGAATTCACTTCAGCTAATAATACTGATGCCACAGCTTTTCCAATACAAGATCAAGTATATCAGGTTACAGTCACCGATATCAATGGGTGTACAGCCTCTGATGAGTTATTGATTCAAGTCAATGAGTCTGTCAGTATTTATATTCCTAATGTGTTCAGACAAGATCTGAATGAAACCAGTGAAAATAGATTCATGAAAATCTATGCGGGAACATCTATTCTGAGTATTGACAATGTCCAGATATATGATAGATGGGGATCTGTAATAAATGAAGTGAGAAATCTTGCGCCAAATATCCAAGGAACTATAGTATGGGACGGCACATTAAAAGCTAAAGAGGCCAATAGTGGTGTGTACATATACAGAGTGGCTTATACACTACTTACAGGCCAGTCTGGTATTCTTCTTGGAGATGTTACTTTACTGAGATAACCCTGTAGTATCTGTCTTTTCTGAAGATTCTTCAGACTTACTTAAGACCTCTCCAGTGAGTTTGAGCTTTGTAATCTTTTCTTTACTATCACTTACTACAGTTATCACTGGAGTTTGAACCCCCAGTTTCCCAACACTATTATATGTTACACCAATAAAGCCCCTTTCACCAGGATTAATTGGAATGAAAGGATAAGAGGGAATAGTACAACCACATGTAGCTGAAGCATTCTTTACATTTATCACACCGGTTCCTGTATTGGTAAAGTAAAATTCATGCTTTATGATATCGCCTTCCGAAATAGTCCCAAATTCATGGACAAAATCATCAAAGGTCATTATTCCCTTTTGAGAATTCGAGGCTTTCTTGGGCTCCGAAATATTCTTTACTATGGCCTCTTTTTCAGGGTCTTTTGCAAGAATGGGAATAGAATCCTCAACAGTTTTTTCATAATTAACCTCTTCATTAATCAGAGGCTCATTACTTATTTCCTCTTTAAGTGTATCCAATTCGGATTTGGCTTCTATGCGCTCTGAGGCTTCTTTAACCACATCGTTGTAGCTACTACTTTCTGATTTGCAACTTAACAAAAGGAAGATGGGGACAAAAAGATAAAGAATAATCTTTCTCATCTCGAGATCAGTTCATGTTCAAAGGATGAAATTAGTAATTTCTTACCTAATCACATTAATTATACCATTGCGCTGGGATTCTTCGCCACCACATCTATATCTCACTCTATAGAGATATGGTCCTGGCATTACTGGTGAACTTCTAAAATCACCATCCCACTTTGGATTGTTTTCAGTAGCATAATACATCCGTCCTCCCCACTTATCAAACACCTCAAATGACAACAATTCATCAATGATAAATTCATTACTTATTCCAAAAAGATCATTAACTCCATCTCCATTTGGCGTGAAAGCTGAAGGAAGCAATAATTGAGAACAATCCAAGTCTTCTACATCCACTACTATTAGATTCAGTTCATCCTGAACTTCACATCCATTTTCTCTTATTGTCAAAGTATAGAAAGTGGATTCATCAGGGCTTGCAATAGGACTTAGGAGGTTAGGATCATTCAATCCAAGAGCAGGAGACCATTCAAAGTCATCAGAGCATACTCCACCAGTTTCGAGTACAGCTGACTCGCCTTTAAAAATAATAAGCTTTTCTTCAATAATCTGATTAGGGAAATAGTCCTCTTGCTCTATATCACTGATAGTCAGTGCTCTATCATAAATTCTTAACTCATCTATGAGCCCCTCATATTGTGCTACTCCTTGTTGTCCATCACAAGTTCCTACTGATAATGACAATCCATCATCAGAAATAAACTCAGGTATTTTAGGAGAGAATATTCTGTCCTCTTCTTTTTTATCTATATAGAGTTTGAATTCGTTGTCCTCTTTAGTAATAACTATATATGACCAACAATATACATTAGTCAAAAATCCAATCATTTCTATCCCATTTCTATCTTGGTCCGAAAACCTAACCCTTAATTCACCATTTATAGGAAAGTATCTAACCTGAAATATAGAATCAGGCAAACATGCTTCACCAATACTCCAAACATCTACCGCTTCAGTCCCTGTCACTGTGCTCATAGGCCACATGTAAAAACTAAAAGTGAAATCAGAAAAAAATCGAGTATTCAGGCTCTGTGGAAAGTCCCCTAATTGGTTATTTGCATTAATATTCAGAGCAAAACCATCTACACCACATGGGCAATCACTTATACCAAAAAGAAAGGCGTCTTGACCTCCTCTACTATCCGTTCCATTACAATTATTAAAAGAATAATGATGTACAGGATTTACTTGAGCAAATAGGCCAATGATAGTTAAGAGGAAAAATATAGAGAATAGATATTTCATAAATGAAAGGCTATAGAATTCCGCTTTTTACAGATTCTCCAAGGAAAAACGCATAAAAGATCAGCAACATTACACCTTCCCACCTACTTATTTTTTTAGACAAACAGATTATCCCCAATAAAGCAGTAACAACAAGCATGAAAGGCACATGAAAATCCATCATTTCTTTAGATATGACTAATCCACCAAAAAATGAAGGAATCGCCATAACAGCGTAGGTGTTAAAAATATTTGACCCTAATATATTTCCTATTGCCATAGAATGCTGCCCTCTTCTGGTTGCTGAAATACTGACGACCACCTCAGGTAATGAAGTTCCAAGTGAAAGAGCTGTGACTGATACTATAGCCTTGGGCACTCCTAAATCAGTGGCAATAGTACTTAAAGACTTCACCGTGTATTCTGCTCCAAAATACACAAGGATTCCACACAACAACAATGTAATATAATTCCTCATCGCAGCTGTAGGCCTTTCTACATCCTCTTTAGGAGAATTTTTTATTGAATTCACTAGGAATACGATTAAAGCAACTATAAAAATCAAAGCCTCAAACATGGAAAAAGTCCCATCTCTAAGTGAAAACCAGAGTAAAAAAGCAGACAAAAAGAGTAATGGCATATCTACATCCATCACATCATAGTCCATTCTGAGAACTTTGGTAGAAACCACACTGATACCTAAGACAAGCAGGATATTCGTGATATTTGATCCTACTACATTTCCCAATACGATTTCAGATGAGCCGTCAACTACTGCAAAAATGGAAGTAGCAAGTTCTGGAAGTGACGTTCCGAAGGCCAGAATTGTCACACCTATGATAAATGATGATATTCCATAAGATCTTCCAATAGTTTCGGCTGCACTGATAAATTTATCAGAGGCAAATACCAGAACAGCTATGCTCAGAACAAATAATACAGTAGTGGCTATCAAATAGAAGTAGTTTTAAAGAAATCACAGATTCTTCGTCAA
>Ga0055584_100007142_pt1 | contig 10953 bp, 9 predicted proteins | sample OSDHelmetaG_FD_58716 | JGI IMG/M metagenome (GOLD analysis project Ga0055584, IMG submission 58716) | Pelagic marine sediment microbial communities from the LTER site Helgoland, North Sea, for post-phytoplankton bloom and carbon turnover... | ecosystem: Environmental > Aquatic > Marine >...
TTTCTTCTTGCGCTCGTTGACGTCGAGGGTGCCCTCGGCATCGTCCAGCGCGGCATCGAATTTGGGATTGTCGTAGGCCGCCTCGTTCCACGGCACGCCCTTGCGATAGGCAAGGCCGAGCACCATGGTGCCGAGCGGACGATGGGTCCAGGCCGTGTAGCCCCACGGCGCCTTGTCCCAGACTTCCCAATACTGGTTGGCCGGCATCTTGTTGATGTTGATGGTGATACCAGCGGCCTCGGCCTGGCTCTTGAAGATGGCGCAGGCGTCGGTCATCCAGGAACCCTCGGTGTCGCCATTGGCGATCTCGACGGTGATCCCATCGGGGTAGCCGGCATCGGCCAGCAGTTTCTTGGCCTTGGCGATGTCCCGCTTGAGCGGCGGCAGTGCCGCGTAGTCGGGATGGATCGGGCAGACATGGTGATTCTCGGCGACTTGGCCAAGACCCTTGAACGCCTTGTCCAGGATCTCCTGATGATCCATGCACGCGGCGATCGCCTGACGAACCCGGGGATCGTCGAACGGCTTCTCGGTGATCCGGAAACGCATGACGGCGGTCTGCGCGGTGGTCGCCTCATGGATGTCCACGAAGGGCAGACGCTTGACGGTCTCGATGGCGTCATTGGGGACGCGATAGACCATGTCGACCTGCTGGGACGCCAGCGCCGCGATCCAGGCGTTGGTGTCCTCGCCGTGATCGAAATACTGGATCTCGTCGAGATGGAAGGCGCCGTCGTGATAGTCGCCGGCGCGCTTCTTCAGGATCGCCCGCTCGCCGATCGAAAAATCGGTCAGTTCGCAAGGGCCGGTGCCGATCGGGTTCTTCGACAGGTCGGCTTCGTAGTCGCCGCCAAAGCCCTTATGCACGATCGCCGTCGGGTAGTTGTAGAAATTCTCCGGCATGGCCAGCGCGGCCTGCTTGAGGTTGAACTTGATGGTGTGGCTGTCGACGACTTCCACGGCATTGGCGATGCCGCGCTTCTTGCCGTCGGCGCCTTCCTCGACCATGGCGCCGAACAGGCCAAGGTTGGAGGAACCGGTCGCCGGATCGAGCCAGCGGTTGACGGTGTGCGCCACGTCGGCCGAGGTGAAGTCATCACCGTTGGACCATTTGACGCCTTCCTTAAGATGGAAGACCCAGGTCTTGAGGTCGTCGGAGGCTTCCCAGCTCTTGGCGAGATAAGGCACCGTGACGTTATCGGCGCGCGTGCGGGTCAGATGCTCGACGAGGAAGCGCGCGACGTTGGATTTCTCAACCCAGTCGAAGCTCGCCGGGTCGGTCATTTCCTGGACCCGCATGGAAACCTTGAGGGCGCCGCCAGCCTTTGGCGTCGCGGCCATGGCTTCCTTAATCGGCGCCTCGCCGGTCAGCACATTGGCCATCGCATAGGCGGTGGTGGTGGTCATACCGAGCAGCGCCGCCTGACGCAGGAAGTCACGACGGTCGATCTTCTTGGTTTTCAGCTGGTCGCACAGTTCCGGCAGATAGCTGTGCGTATCCGCCCCGTACGCGCGTTCGGTCGCTAGCGTATAGCGACGCGCATCGCGTCCTAAAATTTTCTTGTCACTCATCGATTACGCCTCCCATGGCATTTTTATCCGCCTAGTCTGTGCCCAGGCCAGGCTGAGCCGTGGCTTGAAACCGGCGGAAATTGTCTAATTCCGACAGCCCCACCCCACTGGATCGCGCGGAGAACGGGGATTTTTTCGCAAATCCCTTCTTCACGCGCTCCAACTCCTGGGACTAAGCCTAGAACACCCCGGCCCGGTCTGTACAGGTGTGAATGGGTTTGGGGACTGGATCGCCGGTCGCGGGGTAAGGCCCGGGCACCAAGAGAACAAACCAACATCGCTCGAACGGATCAATCGCGCGTACCGGCGGTTTTCGGGCCCGGCACGGCGTTCTCCAACTCTTAAGCCCCGGCGATGGCCGAAGCCAGAATGGTCGTCATCATCTTGTCCAGCTCCTTGCCCATGACGGTCAGTTCCGGAACCTCATAGGCGCCGAAGACATGGCTTGGCAGCCGATAGGTTTCCGTCGCGGTCCGGTCGCTATTCTCGGTCACATAGAAGCGAACCGGCGCCTCGATCCCGGCGGCCGTGCTGGCGGAGAGCATCCGAACCGCGTAGCGCGGCGCGAAAAAGAAAAACACCCGATTGCCGGGAACGGTCTTGCCTTGTGACTTGGCGGCGCAGCTGCCACAGGCAACCCCGACGATGTTGAACTTGTGCTTTTTGATCGCCGGGCCGACGGCCTTGACGAATTTCGCGAAGGGCTTTCCGGTCTCGACCGACACCATGCCTGAATACGGGGTCGGGTTTTCCGCTTTTGCCGAGATGGCGAGTAGAACAACCAGGGCGAGGCCGGTGAGAATCGCTTTCATAACAGTCCCCCAGGGCAAGCAATGACGCTGATCCAGATCTTCCGCCGCAGGCCCAAAACCGCCAAGTGAACACTTCGTGAGGCGGCGAAAGTCCGTATGGTCAACTACATATACGCCTAAAGCGGAGAGGGTTATTGCGAAACTACGCGTTAAGCGTATAATGTTTTCGTGAAAATTGAATTCGATATCGTCAAAAGCGCGGCCAACGAGCAACGCCGAGGCTTCGGTTTCGACTTCGCCGCCCGCGTGCTTCTTGATGGCCAGCGCTTCGAAATTGTCGATGATCGCTTCGATTATGGTGAGATCCGCGTTCGAACGATCGGAGCGATAGCGAACGACGTTTTCGCCGTTGTCTATACCCGTCGCGGCGACACCATACGCGTCATCTCCGCTAGAAAGGCCAATCGTCATGAGCGCCAGCAATATCAAGACCGTAACTCTGAATCCGAATAACCCGCCATCGCTCTCGCGTGAGCAACGCGAACGGATGGACGAGATCAGCGACGATGCACTCGAAGCCGATGCGGCGAATGACCGGGATAATCCGGTCTGGACCGCCCGTGATTTTCAAAAAGCGCGGCGGCCTTTTACTCCCGCCATGATTATTGCCATTCGCAAGCGGCATGGATTGTCGCAAGCGGCATTCGCGGAGAGATTTGGCCTGCCCCACCGTCAACTTCAGGACTGGGAACAGGGGCGAAAGGCACCATCGGCGACGGTTCACACGCTGCTTCGGGTAATCGACCGGGAACCGCATGCCGTCATCCGAGCGCTAGAACCCAGCCGATAGCCATTATGTAACCATCCCCCACGAAGATTTCGCCTTGGCTCAAGGCGCGGTATGATGACCCTCGCGAACGCTCGGACGATGTCGAGCCCCGACACGCCGCCACAACGGGAACAGTTTCATGACAGACGATCTCAAGGGAAAAACCGCCATCGTCACCGGGGCCGGGCGCGGCCTTGGCCGGGAATACGCCGAGAAGCTGGCGGCGGCGGGCGCGAACGTGGTGGCCGGGGACGTGCTTGACTGCGCCGATACCGTGGCGGCGATCTCGGCGGCGGGCGGCGGAAAGGGTGTCGCCATCAGCCTAGATGTGCGGGACCAGGAAAGCTGTGATGCCATGGCCGAGCGGGCGATGGCCGAGTTCGGGCGCATCGACGTGCTGGTCAATAACGCCGCGCTCTACGGCTCGCTCAAGGGCGGACGCTTTGAAAGTCTCGCGACGGATGAGTGGGACGCCTGCATGGACGTCAACGTCAACGGTATCTGGCGATGCTGCAAGGCCGTGATCGGTCCGATGAAGGCACAAAAGTCGGGCTCTATCATCAATATCTCGTCACTGGCCGCGGTCGCTGGACTTCCCTATGGCCTACATTACTCGACCTCCAAGGCGGCGGTGATCGGCATGACCCGCTCGCTCGCCCGCGAGCTTGGGCGCGACTGGATCCGAGTCAACGCCATCGGCCCCTCGGCGGTCATGACCGAGGGCACTTCGGAATTCTTCGGCGACCGGCTCGAGAAAGTCGCCGGCGTCATCGCCGATCAGCAAACCCTCAAGCGCAACCTGCAACCCGAGGATCTGTCCGGCACCGTGCTCTATCTCGCCAGCGACGCCTCGAAATTCGTCACCGGCCAGACGCTCATGGTCGATGGCGGGACCGTGTTCCTGTAGACCGGCGATGCTCCAGTCGACACAAATCGCGCTATCGAAACGTCTCCTGGCGCATCTCGATGCCAAGACCACCGACACGGTCGACGCGATCGCCCATAACCCTGTCGACGCCTTCACCTGTACCGACCGTTTGGAGCGGGAATGGAAGCAGCTGTTCCTGGGCATGCCGCAGTATGTCGGTCTGTCCTGTCTGATCCGCGAGCCTGGCGATTTTCTGACCAATGACGATCTCGGCGTACCGATCCTGGTAACCCGCGATGTCGACGGGCGGGCGCGAGCTTATCTGAATGTCTGCCGGCATCGCGGCGCACGGCTCGCCGAGGGATGCGGCAAGGCGGGGAGGGGCTTCACCTGCCCCTATCACGGCTGGACATACGATACCCATGGCCACCTCATCGGCATTCCGGACCGGCGCAATTTCACCGGGGTGGAGCAAGCGCTATACGGGCTGACCGAACTGCCGCTGGAGGAGCGTCACGGCATGCTTTGGGTGGCGCCGCGCCCGGAGATCTCCGCCGACCCGAGCCCCAATCTGGAGGGGCTGGACGAGGAGTTCATGAGTTACGGCTTCGCCGAATACCACCACCACGACACGCGGGTTGGCCACTGGAAGATGAACTGGAAGATCGCAATAGATACCTTCCTGGAGCCCTATCATTTTCCGATCCTGCACAAGAACACGGTGGGACCGATCTTCTTTCCCAATCTCTGCGTGGTCGACGGGTTCGGACAGAACCTACGCGAGATCTTCCCGCGCCGCGGCATCGTCGAGATGCATGACCAGGCCGAGACCGAGTGGGATCTGGTGAAGCACTCCGCCGTCGTCTATCAGTTGTTTCCCAATATCGTCGTGGTGGTGCAGATCGATCATTACGAGATCTGGCGGATTTATCCGGTCGAGGGCAAACCGGACGAATGCAAGGTCTATCTGGAATTCTACATCCCCGAGCCGGCGACCTCCGAGAAGGCGGTCGAGCACTGGAGGCGCAATCTGGACCTCGTTCTGCGCACCGTGGAGACCGAGGACTTCCCCGCCGGCGAGGGCATTCAGTCGGGCATGCGATCCGGCGCCCAGGACCACATTGTCTACGGCATGAACGAGCCGGCCCTGCATCATTTCGAGAAAACCGCCGCCAGGGCGGTTGGCGTAACCCTATAAGAGAGTCAATCCAGGAGTAGTAAAAATGACCGTTACCCACGACTTTTCCGGCCGCGCCGCGGTAATCACCGGCGGTGCCCGGGGCATCGGCCTCGCCGCCGCTCAGCGCTTCGCCGCCAGCGGCGCCAAGGTCTCGCTTTGGGACATGGACGCCGCGCGCCTCGCCGAGGTCGCGGCGGGATTCCCGGGCGGCGTCGACACCCAAGTCGTCGACATCACCGACTGGGCCTCGGTCGAGGCCGCCGCCAAGGCCAGCCACGCGGCCATGGGAGGCCTCGATATCCTACTCAACAGCGCCGGTGTCGCCGGACCGAACCACAAGACCTGGGACTATCCGGTCGAGGAATGGACCAAGGTCATCGACATCGACCTGAACGGCACCTTCCTGTGCTGCAAGGCCGCCGTTCCCTATATGCGCGAGGCCAATTACGGCCGGATCGTCAACATCGCCTCGATCGCGGGCAAGGAAGGCAATCCGAACGCTTCGCCCTACAGCGCCGCCAAGGCCGGTGTCATTGGCCTCACCAAATCGCTCGGCAAGGAACTGGCGGACATGCCGATCACGGTGAACTGCATCACCCCGGCGGCGGTACGCACCGAGATCTTCGACCAGATCAGCCAACAGCATATCGATTTCATGCTCTCGAAGATCCCGATGGCCCGCTTCGGCCTGGTCGAGGAGATCGCCAACCTGATCGCCTGGCTCTCGTCGGAGGAATGCTCGTTCAGCACCGGCGCGGTCTTCGACATATCCGGCGGCCGGGCGACATATTAGGGGGAGAGCAAGGATGGGAACGCGGTCATGAGCGAGGAAGCCGCCGTTCTGTTTGCCAATGACGCGTTCTACAACGCCTTCACCACCCGCGACCTGGACGCGTTGAAGGCCTTGTGGTCGCGCGAGGCGCCTGTCGTCTGCATCCATCCGGGCTGGGCGCCGTTGCATGGCTATGAGGCGGTGATTGAAAGCTGGGCCAATATCCTTTCGGGGCCGGGGTCACCGAGCATCACCTGCCGGGGGGCCGCCGCGCGGTTTCTATCGGACGATGTCTGTTTCGTGACCTGTTACGAGATGATCGGCCAGGGCGCGCTGGTGGCCACCAACATGTTCGTCAAGGAGGCCGATGGCTGGCGCATGGTGCATCACCAAGCCTCGCCGGCGGCGCGGCCACCGGAACCCGAGGAAGGCCAGGGACGGCGCCTGCAATAGCCTCGCGCGGACAAGATCGGCGCTTGCCTGAGCAAGACATGGACGCCACGATACCAGCGCCCCCGCCCACCTTCGTCCACCCGCCAAGGAAAGCCCCATGCCCGTTGAAATGATCGGTTGGATCGCGCCCCAGGTTTCCTCCGAGATGATCCCGCCCCAGGGTCCGATCTTCGATCCCGCGACCGTGGCCGAGACCGCGCGGATCCACGAGGCCGGGGATTTCGACCGGGTGCTGATCGGCTATTTCAGCGACGCGCCGGACGGCTTCATGATCGGCGCCCAGGCGGCCATGGTGACCGAGAAACTGAGCTTCCTGCTGGCCCATCGTCCGGGCTTTGTCGCGCCGCCACTGGCCGCCCGCAAGCTCGCGACCCTGGATCAGCTGTCCGGCGGACGGCTCGCCGTCCATATCATCGCCGGCGGCAGCGACGCCGATCAGGCCAAGGACGCGGACCATTCCGACCACGGAATGCGCTATCGCCGCTCCACCGAATATATCCAGCTCCTACGCAAAACTTGGACGGCGGACACCCCCTTTGATCACGAGGGAGAGTTCTTCCAGACTAAAGACACGTATTCGGCGATCCGCTGTGTTCAGGAGCCGCATATCCCGGTTTATGGCGGTGGCGGCTCGGACGCGGCGATCGCGGCGCTGGCGCCGGAACTCGATGTGTTCATGCTGTGGGGCGAGCCGCTCGCGGAGACCGCCGCGTTCATGAAGCGTGTTACCGAGGGCTCCGAGGGCCGCAACCCGACCTTCAGCCTGTCGACCCGACCTATCCTCGCCGAGACCGAGGACAAGGCCTGGGACCGGGCGCATCGGATCCTCGACCGGATCATGGAAAGGCGCGGCGGGATGCCCGCGCCGCGGCCCGAGAATGTCGGCTCTCTGCGTCTGCTCGCCGCCGCCGAGGAAGGCGAGGTGCATGACAGCTGCTTGTGGACCAAGCTCGCGGTGGCGACCGGCGCGCGGGGCAACTCGACGGCGCTGGTAGGCACCCCCGACACGGTGGCCGAGGCGATGGTGGAATACTACAAGCTCGGCGCGACTAGCCTGCTTGTCCGAGGCTACGATCCCCTCCCCGACGCCGAGCAATACGGCGCGGAGCTGATTCCCCGGGTCCGCGAATTGGTGGCGAAAGTCGACGCCGGCGCCGATTGACGCTCTTCGGCGACGTCGGGGCCCGCTTCGCGCCATCTCGCCCACTATCGCCGCTACCCCGCCGCCTCCCATAATCCGTATCCCCAGCGAAAGCTGGGGCCCATGCCCGAGAGGTGCCGCGTGATCATTGTCCGACAATCACCAAAGATGTCGCGTTACCTGCCGTCGACCGTCACGCCGACGGTTCGGCGGAAGAGGTCCCAGCCTACGCTGGGGATGCGGGGCATTTTAAGGTCGAGCAATCCCGCCGCGCCTCACCTGGCGCCGCTTAAACCCGCTCGGACAACCAGATCGCGGTGCGGCTGCCGGCTTGGATAAGGCGGCGCAGGACCGGATAGCCGACGGCCTCCTCGCCGCCGTGATCAATGGCGGTGTCGCGATGCTCCAACTCCTCGGCGCGAAATTCTTCGATGGTGTCGCGCAGTTCGCTTTCATCGTCACCGAGTTCCTCGGCCTGTTTCGCGTAGTGCTCGTCGATGACCTCCTCGACGGCGATCGTGCAGGCCATCGCCGCTTTCGGGCCCAACAGCGCGGTGCCGGCGCCGAGCGCGAAGCCCGCTAGGTTCCAAATCGGATGCAGCGCCGTCGGACGCACGCGGCGTTCCACGATCAGCTTCTCGAAGGCGACGAGATGGCGGTCTTCCTGCTCTTTCATGTGCCGGATCGTCTCGCCCTCGGCGGAGTTACCGAGCACCGCGAGCTGGCCTTCATAGATCCGGCGGGCACCGAACTCGCCGGCGTGATCGACGCGGATCATGCGCTCGATCATCTCCTCGCGGGTGAGGTCTCCGGGCAGGCGGTTCGCCGCCGTGGATTTGCTCATGAGGCCGCTCCCGTCACCGTGCCGCGCCGCGTCATCGACCAGCAATGGCGAAACGCGAAAATCGCCAGAGCGGTGGAGAACGCGAAATTATAGCCGGCCATCGAGACATTGAACAACGACCAGGGCACCTCGTCACAGCGCACGACGGGTTGGGCGAGGAGTTGGGCGCGCAAGGCCTCGACCGTATCCGCCGATGCCACGGAACCGCATTCCGCCGTGCCTTCCCACCAATGTTGCTCGACCCCGACATGAAAGCCGGCGATGCCCGCGCCGACCGCGACCGCCAGGCCGGCCAGCCCGATGATCCACCCCGTGACCGGCCGCGGCGACAGCACTATCGCGGCCAACGCCAACACAATTACCACGGCATGGGGAACCCGTTGATACAGGCACAGCACGCATGGCTGCAGGTCGCCGAAATACTGGAACCCATAGGCCCCCGCGAGCAACCCACCGGAGCCGATGAGCAACATGATCGCGGGCGATCGATCCGTTGAACCCATGATGGTCGCGGCCTCCGTCAGTTCCGTTACAACAGATATTTGAGGGCGACGAAGCCGCCAATCAACAGTACGAAGAACAGCACGGTCAGCGGACCCAGATGTTTCTCCAGAAATCCCCGGATCGTCGGCCCGAATTTCCACAGCAATCCGCAGACAATAAAGAACCGTAACCCGCGCGCCAGTACCGAGGCGATGACGAACACCAACAGGTCAAGTTGGGTCACGCCGCTGGCGATCGTGATCACCTTATAAGGAAACGGCGTCACCCCGGCCCCGAAGACGATCCAGGCACCCCATTCGTTATACATGTCGCCGAAAGCCGCGAATTTGGCGCCATAGCCGTAGAAATCAAGCAGCGCCTGGCCGATCACGTCGAACAGGAAGAGCCCGATGGCGTATCCCGCGACGCCGCCCGCCACCGAGGCGATGGTGCACACGGTCGCGATCCTGATCCACCGCGTCCGGTCGGCCAGCACCATGGGGATCAGCATCACATCCGGCGGGATCGGAAAGATGGAGCTTTCGATGAACGAGACCACGGCCAGCCACCACGTCGCGTGACGATGCGCGGCGCCGGCGAGGGTTCGCTCGTAAAGGGATCGAAGCATGTGGACTGTCCCGGAGAAATCCAGCTTCGTGTAACAGCGCCCGATCGGCCCGGCAAGCCGGGCGGCGGTTACTTCTCGCTCTATTCGCCGCTTGCTCTATTCGGCCGCCGCGCGGGAAGCGCCGTCACCATCCCCGACGGACAACAGCGCGCGTGCCAGCGTATCGTCATCGTCCAACCCGTCGATCTCCTCCAATGGGTCGACGGGCGACAGCCGGTGGCGCAAAACCTGCTCGGCGATGTCCATCCGGCGGCGGCCTTGACCCGCCTTGCGGAGCCTGGCGCCTTCCCAAGCCAGGATCGCGGCGGACGCGGCGTGATAGAGCGCCCCCGCCGCCTTGCGCGCCGCCGGGCCCGGATCATCGTGATCGGCGACCCGCTTGGCCAGTCGTCCAGCACGCTTGAAGGCGGTTCGGATATCCGCGGCGAGCGTGGGCCGGAAATCGTCCACCAATTCCAGGCCTTCCTCCAGGATCTCGCCCAGCGCCAGATGCGCGTCGGCGCGCCCGACCGCCCGATCGATGGCGTCCAGCGCGACGATGTTGCTGGTCCCTTCCCAGAGCACGCCGACCTGGGCGTCCCGGACCAGGCGGGCATTGACGAATTCCTCGATATAGCCGGTGCCGCCGCGCATCTCCATGGCGGCGGTGGCGACCATGAGATTGTCGCGGCAGGCGCGGAACTTGACCAAGGGCGTCAGCAGCCGCAAGGCCGCCGCCGCCCGCTCATCCCCCGCGTCCGCCTTGGCCATGATATCGGCGGTGAACAGCGAGACCGACAGCGCCTGCTCGGTCGGGAGCAGGATCTTCATCAATTGACGACGCACCATCGGCCGGCCGATCAACGGCCCGCCAAAGGCCCGCCGGCCGCGCGCGCAGGCCAGTGCCTCGTTCAAACAGCGGCGCATCATTCCGGCGGCGCGCACCCCATGACTGAGGCGCGAGAGATTGACCTGGTCCATCATCTGCTTGAAGCCGTTGCCAAGCTCGCCCACCGGCCAGACCTCGGCGCCGTTGAGAACGATCTCGCCACTCGCCATCGACTTGGTGCCAAGCTTGTCCTTCAGGCGCACGATCCGATAATCGTTGCGGCTTCCATCATCCAGGCGACGCGGCAGCACGAAAAGGCCGAGCCCCTTGGTGCCGGCGCGCGCGTTCTCGGGCCGGGCCAGGATCATCGCGATATCCGCGTCGGCGTGCGAGCAGAACCACTTGTCGCCGTACATCCGCCAGACACCGTCCTCCAGGCGCGCCTGGGTGGAAACGAGCCCGACATCGGAACCGGCCTCCTTCTCGGTCATGAATTGAGTACCGCGCAGCAGTGTCGCGGCGTCCTGGGAGAGCATACCGGGCAGGATCTTGGCCTTGAGCGCCTCGTCGGCGTGACGGCGAACAAGATAGGCGGCGGTGTCGGAGACGCTGATCGGGCACAT
>Ga0055584_100007143_pt1 | contig 10953 bp, 9 predicted proteins | sample OSDHelmetaG_FD_58716 | JGI IMG/M metagenome (GOLD analysis project Ga0055584, IMG submission 58716) | Pelagic marine sediment microbial communities from the LTER site Helgoland, North Sea, for post-phytoplankton bloom and carbon turnover... | ecosystem: Environmental > Aquatic > Marine >...
GGAAGAGCTCTTACTTTTCCATAGGTTAATCGTAAAGTTGAATTCGCATCAGGATACTTGATTTTGCTTAAACCTGATTCTCTTAATCCAGCAACTAAAAGTCTGAAGGAAGCATCAAAAGTTTCCTTGGCTTTAGCTATCTCTTCTGGCATTTCACGGTATTTGGTCAATAACTGTGAAGATAGTTGATATAAAGCATCGTTTTGCAATAGAGCTTCGTTTGGATAGTTTACAAATGCTTTTACACGCTCTTTTGAAGAGAATATACTAAGCTCTATAATGTCGTTGATGTAGTTTGAAAAATCATTATTGTTCTTAGAACCTATTTCTTTCACCAATTCTGGAAGGCTGTATTGTGCTTTGGTAGCATAAAGCTTCAATTGTTCTGCAAGGATTTCTTTTTCCAAAGGAAGATAATAATCCTTGTATTCATTGTCTATCATCTTCATTAGCCTTGGTAAAAGCTCTTTTCTTTTTGCTTCATTGGATTGAAGATAGTATTCCAAATTACGCCCTAATCTGTATGGTAAAACGGAAAATTTGCTGGAACGCAACATACTAAAAAGGTAGTTGTCGTGTCTTGCCTTATCATTGGTTAGTTTGTAGTAATTATTTATGTTTTCTACAACATTTCCATATTTGTTTTTATTGGCTTTTTTATTGGCCCATTTATCAAATTTCTTTTCAATAGCTTGTTTGGTTTGCGCGGTTTTATGTTGTGTAAGCGCATCAATCATCCCTTGACGGTTCTTCCAATAGTTCGCTATTCTGGCATATGAAGAAGCATACATAAGATTTATAGACTCGTCTTGATCCATGTATTTTTTCATAACATCCATACTCTTTTTAGAGCCCTCTACCCATGCTGGATAAGCATAATTGACGTTTTGATTTACGCCTTCGGCAGGCATCCATCTGTTTGTGCGACCTGGGTATCCTAGAATCATCGCAAAATCATTCTCCTCTACACCATCCAAAGTGACAGGTAAGTGATACTTGGCTTTTAATGGAACATTATCCTTAGAATATTCAGCTGGATTACCATCTCTGTCAGCATAAACTCTAAATAATGAAAAATCTCCTGTATGTCTTGGCCATTCCCAGTTGTCTGTATCTCCACCATATTTTCCAATACTTTTTGGAGGTGTTCCTACAAGACGTACATCTGTATAATCTTCATATACAAAGTAATAATATTCATTGCCTTGAAAAAATGATTTTACAGAAACTGTATATTTTCCTCCTTCACTGTTTTCTTGTTCTATTTTGGCAATTTCTTGATTGATAATAGCTTCGCGCTCTTTCTCGCTCATAGAATCATTTACCTTTGATAGAATACGTTCCGAAACATCATCCATTCTTACAAAGAATCTAACGTAAAGACTCTCAGGTTTTAATTCTTGGTCATAGGATGATGCCCAAAATCCGTTTTTTAGATGATTTTGTTCAGCGGTAGAAAGTTCTGCAATAGCATCATATCCACAGTGATGGTTAGTTAATACAAGACCATTTTCTGAAATGATACTTGCGGTACAACCTCCATTAAATTGTACTATAGCATCTTTAAGACTTTGATTGTTGATGCTGTAAATCTCTTCGGCTGTGAGTTGAAGCCCCATTTTTTGCATGTCAACATGGTTCAAACGCTCTATATGCATTAAAAACCACATACCCTCATTTGGGAGCATAGATGCTGTTGTCACTAAAAATAAGGTCAGAAAAGAAAGAAGTTTTTGTCTCATTTTTTTATGGTTAAAATTTTTAAGGTGTGAAAATAAGAATAATGCTTGAATGAAATTTCATTTTTATGAAAGTTTTAAGGTTACTTTTCTCCATTCCACTCCGAAAAAAATTGTTCGAGATAATTTTCCATAAATTGATGACGTTGTTCTGCTAATTGCCTACCTGTTTCAGTATTCATCTTGTCTTTTAGTAGCAGAAGTTTTTCATAAAAATGATTTAGTGTTGGAGCCGTAGAGTTTTTGTATTCTGTCTTACTCATATTTAAATTGGGCGTAATTTCTGGGTCGTATAACTTACGGTTTTTAAACCCTCCATAATTGAAACAACGAGCAATACCAATCGCTCCAAGAGCATCAAGTCTATCGGCATCTTGAACTACATCTAACTCCGCAGACTTGAACGACTGCTCAAAATTCCCTCCTTTGTACGAGATGTTTTCGATGATATTCACAACATGATTAATAACATCCAAATCAACATTCAATGAATGCAAAAATTCTCTAGCGACTTGAGGACCAATAGTTTCATCTCCTTGATGAAATTTACTGTCAGCAATGTCGTGGAGTAAAGCCCCTAAGGATACAACAAAAGTATCTATCTGTTCTTGACGTGCGATGTGTAAACTGTTGCGTAAAACACGTTGAGTATGAAACCAATCATGACCTCCTTCAGCATTTTCAAGTTGATGTTTTACAAAATCTTTGGTACGATTAATAATTTCTGATGGTGTCATATTACGATATCTTTTGTGATGACTTCTTCTATTTGTTCAACTAAGATGTCGTGATCAAAATCACTTACCTTTAATGGTTGATGCACTTTAAGGGATACTAAAACACCCAATCCCATAGGAAATTTTCCGTAACGAAATAACTTCCATGAGTTATTAATCGTTATAGGGATTACTATAGCATTAGGAATGTTTTCAAATAATGTTGTCAAACCTTTTTTCTGAAATGGCTTGGGAATTCCTGTTCGACTGCGTGTGCCTTCTGGAAAAATGGTCGCAGCGCGGTTGTTTACCTTGATGTATTCCGAAAATTTTTGAATGATTTCAACAGCTTCCTTAGGGTTTTTCCGGTCTATTAAAGCAGAGCCTCCATGCTTTAAGTTAAACGAAACACTTGGAATCCCTCTCCCTAAAGACTTTTTACTGATGAATTTTGGATGATGTTTTCGCAAATACCATATTATTGGTGGGATGTCAAACATACTTTGGTGGTTGGCAACAATGATGACAGGTTGATTTTTGTTGATATTGTATGGGTTTTCAAACTTGTATCTTGTTCCTAAAATATTGCTACTACGCATCAAGAAAAACTGCAACCAATCGACACTCTTTTTATGAGCTTGGTAGCCAAAGATGTTTAAACAAATCCATTGTATGGGATGAAATATTAAGAGTGATAATCCAAAACAGATATAAAAAAGAATAGTTAGTGGGTATGATAATAATTTTGTCATGCAATAAAAGTATTAAAAAGATAGCATAAAAAAACCACGACAAAATTGCCGTGGCTATAATTATTGAGGTTTTTGGATGCCTAACAATGTTCGTTGTAAGCGTCTATAAGATTTTCTGCTATCATTTCTGCTGGACGACCTTCTATGTGATGGCGTTCTAACATATGAACCAATTCACCATTTTTGAACAACGCCATACTAGGTGAACTAGGAGGGAAAGGTATCATATACTCTCTTGCTTTGTCTGTGGCTTCTTTGTCAACACCTGCAAAAACAGTTACCAAATGATCTGGTTTTTTGGCATTGTTTAAACTCATTTTTGCTCCTGGTCTAGCATTGGCAGCAGCACAACCACAAACCGAATTGACAACAACTAAAGTTGTTCCTTCTTTGGCCATGGCAGCATCTACAGCGTCTGCAGTGTGTAATTCTTCAAAACCTACTTGGGTTAAATCCTCTCGCATCGGTTTTACTAATTCTGATGGATACATATATCGTTTGTTTTTTTGAGTTTGTATTTCTTTGTACAAAGATACCAATTGTGTAACAAACATAATGAATGTTCTAACAACATTATAGTATATTTAACCCAAAATTTCAATACTTAAGTTTAATGAGTTTTACAAAATGGATTGGAGCCGCTTTAGGATGGGGGCTAGGAGGACCTATAGGAGCCATAATTGGAATGGCTCTTGGAGGATTGGTAGATGGCATGTCTAGTGAAGAATCAAAAAATTTTAAAAAACAATATCAAAGCCGAACTCAATCAGGAGACTTTGAAGTCAGCCTTTTAATATTGGCTTCTATCGTAATTAAAGCGGATGGAAAATCCGACCAAAGAGAGTTAGACTATGTAAGACAACAATTTGTCGGCATGTATGGAAAAGACCGAGCTAATCATGCTTTCAAATTGTTTAAAGGTATAAATAAACAAAATATCTCCGCTAGACAGGTTTGTTTGCAAATTAGACAGATGATTGACCATCCTTCAAGATTGCAATTGATTCATTTCTTGTTTGGAATTGCAAAAGCTGATGGACACGTAAGCGATAGCGAAGTCAGACAAATTCAAATCATTTCGGGATATCTTGGTGTAAATCATAGAGATTTTGAAAGCATTAAGGCTATGTTTTACGACAGTAGTGACAATGCTTATAAAATCCTTGAAATTGACAAATCGGCTTCTGTTGAAGAAATAAAAAAGGCTTATAGAAAAATGGCTAAAAAATATCATCCTGATAGGGTAATTCACTTAGGTAAAGAATATCAAGAAGGGGCTAAAGAGAAGTTTCGCCAAGTACAGGAAGCTTATGAGCAACTTCAAAAAGAGCGAGGATTCTAAATAAAAAGAATGGAGATGATTTAAAATTTTAAATCATCTCCAAAGATTTGAATTACCAACTCAAAATCAAGCTTTTTAATCTAGACGGAATCGCATTCCAAAAAACAAACGACGTCCTTGGTTTGGAGCATAAACATAAGATGGATCAAATGTTAAAGCATAAGGATTGTTTGGTGTGGCCATAACACTGCCGTCTGCATTGTATTCAACTTCTTCGTCAAATGGATCGTGAGTACGGGCAATAATAAAGGGTTCACCTTTGTTAGGAGTCCAATTTAATAGATTTTTTATACCTGCATAAATCTCAATATTCTCTATGCCGTCAAAAGTAAGTTGTATGTTCTGTATGCTCCATGTGGGTGACATAGAGCTTCTTGGGTCTAAAGGTCCTAAAACAGGTAATCGCATAGGGCCATAAACATTCCCTGTATAATCTAAGGTGAGATTAGTTTTGTAATGTTTGTATGATATGGCCCATGTTCCAGAGAATTTTTCAGTTAATATTTGTTCTGTTGTAATGTCGTTTTCTGTTTGTGAGACATCTTGAACCGTTATTCCCAAAAGAGCTTTTATTCCACTGCCCAAAACAGCATCAATATTCAAACTAGCACCTTTTGAGGTGGCATGTCCATCTAAATTATCATAAATGATTTGGTTGGGATTGGTGTCATAATCAGGAAGAATGGCATTGGTGAAATAGGTATACCATGCAGAAGCATCAATGGTAAACATCATTCCACTTTTTGTGTAAATTTTTTTTAAATAATTAAGGTTGATATTATATGATTTTTCTGGTTTTAGGGTTTCTTCTATCACCACATCCCTTGCTCCGGTTAAGGCAGCATGGTCTTCTGTAAATAAATTAACTACACGAAAACCTGTACCTGCATTTACTCTGATAATGTCATTTTCTGAAGGCTTATACCAATAAGCTAGTCGGGGCGTAAATATAGACCCATGACGCTTGTCGTAATCATATCGAGCGCCTAAAAGTAATTTTTGTGTTTGTGTTAGGGTTATTTCATCTTGAACAAAGGCAGAGGGAATTGTGACTTCATCGGCTTTTTCGGTCGCTACCGTATTGTCATTGTAATATGTGTAACGTAATGCGCTGCCTAAAAGTAAATCGTGGTTTTTAAATGATTTGTCCCATACCAATTGACCAAAGCCTATACATTGCCGAGCTAAATAATGCATATCTCCGTAAACTGAATTTTGGTCGTGATCAGAATATGAAAACTGAAAATTAAGCTTTTCTTTTGTAGGTATTTGATAATTTCCAATGAGCTCAAATCTTGAAGTATATATGCTTTCACCATAAACTTCAGTACCACCACGATATTTTTTATCCCATTGCATTTCACCTCCCCATCGATCTTCATAAAAATACCGTCCCGCTAAAGAAAATTTACGCTGATGTTGACGTTTAAAATCCCATTTTTGGAAAATTGAAATCCGATCTTGTAAGGTTACATCAGTGAAGTTGTCTTTGTTATTGTCAATAGGGTTTGAATAGTTGTAATAATTGGTTCCTAATAGCATTGTGGCTTTTTTACCAATATGTGACTTATAACTTAAATCTAAGTTTGCTTCACCCCAATCTGTAACAAAACCATCAACTGAAAAATTTGAAGTATTTTCTGGCAATTTCGTAATGATATTGATTAAACCGCCAACGGCTTCGCTACCGTATAATGACGATGCTGGACCTTTTATGACTTCTACTTGTTCAATTAAAGAATTTGGAATTCCAGAAAGGCCATAAACTGTCGATAAACCGCTTACAATTGGCATTCCATCAATCAAAACCAATGTGTATGGTCCTTCTAATCCATTTATATGAATATCGCCTGTGTTGCAAACATTGCAGTTCAGTTGAGGGCGTACTCCATTGACATTTTGCAATGCTTCAAAAACATTAGGCGTAGGATTTTTCTTTAAAAAAGCGGGTGTATATATTTCAACAGGTACCGAACTCTCTAAACGACTTACAGCTTTTAATGTGCCTGTGACTACAATTTCATCCAAACGTTCAGTAGGAGATAAGTTAAAATTAATAGTAATGTCTTTGTTTAAAACCTTAATCTGTTTTCGTTCTGTTTTAAACCCTGTAAATGATGCAACAATTGTGTAGGTCCCAAGTGTAACATTTGAGATAGTGAATTGTCCTTCATTGTTTGTAACAGCTCCTTTAGTTGTGTCTTCTAAATATACATTGGCAAAAGGTAGTGCAACGCCTTCTGCTGTAACAACGCCTTCAATGTTGAAGTTTTGCGACATGAGGCTTAAAGGAAATAAGATTAATAATAAATAGAATGTTGATGTGTTCATTTTATGATTGATTTAAAATTTTAAGCAAATGTAAAAATAAATTTAGTCTTGTCTAAAAATAAATTTATTCAAAAGTAAATTGTATATTTGTTGCAACTAATTTTAATAGAGATGTTATCACTTTCTGAAGAGAATTATTTGAAAGCTATATATCATTTGGGTAAGTTTGGTAGTATTTCGGTGAGCACTAATGCGATTGCTGAACAAATGCAAACCAAAGCTTCGTCTGTAACTGATATGATAAAGAAGTTGGCAGAAAAACGATTGGTTGATTATCAAAAATACCAAGGAGCTTCCTTAACTGAAAAAGGTAGGTTGACTGCTGCTTCTGTTGTAAGGAAGCATCGTTTATGGGAAGTATTTTTGGTGGAAATTCTCAATTTTAAGTGGGATGAGGTTCACGAAGTTGCTGAACAATTAGAACATATTAAGTCTGAAAAATTGATTGACCAATTGGATGCTTTTTTAGATTTTCCAACTCATGACCCTCATGGAGACCCAATTCCCGATAAAAATGGAAATATTAAAAAAACCGACAAACAGTTGTTGGCCGACTTAAATGTTGGGGATGAATGTTTGTGTGTTGGTGTAAAAGATTCTTCAAAAGAGTTTTTAAACTACTTGGATAAAAATGGAATTGCCTTGGGAACACATTTTAGGATATTGTCTAAAGAAGATTTTGATGAATCAATGACTATTTCACTAAACGCATCTACAATTAATATTTCGAAAACAGTATCTAATAACCTATTTGTAAAATTAATTTAGAAATGAACAATATCATAGCATATTTTGAAAGTATAGATCCAGTATTAGGCGCTTTGTATGCTTCTTTATTTACATGGATTGTAACAGCAGCTGGAGCTGCATTGGTTTTCTTTTTTAAAGGAATGAATCGAGCTTTGTTGGATGGTATGCTTGGTTTTACTGGAGGCGTTATGGTAGCTGCCAGTTTTTGGAGTTTATTAGCTCCAGGTATAGAAATGAGTCCAGGTGAAGGATTTGTCAAAGTTATTCCTTCTGCTGTTGGTTTTGCTATTGGTGCTCTGTTCTTGTACGGATTGGACAAAGTTTTACCACATTTACACATTAATTTTAAGGAAAGTGAAAAAGAAGGTGTCAAAACCCCATGGCACAGGACTACACTTTTAGTTTTAGCCATTGCCTTGCACAATATTCCAGAAGGATTGGCTGTTGGTGTATTGTTTGGTGGTGTTGCAGCCGGAATTCCTGAAGCAACTATTGGAGGAGCAGTGGCTTTGGCATTGGGTATCGGAATTCAAAATTTTCCTGAAGGATTGGCGGTTTCGATGCCATTAAGACGACAAGGTATAAGTAGATTTAAAAGTTTTTGGTATGGTCAAATGAGTGCTATTGTCGAACCTATTTCAGCGGTTATTGGTGCTGTTGCCGTAACTTTTTTCACGCCCTTATTACCTTATGCTTTGGCCTTTGCTGCCGGTGCCATGATTTTTGTGGTAGTTGAAGAGGTCATTCCCGAAACACAGCGCGATAAATATACGGACATTGCCACACTAGGTTTTATAGGTGGGTTTATTATTATGATGACCTTGGATGTTGCTTTAGGCTAATGGCATCCACAATCTGTTGAACCACATTTTTTATTGGATGCTTTTGACTTGGGTGAATACACAAATTTTCTTACCAAGAAGAATAAGGCTATTCCCAAAGTGATAAATGCAAGTGTATTTTGGATAATGGTGTTCATTATTTTAAAATTTGATATGCGATTAAGGCTACAATGTATGCAAAACTACTCATGCCAAACAATTGAAGTAATGGCCATTTCCAACTGTTTGTTTCTCGCTTTACTATGGCTAATGTGCTCATACATTGCATCGCAAAAGCATAAAATAACATCAACGAAATTCCTGAGGCTAAATTGAATAAGGCAGTACCTGTGTCTGGATTAATCTCTTTAGACATCCGGTTCTTTATGGTATCTTCTTCATCATTACCTACGCTATAAATTGTGGCTAATGTACCCACAAATACTTCTCGTGCCGCAAACGAACTCACTATCGCTATCCCTATTTTCCAATCGTAGCCTAAAGGCTTGATCATAGGTTCGATAGCTTGCCCTGTTAGACCTATAAAACTATGTTCTAATTTGTAAGAGGCAATGTGTTGTTGTAGTTCTTCATCGCTTAGATTTTCAGAAGAAAACTGTTCTGATACTATAGTTTCGGCATTGTTGAAATCCTTACCAGGGCCATATGATGCCAAAAACCATAGAACTACAGAAATGGCTAAAATAATTTTACCAGCTCCAAAAATGAAAGCTTTTGTTCTTTCTATTACAGTAATGGCTACATTCTTAAAAAGAGGAAGTTTGTAGTTGGGCATTTCTACCACAAAAAAAGAGCGGTTTTTTATCTTTAAAGTTTTGTGCAATAGATAAGCAGATCCTATGGCGGTTATAAAACCAATCAGATAAAGTAACATTAATGTTAATGCTTGATAACTAATCACCCCCACAAACCGTCCCTCAGGAATGACCAATGCTATAATAATAAGATAGACAGGTAGTCTGGCAGAACATGTGGTGAAAGGTGTGACAAGAATTGTAATTAAGCGCTCTTTCCAACTTTCAATGTTACGTGTGGCCATAACTGCAGGGATGGCACAGGCTGTACCAGAAATTAAAGGTACAACACTCTTCCCACTAAGTCCAAAACGTCGCATAACTTTATCCATAAGAAATACGACCCGACTCATATAACCGCTTTCTTCTAAAATCGAAATAAATAAAAATAAAAAGGCTATTTGTGGTATGAATATCACAATTCCTCCTAAGCCTGGAATAATTCCTTCGGCAATCAGATTGGTAAACTGTCCTGAAGGGAGTGTGTTTTTTGTCCATTCACTTAATGATGCAAATGTACTATCTATAAAGTCCATAGGAACTGCCGACCAATCATAAATGGCTTGGAAAATAAGAAGTAGGATTACAAAAAATATTAAATAACCCCAGACTTTATGGGTGAGAATCCTATCTAATTTTATACGTAAATCCTTGGCTGTACTTAAATCTATGCTCTGACCTTTTTTAAGAACATCATTTATGAATTGATAACGCTTTATGGTTTCTTTTTGCTGAAGTCTTTTTAAATCAACTTTGCTCTTGGTCTTGAAATCTTTCAATCCTTCAAGCTTTTGGCGTTCTATTTCTCCAAAATTAACATCTTGGGTAATTACCAACCATAACTTGTAAAGCAACTGATTTGGAAAGGCTGCTCTTAAACTATCAAAATATTCTGGGTCAATAACACTAGCGTTTAAACAAGGGGTAGTGGGCAATTTGCGATATTCAGATATTAGTGTTTTTAATTCTGATATCCCTTGATTTTTTCTAGTGCTTACTAATGCTATTTTGGTGTTTAACTCTTTTTCTAATAATTCGATATCCAACGAGATGCCTTTGTATGCCATTCTATCGGCCATATTGATAACCAGTATGGTTGGAATCTCTAAATCTTTGACTTGAGTAAAGAGTAATAAATTACGTTTTAGATTTTCAACATCACTTACTACAACAGCAACGTCAGGAAAGTCCTTACCTTTTTTGTTTAAAAGCAACTCGATAACTACGTTTTCATCAAGTGAAGATGCATTTAAACTATATGTTCCTGGTAAATCAATGATATGAGCTTTTACTCCTCGTGGTAGCTTGCAAATCCCTTCTTTTTTCTCAACAGTAATACCCGGATAGTTTCCAACTTTTTGATTTAAACCTGTTAAGGCGTTGAATACAGATGTCTTTCCTGTGTTCGGATTTCCTATTAATGCTACGTTTATCTGCTTACTCATCGACAATATCTATTAATATATGAACAGCAGTTTCCTTACGAATGGCTAAATGAGAACCATTGATGTTTAAATACATAGGATCTGCAAAAGGAGCTACTTGAACAAGCTCGACCATATTACCTGGCAAACATCCCATTTCTAAAAGTTTTAATGGTATGTTGTGAGATGAAACATCTTTTATAATGCCCTTTTGACCTCTTTTTAGTTGTGCTAAAGTAACTTCCAAGCTTATTTAGATTGAT
>Ga0055584_100007144_pt1 | contig 10952 bp, 10 predicted proteins | sample OSDHelmetaG_FD_58716 | JGI IMG/M metagenome (GOLD analysis project Ga0055584, IMG submission 58716) | Pelagic marine sediment microbial communities from the LTER site Helgoland, North Sea, for post-phytoplankton bloom and carbon turnover... | ecosystem: Environmental > Aquatic > Marine >...
TATTTTGAAAATTTTATAAAAAAATTGAAATTAGAAGTTAAAATAGGTACTTTTAATATGGGAATTTACCGATAATATTAGAAAATATTTTTAATTTAGTATAGGCTATATAAACAAAATTTAACCTCTAATTAAATGCTAAGAAAATTGTTGACACTATGGATTTCTTGTAGTATTATTAAATTAGCAAGAGACCTTACCTATTAGCGACCAATCTTGATGTTTTGGGCCTAATGTCGTCGCCGGAGTTGGCGCTGTATATAATAAATCAGAGAAATCACGAGGGTATAACGAGCCCCTACGGATACTGTATGTTATATATAACTGACTACCATTTTTTTGAACCAGGCGACCAAAACTATACAGAGGACTGTAGGTCAGGGCTTGTTTAAAGACTTCAATGAGGTCTTTTTTTTTTACTATTAAATTAAGCCTTATTTTGATAATATATATATATAAAGTTATTTGAGGTGAAACGATGGAAATTTTTATTATAACGGGAATGAGTGGTGCAGGGAAATCAACAGCCCTTAATTATTTTGAAGATCGTGGGTATATGACTATAGATAATATGCCGTGTTTTTTTATAGATGGATCTAGGCTATCTGTATATAAAGAGCGGATGAAAAAAATTGCTATAGGGATGGATATAAGATCGTTTGAAAGAACAGATGAATTTTTAGAGTTGTTAGAAAGCTTGAAAAGAGAAGAGGTTTCTTATAGAATCCTTTATTTAGATGCTAAAGATGAGGTTATTTTAAATAGGTATAACCTAACTAGAAGATACCACCCCTTGGAAAGATCTAATTCCATGGTTGAAAATATATACTTAGAGAGAAAGATGCTGTCTGAAATAAGAGGATTAGCAGATATAATAATTGATACAAGTGATTTTACACCAAAACAAATGATTGAAAATTTAAAGGCTAGTTTAGAAGATAAAAAAATAAGGGATATGGTATTTACTATAACTACATTTGGGTTTAAATACGGAGCACCTATAGATCTAGATATGATGTTTGATACAAGATCACTTCAAAATCCATATTACATCGAGGAACTAAGATCTAAAAATGGAAATGATAAAGATGTTCAAAAATATGTGATGGATGGAGATGGCAGTAAGGAATACCTAGAAAAAATAAGGGATATGTTAGAATTTTTATTACCTTATTTTATAAAGGAAGGGAAAACTCATCTGACTGTAGGAGTAGGATGTAGTGGAGGAAAACATAGATCTGTTACTTTTGCTAATAAACTTTATGAATATTTTAATAAAAAGGAAAATATTGAAGTATTATTAAACCATAGGGAGAAGGACAAATGGAGTCTTTAATAGATAAGTATGAAATTCCAGATCTTCCTGGAGTTTATCTGATGAAAAAGAAAAAAGAAGTTATATATGTAGGGAAGGCTAAAAATCTAAAAAAAAGAGTCTCCTCATATTTTAAGAAAGTCCATATAGATAAAAAAACAATGGAACTAGTTAACCATATAGATGATCTAGAATTTATAGTGTGTAAAAGTGAGTTAGATGCACTAATTTTAGAAAATAATCTAATAAAAAAATATATGCCAAAATATAATATACTCCTAAAAGATCAAAAAACTTACCCTTATATCAAGATATCTTTAGAGAAGTTTCCGAAAATATCCATTGTTAGGAGAAGTAAGGATCTAGATGTTAAAAGTGGAGATTATTTTGGGCCCTATCCAAGTGGGAGTGGATTTTTATTAAAAACTCTTATAAAAATATTTAAAATTAGGGACTGCAATAGAGATATGGAAAAAAAATATCCTAAACCATGTTTAAAGTACCATATGAATCTGTGTATGGGACCATGTGTTTATAAGGATATAGAGGAAAGGTATAAAGAAAGTGTTGAAAATGCTAAATACTTTTTAAGAGGTAGGGGAGACAACTTATTAAAACAACTAAAAGAAGATATGGATAGAGCCAGTGTTTCTATGAAATTTGAAAAAGCGATACAATATAGGGAACAAATTAAAGCCATTGAAAACTCCCTAAAGACACAAATAACGGAAGTTTTGAAAAATATAGACGAGGATACATTTGTGTATAGACAGGATGGGAATATATTATTTTTGACTATATTAAAGATTAGAGATGGGAAGATTGTAGGAGTAAATAATCTAAAGATAGATATATTTATAGAAGATGATATTTTAGTGGAGAGTTTTCTTAGATATTATTCCAATGAAAAAATGCCTAAGAATATAATTTTAGATAGCTTATTTGTAGAAAAAAAAGAAATTTTAGAAGGTTGGGCAAAACAATATCTAGATATAAATTTAAATCTATATTTTCCTAAAGTAAAAAGTAGAAGGAAAAAACTTTTAGAGATGGCATATCTAAATCTAGATGAAGAGATAAAAAAATATCACAATCAAAAAAGTATACTAGAAGAGGGAATAAAAACTCTTTATAAAACTTTAGACCTAAGAAAAATACCTAGAAAAATAGAGTGTTTTGATATATCTAATATTTCTGGGAAAGATGCAGTAGGATCGATGAGTGTAGCAGTAGAAGGAAAGTTAGCTAAAAAGTACTATAGAAAATTTAAAATCAAAACAAAAGATACTCCTGATGACTACCATATGATGAGAGAAGTGATAGGTAGGAGATATTCTAAGCTCTCTTCTATAGAATTGCCGGACTTAATCTTGATCGATGGAGGATTGGGGCAGTTAAATGCAGTAGTAGGAGTTTTACGTGAGCTTAAAAAAGATGATTTGGTGGATATAATAAGTATAGCTAAAAGGGAAGAAGAAGTATTTAAAGCTGGAGAAACTGCTTCTTATATATTTTCAAAAAACTCAGAATCTTTAAAGATATTACAAAGGTTGAGGGATGAGGCTCATAGATTTGGAATAACTTATCATAGGGGATTACGTAAAAAAAGAGTAATATCTAGTGAACTAGATAAAATTCAAGGGATAGGACCAAAAAGAAAAAAAGATCTTTTGAAAAAATTTAAATCAGTAAAAATGATAAAGGAAGCTACTTTTGAAGAACTATTAGAAGTTGTTCCAGAGAAAATAGCGAGGGATATAAAAAAAATTTTAAAATAGATTTGTTGATTATTGTTTAATCTTATTAATAGTAATAAGGGGGATAGATGAAAAAAATATTAGTTATAGATGATGAAATGAGTATTAGATTACTACTTAGAGAGATAATTGAAGATATAGATATGGAGGTTTTTGAAGCAGAAACTGCTATAGTAGGTTTACAAATGATAGAGGAGCAAAAATTTGACTTAATCATCATGGATATCCAAATGCCACAAATGAATGGATTAGATGCTATGAGAAAAATAAGGGAAATTACAGATACTCCAGTTTTTATCTTAACTGCATTTAGTCATTTAGATGGGGTAGTTGAAAACTTAGAAGTAAAGACCCAAGGTTTTATAGAAAAACCATTTGATATAAATAAATTGGTAGAAAGGATAAAAAAACAAGTAGAAGGAGATAGTATTAAATAATTAAAATAAATTATTTTTTAAAGTAAGAAAATTTTGAAAATTAAGGTGAAAAAGGAGAAGGATATTGTATAAATATATATTACTTTTATCATTAATTCTAGGGACTACTGCTTGTACAGGAGTATCTAAAGTAAAGGAAAGATATCATAGGGCTCCCTTTGAAAATGAGATAAAAAAAGGAGATTATGATCTGACTCTTTATGGTATTGATTATCCAAAGGAGTATGAAAAAAAGGTAGAATTTTATAATGATTTTGAAATTTTTATGGAGGATTTATTAAATTCTGATTCAGCAATAAACATTATGTACTCGCAAAAATTTAAAGATGATATTATCTATCTAGGGGAAAAAAATATTTTTTTAGAAGAGATAGTTTTTTCTAAAACTGCATCAGGATTATCAGAGGTAGATAGAGATAGTATAGATAAGAAGGTAAAAATAAAATTAGATGAAAAACTTGGTATGACTCAGTACTATTTAAATAAACAAGTTTATTTTTGGAAAGCACTAGTAAATGATGATAAAAAATTTAATAGTGAAATAAATTATACAGAATTAGATAAAGAAAAGCTTATTTTACAGATAAAAGAAAGTAGAAAAAAGATGTTTGAAATAGCTAAAAAGGTAGAATTAAATATGATTTTAAATGTTGAGGATCCTTATTTTAATAATGAAAATGAATATTGGCAGGAAAAAGATGTTTATATAGATAGTGATACAAAATTGATCTCTAAAATATTTAAGGAACAGGGGTAACTTTATTTAAATAATGTAGAGGAAACAGATGTAAGGAAAATAATGGGAAATCAATTGAAATTTGATTCTAAAATTATAGTGGTAGAAAATAAATTATATAATGGTTATACAGTTTTAGATGGAAAATATATATATTTTCACGGTGGGAAAAATAATGTTAATTATTATGATGGATATAATTTAAAGATAAACATAAAAAAATTATCTTTGAAGGAATTATCGACTATAAATGAAGAAATTTTGATAGATGATTTTTTAAATCCAAAATCTTACAAAGAGAGGCAGGAAAAATAATGGAGTATATTTTAATAATATTTACAGTAGGGATACTAGCAGTTATCCTTCTAAAAAAAATTGAGAGAAAAAATATAGACGAGATGCATATACTGGTAGAAAAAATAGGGAAAAAGGAAGATTATCCTGAGATAATGGAAGAACTGAAGGAATCTTATGAAGAAACAGTAAAAACTATAAGGTTTCAAGAAGCACAACTAAATAATTCCATTAAGGAGTTAAGAGAATTTAAAGAGGAGTTAAATGTTACTTATGATTCCCTTTTAAAAAAATCAGCACAACTAGAATATTCCAATGAAGAACTAGAAAAAAAGGTAGCAAATTTATCTAATATCAATGCAGTAGCAAGAACTGTACTATCAACTTTGGAGTTAGATAAGATTATAGGAGTTATACTAGACGCTTATTTTGTTTTGACAGGGGTAAAGAAGATAGCCATATACCTATGGGAAGATGGAGAACTTAAATTAAAACAAACAAAAGGAAAGTTTATAAATACAAAAAATTTAAATCTATCAGAGGAAGAGTTGCTTAAATATAGCAGTATTGACTACAAAAAAAAATATGAAGAGTTATCTAACTCTATAGAAGCAGCAGAAGATGAAAGTATAGTTATTTCTAGCTTAGTAGTAAAAGGGAAGGAACTTGGAGTAATCTATATAGTTGAAGATAAAAATAAGTTGAGTTATAGTGATGAAGCGACAATCTCAGCTCTAGCTATTCAGGTAGCAATTGCTATAAATAATGCTTTGATATATTCAGAATTAATAATAAAGGAACGTCTAGATAATGAGCTAGAAGTTGCCTCAAATATTCAGAAAAAATTATTACCTCAGTCATTAGGAGATATAAATGGTGTTGAGATAGCTCAATACTTTAATCCTGCTAAGGAAGTAGGAGGAGACTATTATGATTATTCTCTTTCTGGAGATAATAAACTTTGGATAACTATTGGAGATGTTAGTGGGAAGGGAGTTCCTGCCGCGTTCTTGATGGCTTTAATAAGATCTGTACTTAAAACCTTGGAATATAAGGATTCATATCCACTTGAAGTTTTAACAGATCTAAATGATATTATCTATCCAGACATAAGTGAAGATATGTTTGTGACAATCTTTCATAGTCAGTATGACTTTTTAACGAAAACACTTTATTACTCCAATGCAGGACATAACCCACTTATCTTGTATAAAGCTAGAACAGGAGAGGTTTTAGAGGAAAACATAAAAGGGGTAGCAGTAGGGTTTTTAGAATCTTATGAGTATAAGATGGGTAAGATAAAATTAGAAAAAGACGATGTCCTCTTGTATTATACTGATGGACTGACAGAGGCTGAAAACCCAAGGAAAGAACTCTATGGGATTAATAGATTGAAAGAAGTTATAAAGAAGAATTTTTGTTTAAATGCAGAAGGGATAAAAACTGAACTTTTGGAATCTCTCAATGAGTTTGTGGAAGAAAAAGAACAGATAGATGATATGACATTTGTTATTTTAAAAATTGAACTGTAAAAAGGACTCTTGTCCTTTTTCTTTTTATTAAAAAATAGGTTTAGAGTCTATATGAAATTTTATGTATAGGTAGGATAGCTTTGATTTTGCTATCTAAAATTTAGTATAGTGTAAAATTATTTGTAGGAGGTTATTAGGTGGAAATTAACTGGATAGACTGGTTTGGTTATCTAGCTTCACTTGTAGTTCTTGTATCTTTGACTATGAGTTCAATTATTAAACTGAGATGGATAAATTTTGTAGGTTGTATACTCTTTTCAACCTTTGGATTTTTAATTCATTCTTTACCTACAGCATTAATGAATATTGGGATAGCATTTATAAATTTATATTTTTTATATAATATTTATAATACCAAAGAGGAGTTTAAGTTAATAGAGGCTGATACAAACTCTAAATACTTTAAACATTTTTTAAATGTGAATATGAAAGAGTTAGAAAAACAAATATCTAAAGATAGACTGAAAAGTCAAAATAAAGGTTTATATATGTTACGAAATAATAATATAGCTGGAATTTTATTAGGGGAAAAAAATGCAGATGATGTATTTTTTATAAAGGTAGATTATGTGATCCCTAGATATAGAGATTATAAATTAGGGAAATATTTTTTTAATGAACATACAAAATATTTTAAAAATAATGGAATTCATAAGTTGATGGCAGAAGGTATAGAGAATTCTCATAGACAGTATCTAAAAAAAATAGGGTTTAAAGAAACAACAAAAAACATATATATAAAAGAAATTTAAATGGAGGTATAGTTTATGTATAATAAAGTAGTTGAAACAACAGATTTTTTAAAAACAACAACAAAATATAGACCCAAAATAGCAATAATATTAGGATCAGGATTAGGAAACTTAGTAGACTTTATAGGTGAAAAGATAGAGATTGAGTATAAAGATATACCAAATTTTCCTGTATCAACAGTAGAAGGGCACGATGGTAAGTTAGTATTTGGGAAAATAGGAGGTGTAGAAGTAGTAGCCATGAAGGGGAGATTCCATTTTTATGAGGGGTACGATATGAAAGAAGTAACTTATCCTATGTATGTGATGAAACAACTTGGAATTGAAAAATTAATAGTTAGTAATGCTGCTGGTGGAAGTAATAAAACTTTTTCTCAAGGAACACTAATGCTAATAACAGATCATATAAATTCATTTGGAACTAATCCACTTATTGGAAAAAATGATGATAGATTTGGACCTAGATTTCCAGATATGACAGAGGCTTATAAAAAATATCTTATAGAGTTAGCTAAAGGTGTTGCAGATGATCTAGGAATACCTTATAGAGAAGGTATATATCTAGGGACTACTGGACCTACATATGAAACAGGGGCAGAAGTTAGAGCATTTACTGGTATGGGAGCAGACGCTGTTGGGATGTCTACAGTACCAGAAGTAACAGTAGCAAACTATTTAGGAATAGATGTATTAGGAATATCTTGTATTACAAATATGGCTACAGGGATAGCAAAAAAAGCACATTCCCATGAAGATGTAGTGGACATAGCAAAGAAAGCTGGGGAAAATTTTTGTAATTGGATAGTAAATATAGTGAAAAAAATAGGGTGAAAACACTCTTCCTTTTTATGGTTTCCCCTTAGTTAGGGAGAGAGAGCCAATAGGCGAGAGAGGGTAAAATATAAAGGTTTTTAGGAGGATCATATTGACAAATTATATTTTAGAGATGAAAAATATGAGAAAAACTTTTTTAGGTGGGAAAGTCATAGCAAATGATAATATCACCTTAAATATAGTAAAAGGTGAAAAACACGCTATTGTTGGAGAGAATGGTGCTGGGAAGTCTACACTTATGAAAATATTAAATGGGTTATACGCTCCTACATCGGGAACTATATCTTTAAAAGGAAAGGATGTAGATATAAAAGGGCCTGGAGAAGCGGCTAAATTAGGGATAGGAATGGTATATCAACATTTTATGTTGGTGCCTACTCTGACAGTTGCAGAAAATATGATATTAGGAGTAGAACCGACTAAGGGGATGACCCTAGATATAAAAAAAGCCCGTGAAGATGTAAGGGAAGTATCTGAAAAATACGGTCTAGAGATAGATCCAGATGCTATAGTATCTGATCTTTCAGTTGGAATACAGCAAAGGGTAGAGATATTAAAGATATTATTTAAGGGAGCTGATCTACTTATATTTGACGAGCCTACAGCTGTACTCATACCTCAAGAAGTAAAGGAATTATATAATATTATGGATAATCTAATAGAAGAGGGTAAAACTATTATATTTATCTCCCATAAACTTCAAGAAGTACTGGATATTTCAGATAATATCACAGTAATTAGGAGGGGAAAAGATGTAGCGAACTTTGAGACAAAAGATGCTACAAAGGAAAAAATTGCCAATGCTATGGTTGGGAGACCGGTATTATTCACTACTGAAAAACCAGAGGTTACCATTGGTAAGAAAATAGTTGAGATTAAAGATTTGGAAGTGAAAAACAATAAAGGATTACTTGCAGTAAAAAAAGTATCCCTTGATATAAGAGCAGGAGAGGTATTAGGAGTTGCAGGTGTAGAAGGATCGGGGCAATCGGAACTTGTAGAAGCTATGACAGGATTAAGAAAGGTAGAATCAGGAACTTTTACTCTGAATGGTGAAGATCTAGCTGGGAAAACACCGAGGCATATTATATTAGCAGGACTGGCTCACATACCAGAAGATAGACATATAAGAGCAGCAGTATCGGAATTTTCAGTTCGAGATACATTTGCTTTTGGAGTACATAGGGAAAAATTTACAAAGAATAAGATATTACTTAATGTAAAGAAACTAGAAAAAGAAGCAAAATCATTCATGGAAGACCATGATATAAGACCTAGAGCAATAAAAACTGCTTTTGGTAAGTTATCAGGTGGGAACCAGCAAAAAGTAATTGTAGCCAGAGAATTGGAGAAAAAACATGATTTTATCATAGCTTCTCAACCTACAAGAGGAGTAGATATCGGAGCCATTGAAGCTATTCATAAATTAATTTTGCAAGAAAAGAAAACTGGAAAAGCAGTAATGGTAGTCTCAGCAGAATTATCTGAAATCTTGAACCTAAGTGATAGGATAGCAGTTATGTGTGGTGGAGAAATTACAGGGGTTTTAGATAGAAAAGATGCTACAGAAGAAAAGATAGGAATTTTAATGGCTGGAGGGAAGTTATAATGAATAGAAAATTACAAGGATTATTAGTTCCTATATTAGCTGTATTTATAGCATTACTTTTAGGAGCGGGAATAATTGCTTATTTAGGAGAAAATCCATTAACAGCATATTACTATCTATTTACAGGAGCTTTTAATGGAAAAAGAGCTATAGCAAGAACGTTGATGGAAGCAACACCTATGATATTTACAGGATTATCTGTATTGATAGCTTTTAAAGCTGGGTTGTTTAATATCGGATCTCAAGGTCAAGTTCTTATGGGTGGATTAGCAGCAGCAGCAGTTGGAGCTTTCGTTCATAATATTGGAATAAACAATGTATTTGTAGTGCTTATCATAGCAGCAGCAGCAGGGTTTGTTTGGGCAGGAATTGCAGGATGGTTAAAAGCAAAATTAGGAGTGCATGAAGTAATATCTACAATCATGTTAAACTATATAGCACTAAACTTTGAACAATATGGATTAAACTATCCTCTGAAAGCTGGTGGGCCTATGGGACCAAGTCCTCAAACTCCTCCAGTATTCGAAGCTAGTAGACTAGCTATGCTAATGCCTGATACCAAGGTGGCACTTAATGTAGGATTTATTATAGCCATAGTAGCTGTGATACTTATCTGGTTTATGCTTGAAAAAACCATTACTGGATATGAAATAAAAGCTGTGGGACTTAATCCTTTAGCTTCTGAAAATGCAGGGATAAATGTAAAGTGGAGAATACTATTTGCCATGGGAATAGCAGGATCATTATCTGGACTAGCAGGTGCCGAGAGAATCCTTGGAGGAGTAGGACAGTATACATACAGACAAGGAATTATGGGAAGTTATGGTTTTGACGGGATAGCAGTAGCACTACTAGGGAAAAATTCACCTGTAGGAGCATTATTTGCAGCTATATTATTTGCAGCTCTCAGAACTGGGGGTAGATCTATGCAATTTAATACAACTATTCCTAGCCAAATTATCATAATTATTCAAGCTATAATAATATTACTCGTTGCAGCAGAAAATATGTTCCATGCAATATTGGATAAAAAAAAGAAGGTGAGTGAATAATGTCTATCTTTATAAGTATAATCTTAGCTACAATTAGACAAGCAGCTCCTATATTAATTACTGCAATTGGTGGTATGTTTTCTGAACTTACTGGTATTGTTAATATAGGGTTAGAAGGAATGATGCTTATGGGTGCATTTTCAGCAGCGGTAGTTTCTTACTATACAGGGAGTCCATACATTGGGATTCTTGGCGGTATGATAGCTGGAGGGATCATGGCATTACTTCATGCAATTCTTAGTATTAAATATAAAGGAAATCAAGTAGTATCAGGGGTAGCCATCAATTTATTTGCATCAGGATTTACAGTGTTTATGTTGAGAGTATTATTTAATCAATCTGGAAACACTCCTACAGTACCTAAGACAGCTACAATCTTCGGGATGTCTATAATAGTATTTATCATCTATGCTATTGCATTTGCATCTCACTGGTTTATCTACAAAACAGTTTGGGGTCTTAGGATGAGAGCTGTTGGTGAACATCCACTTGCTGCAGATACAGTGGGGATCAATGTATTGAAAGTTAGATATTTTGGTGTGATCATGTCAGGGCTGTTAGCTGGTCTTGGAGGAGCTTACCTATCTATTGGAGCATTATCACAGTTTACCAAGGAGATGTCAGCTGGGAGAGG
>Ga0055584_100007145_pt1 | contig 10951 bp, 10 predicted proteins | sample OSDHelmetaG_FD_58716 | JGI IMG/M metagenome (GOLD analysis project Ga0055584, IMG submission 58716) | Pelagic marine sediment microbial communities from the LTER site Helgoland, North Sea, for post-phytoplankton bloom and carbon turnover... | ecosystem: Environmental > Aquatic > Marine >...
ACTCGAATCCCCTGCAAAGGTGCCGTCATCGCTCCCCTCCCGGCCTTGACTATCGCCTTACCCCTTCAGTATGCCTAGGCCCGGCGATTGTTATAAGGTGTCTGAAGCGGAGGGACTGAGCATGTCGAAAAAGCTTACCGGTGAAGAGGTTGCCGAGAGGTTGCAGGGTGCTCCCGGCTGGCTGATTGAAAATGCCAAGCTCCGTCGTGAGTTCGTTTTTACGGACTTCGTGGCGGCATTCGGATTTATGAGCAGCGTCGCTCTGTTGGCGGAAAAGCAAGACCATCACCCGGAGTGGAGCAACGTCTATAACAAGGTGACCATCGAGCTGACCACCCATGATGCGGGCGGGATCACGGCCAAGGATTTCGTCCTGGCCGCGGCAATTGACCGCGTCGCGGGTTCGAGCTGACAATGGGTGACTTTGCAGTAGGACGGGTAACGTTGCATGGCGAACAAATACACCATCGAGCTTGTTGAGCTGCGCGAGCAGCCGTCGCTGGTTATCAAGTCTTCGGTTGCAAAAGATGGAACCGGCGAGCAGCTTGCGCAGAGCTTGGATCGAGTATTTCAGTTCATCGAGCAGGCGGGCGGGGCGCCGTCGGGCGAGCCGTTCATGCGCTATCTGGAATTGGGCAACGGTCAGGTAACCATTGCCGCCGGTATGCCCCTGGCCGAAGCCATTGCCGGCGCCGGCGAGATTGAAGCGCACACGCTGCCTGGAGGGCGCGCGCTTACCACCGTCTACCTCGGGGACCATGGCGGCGTTGGTGCAGCCTGGGATGCGGTTTGGGAGCGTGCCGAGAGCCTGGGTGTCGATACCCGCAGCGGGGGATGGGATGTGTACACGAACGATCCAGCCGAGGTGCCGGCGAGAGAAGTTCAGACGCGCTTGTACCTCCCGCTGGCCGATGGCGGCTGACAGCCGGAATTTGCGACAGAGCGCGAGCCGCGTACGGAGTTTGTGAGTGCAACGATGGCTATTGGCTCGAAGTTAGACTTTTCCGAATTCGACGACGTGCCCTTTCACCGGTACCTGGGATTGACCCTGACGGAGCGAAGGGACGACTATGCGCGCTTGCGCATGACATTGGGCGACACGACGCCGACAGGGATTGGCGGTGCCGTCAACGGCGGTGCGTTGGCGACTCTCATTGACATGTCAGCGGTGCCTGCGGTTTTTACTGGTATGCGCGAGGGTACCGAGCCAGGTGGAACCGCAGATCTGCAGGTTACCTACCTGCGGCAAGCGAAAGGCCGCTGGTTGGAAGCCGAAGCCAAAGTCCTCAAGCGTGGTCGCAATCTGTGTACGGTTGATGTGAGCGTGCATAACGACTCCGGCGTCCTCTGTGCCCGCGGCCGGGTACTGTATGCGTTGCGGGCAGGCGCCGGCGGCGATGGGCGATAATTGACGGTCTGCTCAGAGAGGCAGCATGTTGCAACAAGACAGGGGAAATGATTGATGGGCAATCGGCATCCACAGGCCTTCCCAGGCAGCCAATCGCCGGAACCGAGCATTCGGGCTATCCAGGAAGCCACGAACGAGGTCTCACGCTACCCTCTTACCGTCGAAGCCTACGAACACCTTGGCTACGAAGACATCCCATTCGAACGTTATACCTCTCCGGAATTTTTCCAGCGCGAGATGGACCGGGTGTGGAGTAAGACCTGGCAGTGGGCCTGCCGGGAGGAAAACCTTCGGCAAGTGGGTGATTACGTCGTGTACGACATTGGCAGATACTCGATCATCGTGGTGCGTAGCGCTGCCGATGAAATCAAAGCCTTTTACAATTCCTGCATGCACAGGGGTACAAAATTCTCTCACTCATTTACCGCGGGTCATCGGCAAATGATCGCGTGCCCCTACCACGGTTGGTCCTGGCATCTCGATGGCAGTATTCGTGAGATCCCGAGTCAGTGGGACTTCTCGCACGTTGATGAAGATGAATTTTGCCTGCCCGAGGTCCGCGTGGATACATGGGCTGGCTTCGTGTTCATTAACATGGACCCAGATGCGCCGTCCTTGCATGAGTATCTTGGTGTGACGGTCGATCACTTCAAGAACTGGAACATGAAGGATCGTTACACCACGATCCACATTCAGAAAGAATTGCCGTGCAATTGGAAAGGCGCCATGGAAGCCTTCATGGAGAACTACCATACCCGGGTTGTGCACCCTCAGCTGATGATCAGCAGTTCCGGGCCCAGTACTCAGTACGACCTGTTCGGCGACCACGTCTCACGCTTTCATGCCTTGACCGCGGTGCCCGACCCAGAGCTGAAGGATGCTACCGAAGAGGAAAAGCTCGATTCCATGATGATGGCGGACCGCTCGCTGGCTGAAGGAGGCCCGCGCATTAAAAATGGCGCTACCGCCCGCGCCACCATGGCCGAATACCTGCGCGGTCATTTTGACAAAGAGCTCGACGTGGAGGTTGGCGACCTGACTGACTCGGAAATTCTCGACACGATCGAATACACGCTGTTTCCCAATATGTTTGTGTTCCCCGGCTTGTCTATGCCTATGGTTTACAGATTCCGCCCTATCGGCAACGACCCGGATCGATCGCTGTTTGACCTGTTATATCTGCGGCCCATCCCGCGTTCCGGGGAGCACCCGCACTCCTCGGAACCCGTGCGTATCGGTGTTGACGAGTCCTATGCGGACGTCCCGGGCATGGATGCCGGGATGGCACATGTTTACGATCAGGATACGGATAACCTGGACCTGCAACAGCAGGGCTACTACGCGGCGAAGAAGCAGGGCGGCACCCTGGCGAATTTTCAGGAAATTCGCATCCGGCATTTCCACCAGACGCTGGACAAATATCTTAACGGCTAGCCCGTAGACATGAGAAGCTATGCCTTCTTTGCTTAGAGGGCGGGTCATGCAGGTTATAACGGGTATCGGCGGCTGGCCGGGAAAGGCACCGGCTCAGGCGCAACAAGCAGAAGCAGATGGGTTCGATTGCGTCACCTGCGGTGAGCTTGCTCACGACTCCATTCTCACCATGGCGCTCGCCGCAACCAGCACCGAGCGCATCGGTCTGCAGACATCGGTGACCATTGCATTTCCGCGCAGCCCCATGGTGCTGGCGATGGAGGCCTGGGATATCCAGGAGCTTTCCGGCGGGCGCTTCGCTATTGGTCTGGGGAGCCAGGTGAAGGGTCACAATGAGCGCCGCTTCGGCGGCACCTGGGCGCCGCCGGCACCGCGGATGCGCGAGTATATTCAGATGATGCGGGAGATCTGGGACACCTGGTCCACCGGCAAGAGCCCGGAGTTTCTCGGCAAGCACTACACCTATACCCTGATGACGCCGAATTTCAATCCGGGGCCGCTGGAGCACCCGTATCCGAAGATTGGGCTGGCTATGGTGGGTGACGGTATGGCGCGGGTGGCTGGCGAAGTGGCCGACATCATCATGCCCCACGGCGGCATCATGTCCGATAAGTACATGCGCGAGGTGCTGTTGCCGAATGTGAAGACCGGCCTCGACCGGGCCGGCAGGACCTGGCAAGACGTGGATATCGCCGAGAGCGGCTATCTGGTGTTGGGTGACAGTGACAGCGAGATCGAGCAGAAGCTGCTGGCCATGCGTACGCCGCTGTCTTTTTACGGGTCGACCCGTACCTATCACCACGTTTTGCGCCTGCATGGGCTGGAGGACCTGGGTAACAAGCTGCATCAGCTGTCGGTGAACGGTAAATGGGATGAGATGCGCGAGACGGTGACCCTCGATCATCTGCTGGAACTGGCGCAAACGTGTCGGTACGACGACTACCCGAAGTTTCTTGCTGAGCATCGTGAGTACGCCAGCCGCACCGGCTTTACCATGCCGGCCGACACGCCTGAGGAAAAAGCGCGCTACCTGGATCTGCGGCGTCAGGTGCAGGCCGTGGAGACTCCGGGTGTGCCGCGGGGTATGTAGAGGCTTTAGCTGCCGAAGCGGTAGCGCAGCTTGACGACGAATTGCTCCACCACGGGATCTTCGTAAGCCGACCGCAGCAGGGTGGAAAAGCTGTCGCCGGGCTGGCCGGCGGAACCGCTGAGGGTGTACACAATGAACAGGTCTGACAAGGGCGCCAACTCCCACCGGTAACGCAGCTGCACGTTGAGGTTGGATATTGCGAAGTCGTCGCTTGGCCCTGGGGGTTTGTCCACGGCAATCAGCTCGCCGCCGTCGTCGGGTATCAGAAAAAACGCGTCCTCGCTTGCCTGGATGGCAATCCATTGAGCCGATAGCCGCAGCTGCTGGCTGGCGGTGAAGAAGTAATCGATGGCCAGCGTCGGGCGCCACTCCTTGGTTTTGAAGCTGGTGAAATTTTGTTCCTCCTGGTGCAGCAGCCAGCCGTCGCGGCGGATGTGCTCGGCCAGCAGGTCGATTTTCATCCGCGGTGAAGGCCGCCAGCTCAGGCTGGCGCGGGCCTTCACCGCCTGACCTTCGATCTTCTCTTCGTCCAGGTCGAAGCCCAGCCGATAGCTGAAGCGTCGCGAGGTGTCGGAAAAGTAGTCGACGTTCATCTCCCAGCGGGTGGGAATGGTGAAATTGCCGTTGCCAAAGCTTTCCAGATCATCGGTTCGGCGTCCGAAATTCAGCAGCGAGGCTTCAATGCGGCCCAGGTTGTTGAGCAGTGTTTTGGTTGTGGTTGCGAACCCTTTTCTGGTGGTGTCGCCGTCGCCGTTCACCTCGTAGATGGTCTTGCCGGTCAGGTTGAGTTGCCGCGCCCAGTGCAGGTTGGGCTGGTTGTAGGTTACCTCCAGGCCGGCCCGGCTGATGTCGTTTCGCTGCAGAAACCCAAGGTCGTTGATGTCGAGCTTGTTGTCGTAGTGTTCCAGCTCCAGGTCGAACTTCAGGCCGCGGCGCGGCGTGAACACCACATCTGCCAGGCCGCCCCAACCCTGTCCTACGCTGTCTTTGTCGGAATAAAGAAACTGACCATCGAGTTTCCACCTGCCGGTGGCGGTCATGTAATGGTAGTCGAGGCCATGGACGACGGCGTCTTCCTCGGAGTGCGCCGTCAGGGTTGAAATCATGCCCAGCGCCCGATAGCCGCCTCGCGTGCTGTTCTCCCACAGGAGTCTTGCGGCTCCGTAGTCGCTGCCGGACTGCTTGAATTTCTGGTCTTCCGCCGCAAAGCTCACGTTGTCTTCCGCTGCGCCTAGTAAGCCATAGCGCATCGAGCCAATTTGCCCGGTGGCCTTCACCGCGCCGTACAATTCTGTCGGTTGGTTGAGTTCCCCCGCGCTCAGCTCAACGCCTTCCGGCAGGTTGGGAGGTCTTGGAGCGCCGCCGATGCGCCGGGAATTAACCACCTGTACAGGAAAGAAGTTGCGGCTGGGATCGGAGCGCGGGGTGGTGAGAAAGATGTCGCTGCCTTCCTGGAAGAACAGGCGTTTTTCCGGGAAGAAGGTCTCGAGCGCGGAGAGGTTCACCACCACATCGTCGGATTCCACGTTGCCAAAATCAGGCAGCACGGTTGCCGACAGTTGGAAATTGGTTGAGGGCCGCCAGAACACCTCGGCGCCGGCGCGCAGCTTGGTCTCGTTGCGCACCTGGTCTTGGGTTACCGACGTGTATGGCAGCACGCTCCACTGCTGGCGCGGGTCCACACCTTCGAGTTCCATTGGCCGCATGTTCTGGATCCACTTGGTGATGGTGAAGGGCAAAGCGGGGACGCTCCAGCGCTCACCGATTGCGGCCAGACGGCGCGAGGCAAACAGCGAGATGCGCCGTTTGTCTGGATTTTTTGGCATGGCCAGCTGCGACCAGGGAATGAAAATTTCAGCGACCCAGCCGCGTTCATCGATGCTGGTTTCGCCGTACCAGGCGCCGTCCCATTCGCGGTTGAACTGCGACTCGGGTACCAGCGTGCCGTCCGTTTTTACCCCGCTTGCTGCCAGCGATACCCAGTATCCGTACTTGCCGTCTCCGGAAGTATCCAGAGCCAAACCGACAAAGTCGCCAAACTGAGTTCCCGTATCTCGAGGCGACAGTACTGAAACCACGGTGTCGGGCGGTTGTTCCATGTCAAACGCGGCGTACAGACCGCGTTCCGTATAGATGAGCAGTAGATCTGTCGGCCACCGGGGCTCGACCATGGTGTCCGGGTCGATCACCCGGAAGTCTTTGATCACGGCCGCCTGCTGCCATGCCGCTTCGTCTATGACGCCATCTACTGTGATATTGACCTGGTCGTGGGGCAGGCGAGGCAGTGTTACGGCGGTGCCCACATTCAGCTCCGCCGCCTGGTCCGCGTACAGATTGCCCGCACACAATAGTGCAAGTAACCCGGGTAACCACAGGAAGAAGGGCATAAACGCTCCTTGCAGACGATCCAACAGCTTACCAAAGGAGGCTGCAAGTCACCCTGACGGCACCGGCGCACCGCACGCCTGTGAAAGCGCTGGTGCCCGAATACCTGACTGTGTCGGGGCCGCTATGCGGCTGCGCGCGATTCCGTCAGTGCGCCGCTGACCACGATGCCGCCCTTAATCACGGCTTGCAGGTTCTCCGCCTCGGTCAACACGCTGATGTCGGTGGATGGATCCTTATTGACAATCAACAGGTCGGCGAGCTTGCCGGGAGCGATGGTCCCGAGGTCCGGGGTGCCGGTCATTTCGCCGCCGTACAGCGTGGACCACTTGATCAGCTCCAGCGGCGGAATGTTGGCGTGCTCCGCATAGCACACCAGTTCCTTTGCGTAGTCGCCATGGGGCAGTTGCCAGACTCCGAAATCATCGCCGGGAACCAGCTTGACGCCTGCGGCCACCATGTCCGGCAGTAATTTGCACATGCGCTTGAAGTCTTTCAGGTCAGTGGCGTAGCCGAAACTATTGCCGCCCAGTTCCGCCACTCTGAGCAATGCGTAAACGCTGGGCAAGACGAATATGCCATGTTCGACGAAGGCTTCGATGACCTCGGCGTCCGCTTCGTCAGCATGGTCGACGATTTCGACGCCGGCTTGGATGCAAGCCAGCAGCTTATCCTTTTCTGCCACGTGGGCCCTTACCCGTGCACCGAATTCTTTCGCGGTCTCTACCACTGCCCGAATCTCTTCAGGCGCCATGCCGCGGGACTGGCCGGCGCCATGGCCGCCGCTGGCAAAGATTTTAATGATCTTAACGCCGCGTTCCAGATCGTACAGGGTGCCCTTGCGGAATTCGTCGGGACCCCACGCCATGCACATGTCTTCGTTGCTCAGCCGGGCGTCGGACTCTTCCTGAACCGGGAAGTAATTGCGGCTGCAGGGAACCAATCTGGGTCCGACCACATCTCCCGAGTCGATGGCTTCCGCCAGCTCAACGTCAATGTTGTAGTGAGTACCAGCGCTGATACAGCTCGTGTAACCGCAATTCAGCGCGATTTGAATGTTGCCCAGGGCGATGAACGCTTGCTCGACCCCGGAGGCGTCGTGTGATCCGCCCTCAATCGCGCCGTAATTCCGATACATGGCGTGAAAATGCCCCATGACCAGGCCGGGCATCAGCGTGCGCCCCTGCAGGTCGATGATCTCGTCTCGCGGGCGGGATACCACGGAATCGGCGGTGCCCACCTCGGTAATTCTGTCACCCTCCACGGCCACGGTGGCGTTCGCTTGCGCGGCACGCTCGCCGTCCAGCAGATTGGCGTTGGTGTATAGGACTCGGGCCATGGTGCCTCCTTTGTCGGAATTCAGTCCCGACACAACAGTTCACCACGTTTGATAGCGCGATTTTCCGTCGGCTGCAAGGGCGATGTGCGTCTAATCCGCGCGCTGTGCCGCGTAATTTGTTCATCAGGCCCGTGTCGGCGGCGTTGCCCGGGCTTCTGATCGCAGTTGCTGTCGCACCACCCCGCGGACTTAGGTAGAGTCTGGTGATCGGGCGCGACGAGGACAGGCAAGCGCGGTGAAGAGTAAGCGTGCATTGACGGAGTCTGGCTGGCGGCGGTGGGTCAGGGCTTGTGCCCGCGCAGGCCTGCTGTTCGGATTGGCGCTTGCTGTGCCGTGCGCCTTGGCGCTCGCGCCTAACGAGGCGGCACCTCAGGCTGCCGGGCTGGGCGAAAGTCAGCCCAAGCAGGACCTGGCCCTGGCTTCGGTCAGCGCCGTTGCCGTAGACCTCGATAGCGGCGAAGTGCTGGTTGCCAAGCATCCGGACGCGGTGTTGCCCATTGCCTCGGTGACCAAAATGATGACAGCCATGGTGGTGCTGGATTCCGGCGCGCCCGCGGACGCCTGGCTGCCCATCGAACCCTGGAATACGCAGTTGTCGAAGAACGCTTACTCGCGAATCCGCATATCCTCGGAAGCTCAACGCGCGGACCTGCTGCGCATCGCACTCATGTCGTCGGAAAATCGCGCCGCCTACAATCTGGCAATGCACCATCCGGGCGGCATGGATGCGTTCATTCAAGCCATGAACATGAAAGCCAGAGACTTGGGTATGAGCGATACCCAGTTCGTCGATCCGACGGGATTGTCGCCGCAGAACCGCTCCTCGGCGCGCGACCTGGCGCGCATGGTGGCCGCTGCGCACGCCTACGATCAGCTGCGGGACTTCTCCACCACGCGCCAATATTCGCCGCAGTTTCGCGCGCCTCGCTATCGCCTGGGCTACGGCAATACCAACCCGCTGCTGCATAGCTCACGCTGGCAGGTCAAGCTCACGAAAACAGGCTACCTTACCGAAGCCGGGCGGTGCCTGGTGATGGTGGCGGAAGTTGATGGCAGGGACGTGGCCATGGTGCTGCTGAATTCGTTTGGCAGCCGGTCGCCGCTGGGAGACGCGGGCCGCATTCGCCGGTGGCTCGAATCCGGAACTGAAAGCCAGGTTGCCGCGGCTGCGCGCGAGTACGAGAATCGGGTGCGCGAGGCCCAGGGAATCAATTAACAATCGACCTAACAGCAGGTAAAAACATTGAAAACAATAGCAGACCATAACGACTGGCGGGGCAAGGCCAACCTGGACGATGGAGACTGGACGACCTTTGTCGACCCCGAGACCTCGCCGGACTTCTTCGAGCACATGAGTGACGTTGTGAAAGTGAAGTTCATGGGCGAGTCCTGGGAAACCGGTCCCTGGGTGGTGCCGAATAAGTTCCCGCCCAACACTCGAGCAGAGCGCCACGCTCATGCTGCCGACACGATCTACGTCATCATGCGCGGGACCATGACCTTCAATGACGGCACCGGTTGGTACGAACAGGGCGACGTGCGCTGGGTACGGGCCAATCACACCTATGGCCCAGAGGAATCGGGCCCGGATGGCTGCGAGTTCATACTTATTTCCATGGGTCCCATCGACGTGCAATGGGAGTCTGGGGACACCTTCCAGGCCAACGCATGAAGGCGGTGACGCCGGTGCGCGCGGGCAAGGCGTGGCCGGCGTGACGGGGCTGTGCAGATGAGCTGGCGGTTACGCTTGGTCTATGCTTCCGGACAGTTGCCGGAAGGCATCAAGTCGGCGGCCTTCGGCTTCTTTCTGCTGTTCTACTACAACCAGGTGCTGGGGCTGTCAGGTTCGCTGGCTGGAACCGCAGTCTTCATCGCCCTGTGTCTGGATGCCGTGAGCGATCCCGTGGTGGGGTCGTGGTCGGACTTTGCCCGTTCGCGCTGGGGACGTCGTCATCCGTTCATGTATGGCGCGGCGCTGCCCTTCGCCGCCTGCTTTTACTTTCTGTTCGTACCTCCCGAGGGGCTGAGTCAGGCCGGGCTGTTCACCTGGCTGCTGGTTTTCGCGGCGCTTACCCGCACGGCCATGACGTTTTACGCGGTTCCCTACATGGCCCTGGGTGCGGAGCTCACCAACAACTATGACGAGCGCACCCTGTTGGCCGCGTTGCGGACAGTGTTCAATCTGTTGGGTATGTTTGTGGTGTTGATCGGCGCCAATATGGTGTTTTTCGGGGCCACGGACGAATATCCCAACGGGCAGCTCAACCCCGGCGCGTATATGCCATTTGCGCTCGCCTGCGCGCCGATAATGGTGCTTGGCATTTGGCTTGCCGCGCTGGGAACGCATGGGCAGATCCCCAACTTGGATCAGCCGAAAACGGTGCGCAACCAACTGTGGCGGGGCGTTATCGAAGACGTTACGACCGCCTTCAAGATTCCGGCGTTTGTTGCCGTGGTCGCGGGTAGCATCATGTTCAGCATTAGCCAGGGTATGGTGCAGGCGTTGCACCTTTACTTGGCAACGTACTTTTTTGAGCTGTCCAGCACGCAGATTACGTTCCTGTTTGCCGGCGCCATCACCGGCATCATTGTCGGCAGTTTGTGCAGCCGGCCCATGGCCACCGTGATTCCGGAAAAGCGCGATCTGTTCATTGCCGGCACCGCCTGGTACTCGCTGTGGACCAGCAGCGTCATCATTTTGCGCCTGATGGATCTGCTGCCCGGGAACGAACACCCGATTATTGCCCCGCTGTACATCACGACGGGGTGTATATCGGCACTGGGTTTGGGGGTAGCGATTCCGCTCATCGGCTCGATGATTGCGGATGTCACTGATGAACACGAGCGCCGCCATGGGAGCCGCCAGGAGGGAATCTATTATTCCGCAGGCTCCCTGGTTGCCAAGGTGGTGGGCGGCGTGGGGCCGGTGTTGGCTGGGTTCATTATCGACGCGGCTGGAATCGCGCCCGGCAGCGCCCCGGGCGAAGTTGCTCCGGCAGCCATCGCGCGCTTTGGCTGGGCGACCGGGCCCAGCCTGTTGCTGTTGTCCGGGATCTCCATAGCGTGTATCTGGTTTTATGATATTTCGCGCCGGCGCCATGCAGAAATCATCGCGCAGATACAGGCCCAGCGGACCTAGCACGAAACGTTTACCGGGTTGCGCGTGTTCCTGGTAGGATTTTGTTCAGTTTGATCAGGGTGAGATGTTTATGCGCTTGAATGTGAATGGACGCGACTACGACGTGGATCTTCCCAACGCGGACACGCCGCTGCTGTGGGTGCTGCGCGACTACCT
>Ga0055584_100007146_pt1 | contig 10951 bp, 13 predicted proteins | sample OSDHelmetaG_FD_58716 | JGI IMG/M metagenome (GOLD analysis project Ga0055584, IMG submission 58716) | Pelagic marine sediment microbial communities from the LTER site Helgoland, North Sea, for post-phytoplankton bloom and carbon turnover... | ecosystem: Environmental > Aquatic > Marine >...
GGCTTTGTCGCTGAGATGCCGATTGAGTATCCAAAGCCCAACAACGTCGAAGCGTGGGTAGAAAAGGCATTGCAACAAAATTACTCGCTGGTCGCGGGACGTGAAGGGCTCGAGGCTTCGGCAAAAGACGTCAAAATCGCCAGGGCCGGCCACTTTCCTACAGTTACTGCTTCCGCTGGATGGAACCACAACGTGAATAAGGGGCGAAACTTTCTTGGTTCTAAGACAGACAATCGCAGCTATAGCGTCAACATTAACATTCCTGTTTACCAGGGTGGTAATGTTCGTTCCGGTGCAAAACAAGCCGCTTACTCCCATGATGCCGCACAGAGTAATTACGACTTCCAACAAAGAACCATCGTTGAAAATACCCGCAACCTGTTTACCGCGATCAATACCGACGTGGCCCGGGTCCGTGCCCGACAGCGCAGCATTGAATCCAGCCAAAGCGCACTCGATGCTACAAGGACAGGTTATGAAGTCGGCACCAGAAACATCGTTGAAGTGCTACAGGCTCAGCAACAGCTGTATCAAGCCCAGTTTCAGTACGCCAGCGCCAGATACCAGTACATACGGGACAACCTGCGACTGAAACAGATGGTGGGCAGCCTATCACCTGACGATATATCCGCCGTTACCCAATACGTAGAAACAAGCAATGTCGTCCGAAGAGTGGTACCAAATACCCGTTAAAAGGCTTGAACTGATTGCGTTGCTCACGCTCTAATCAGACAGGTCTTTAACTTTTTTGGATGGATTAAACTATGTGGAAATGGGCATTTGCTATTCTCCTGGGGATTTTTATCGGCACTCTGGTGCTGGTAACCAACCGTGATAGTGACGCTACCCCTCCACCTGTTCTTAGGCAAATCCCGAGTGACATCCCTGCTCTTGGTCTGACTCGCGATGAATTCAACAACATGGAGATCTTTAGCAGCGTCAGCCCCTCAGTGGTGCACGTTACTAATCAGCAAGTCGTTCGTCGCCGATTCACCAGGAATGTCATGGAGATTCCGCGCGGTTCAGGCACTGGTTTCGTCTGGGATGACTCCGGGCTAATCGTGACCAACTACCACGTCATCCATGGTGCCAACAAAGTCATCATTACCCTACAGTCCGGCGAAACCTACGATGCCGAACTAGTAGGCCATGCGCCCGGGAAAGATATCGCTTTACTCAGGATCGATGCACCTGAGCTTAAGCCGATCACCCTGGGAGATTCATCAGGTCTGGTCGTAGGCAGAAAGGTACTGGCCATAGGGAATCCTTTCGAGCTCGATACCACACTAACAGTAGGCGTGGTCAGTGCTCTTGGTAGAGAAATCAAGTCACTGGACAATCGCACCATAAAAAATGTAATTCAGACCGACGCTGCGATTAATCCGGGAAACTCTGGCGGACCATTGCTCGATTCCTATGGTCAACTGGTCGGGGTTAACACCTCCATCATCAGCCCAAGTGGCGGGAGCGCCGGTATTGGCTTTGCAATCCCCATAAATACCGTCAAAAAAATCGTCCCACAATTGCTTCAGCACGGACGTCTGTTCCGACCCATTCTCGGTATTGAGGTTCTCTCGGATAACATTGCCCAGCAGAGATTTCGCGTCAAAGGTGTCGCCATTTTTAAAGTCCAGGATGGGCTACCCGCTAAAGAGGCAGGCATGGTGGGCATAAGAGAAGATTACCGACGAAACCTTCATCTTGGGGACGTCATCATCGCGGTGGATGATGAGCCAGTGATTAACGAGGACACGCTACTGTCATTGCTGGAACAGCATAAGCCCGGTGATATCGTCAAAGTAACGACATTACGGGACGATGAAATAATGCACTACGAAGTCACCCTGGCAGAACCCGGACAGTAACGAGACACGATGAGATTTATTTTACTCTCTGCTATTTGCACCCTAATCTACGCCTGTACAACCGAGGTAGTAACGCCGGAGAAAGCATCAAGTCCTGTGTTGAGTGAGCGCCTTCGTGGCTCCCCGCCTGTTGGCTGGCATCAGGTCTATCAATTCAACAACGTCAGTCATCGCCTCGTCGACTTTGTCCCTGCAGGAGAAAACAACATTGATTGGACAGCAAAGGTATCTTTCGAGTCGTTTTCGGACCTCGTCGATATCAACCCGGAAGAAATGCTGATCGACGTTATCAGTAAAGATTCTCAAAAGTGCAATTTTGTCCAGCATGCCAACCTGTTTTCAGGGCTCGAGAACAACTATCCAACTTCCGTTCGGCTTTATTTATGTGGCGAGAGCAACATTACCAAAAAAGGTGAAATCAAAATCGTCAAAGCCATACAGGGCCAACAATATTTCTACATTATCCGCATCGTTAGTCGGATCGAGCCCTTTAGTGAAAATATGTCAAATTTTTCTAAAGATGTTATCGCGACCTGGTCAACCTATCTGCGAGGTATAACGCTTTGTGATGATGCGCAAAGCCTGCACGCCTGTTCCTAGGGTCAATATCTCACTCACTTTGCAGCGAGCTGCCGTTTCAAAGAGACATTGACCTGATTAATCTGCCCAGTTTGAGTAATCCATGTTTCATATTCTCCCTGGCAGATGCCTGCTATGCGATGCTCTAACAAACAGACAACGGGACCTCTGCATCCCCTGCGAGCAGGACCTACCCTGGCTAAGATCCAGCTGTAGGTTGTGTGCCGTACCCGTCCATGATCACGTCAGCATATGTGGACGATGCCTTACAGAGCCGCCTCCGTTTGTGAGTAGCCATGCTGGATTTACCTATACCTGGCCAATAGATCAACTCATACATAACTTCAAAGATCACGCTGATCTAGCCGCCGGGCGAGTGCTATCAGAGCTTCTCGTAGAATCTCTTGGCAACTCGCTCGCCTACGACATGCCGGATGTGATCGTCCCGGTACCCCTACATAAGCGCAAAGAACGTGAGCGTGGATTCAATCAGTCATTTGAGGTTGCCGCTCGACTCGCCAAACTATGGCGCGTTCCTATTGATAAAAAATGCAAAAGGTCAAAACCTACTTCCGACCAGAAGCATCTATCTATCAGCCAGCGCTTGCTGAACATCAGGGATGTGTTTTGCACTACTGGCACTTACCAGGGCAAACACCTTGTCATTGTCGATGATGTAATTACCACGACGGCAACGGTACGATCACTATCAAGAGTTTTGCTAGATGCCGGGGCTGCATCAGTAAAAACTGTCTGTCTCGCAAGAACACCCGCAGAGCACTAAGCCTGTGGTAAAGTCTCTGCAATTAAATCGCTGTGATTCAAATACTATGGAGTGGGAACTCATTGATCTAGACGCTGACTTTATTTCAGGCGTCACACCTCCAAATAAAACCGATTTGTCCTTTCACATCGTAGTTTCCGAAGATGAGATTCTGACTATCGACGGTATTCATCCCTGGCGACCACTTACCCAGGATGAATGGCGATGGCTCGGTCTTGAGTCACTCGCTGATCACTACCTCGGCAAAGTCAACGACATACCCATCTATAGTCATGAGGTTGATCCGGACAGTGACAATCCCGAGGGCTACGAATTCGAAACACTCTGGTCGTTCCTAAACCAGGTTGAACAACCCGTATTCTATCTGGTCGGACGTGCTAAACAGATCGTCGAGTGGCACCGTAACCACCATTTTTGCGGCCAGTGCGGCAACGTCACAGAAAGCTCCAATTTCGACAGGTCGCGAAAGTGTCCTTCCTGTAAGCAAATGTTTTACCCGAGGCTGTCACCATCAATCATTGTCCTGGTGAATCGCGGCGAAGATCTTCTGCTCGCAAAACATGCGAAAACCAGGGGTAACTTTTACAGCACGCTTGCTGGTTTTGTTGAGCCGGGAGAGTCCATCGAAGAAGCAGTCCATCGCGAAGTCATGGAAGAGGTAGGTCTCAGCATCAAGAACCTCAAGTATTTCTCTAGTCAATCCTGGCCATTCCCGAACTCTCTGATGCTCGGTTTCCATGCCGAATACGAAAGTGGGGAGTTTGTATTACAGGAGGAAGAGATCGCCGATGCACAGTGGTTCCATTACTCTGATCTGCCAAATCGTCCCGCACGGGTTTCAATTTCAGGCTGGCTGATCGAAGACTTCATTCGCAGGACGTCCAGCAACAAGTGAGTCATCCCTTCGCCTTACTGACACCCGACGCCGTCATGGATGCAATTGAGAGCCTCGGATTTCACTGCGATGCAAGAATCATCGAGCTTAACAGCTACGAAAACCGCGTCTATCAAGTGGGGCTCGACGATCAGGAGCCTGTGATCGCCAAGTTCTACAGGGCGAATCGATGGACCGATGAGCAGATTCTGGAAGAGCATGTGTACACCGAAGATCTTCTGGAGAACGAAATTACCGCTGTACCACCGATGACAATCGAACAGAAAACACTACATCTCTACAACGACTTTCGTTTTTCCCTATATGAACGACGTGGTGGCAGGGCACCGGAGCTAGACGACCCCAATAGTCTTGAGGTCCTCGGTCGCTATATCGGTAGAATTCATCGCGTAGGTGCAACTAAGCCTTTTATCCATCGACCGACCATCTCAATTGACGAATATGGATTCGCATCCCAGGAATATTTGTTGGCGAACAATTTTATCCCCGATGATCTGATTCCAGCCTACGATTCAGTAGCAACGGGATTACTAAACGACTTGCAGCCGATACTGGCCGAGCCCGTAACAAATATACGACTGCATGGCGATTGCCACATGGGTAACGTTCTCTGGCGAGACAACACGCCACACTTCGTCGATTTTGATGACGCTCGTAATGGCCCTGCGATCCAGGATCTGTGGATGATGATATCCGGTGACACAGACTCCCAGAGCGAACAAATGCGTCACATCCTGACTGGTTATCTTGATTTCTCAGATTTTGAATTCAATCAATTGCGCCTGATTGAACCATTACGAACATTACGAATGATGTATCACGCGGCATGGATCGCTCGTCGATGGGATGACCCAGCTTTCCCACGCGCCTTTCCATTTTTTGATTCCGGTCGCTACTGGTCGGAACATATACTGGAACTCAGGGAACAGTGGTCAAAGCTCGTTGAACCGCCCCTGCAGGTCTATATCTAGTGTACTGTACCTATCCTAAAACGACCTAGGGCCAGAGGGCATACCCTACCCCCTTTTGTTGCGCACCGGATTGGCATACATGGCTAATAGATGTGCGCGCGCATGTTCTGGACATGCCAGCAAGCGCTGCTCGAACGCTGCACTTTCACCCGCTTCATCTGTTCCTTCGAGTTTCGACAGCGCCCAATGATTAATGGGAAACAGTTCCAGATTATCTCGAATCTGACCGTCAATCTCACTCGCCACGGCATCCGCTGATGGAAAATCCGCTGACAATGGTTTCCCGAGTCGCAGTACAACCCGTCCCTTATAGCCACCGAGACCCTGCGCCAGGTTAGCCAAATCCTCTCCCTTCGGCTTTTGATAATCCCCATCGGCTTCAATAGCGGCCAGTTCAATAGCTTTGGCTACATCACAGGGATCATACTCATAGGAAATTGCCATGGGCACAATGTTGAGCTTTCGAATGACCTCGGAAAAATCAGACTTACGATCCGCCAGAGCGAACATTTTAATGATTGCCGGGTCGGTCAGGTCCATTCCATCCTTTGCCCTACCCTCACTTTGTGCAATCCAGATGGATTGTCCCTCCGCGAGCGACTTGTGCATATACCGGGATGATTGCAACAGCGCAGCATATATTTTCTTTACACCTTCCTCAGAACGTTTAATGAAAAAGCTCTTATTTAGCTTCATCAAATCTGTCGCAAAACCAACCTGAACCAGATTGTCACCCACCGCTATGCGCACCGTATCGAATCCGGAAACATACAGAGCATAGTCCAGTAACATCGAGTCGCCAGCAATATCCCGGTGATTGCTCACGAAGATATAGCCCTTGTCACGCGCAAGGTTCTCGATACCAGAGTACTCAAAACCGTCGGTGGTCTCTGAGACAATCTTCCTGGCAAAGAGGTATACCGAATCCTGAAATTCTCTAATCGAGGACACACTACCAAAACGATTAGACAAGTAGCCCCTGACCAATAGACAGGCAATAAAAGGAAACAGGCGATGCAAGCGCGGAAAACGCCAGCGGGCGATAAAATTTAGAAGACCAGAATCACGAATAAGCCGACTTAGTACACCAGAGACTTCTTCATCATAATAAGGGCGAATGTCATCAAACTCCTGCAACGATTTCTAACTCCTTGATACTGATTACAATGCTATCGAACAACAGGAACAGACCGGCAAGCATCATTAACGCTACCACTATTTTCCGTACTACCACATCGGAAAAAAATGACAGGTAGCGTCCGGTCACTTCCGTGACCACGACAACTATCGGAAAAGCCATGAGAGCTGTCAGTAGCACCTCTGTTGTGATCTGTCCCTCCAGAGAAATCATTATGGTACGGATTACCGTCGAAATCAGCAGCACGGCAAGCAGCGTCGCACGCGCAACACTCACCTCGATGGGTTGACGGTACAGAAAGTAGCCGAATGCAGATCCCCCCGCACTAAACAAGCCACCGAACACGCCACCCAGCAGCCCAAAAGAAACAGCCTGTGCCTGTGTCGAGCGCACGTGATAATGCGGTGGCTTTCTGATCAACAATATACCTGCTGCAATAACCAGAGCTCCCAGCAACATGCGTAAAATATCGTAATGATTTTTGCTGAGGTAAGCCAGTAGTGCGACGCCTGCCACCAACCCTGGTATAAGCCAGCAACACAGCCACCTAAAATAGTCTGTATCAACGTGTTTATAGTTCTTACGCATAGCCACCATAGTATTAGCCAGTGAAATCAGGCTGATAATCGCTGCTGATAACGCAATTGCCTGCAAATCAAGCAACGTTGCACCAACAATAATAACAACGCCCATCGCGAAGCCCGTTAGGGTCTGTATAAACGCGCCCAGTGTGACAAGCAAAAGAAACAATAGAGTGTTAAATTCCAGCAACTGAGTTCTCTTATATGAAAGCTATCGAGGGGTCTGTGAATGTGGAGTCGGAAATAATATGAACCCAAAGGCAGGAAGCAATCGTGATACAGGTTCCTTTATCATGAAGTATTTTGCAAATGAAAGAGCCCAGATCAGATTCGAGTGTAGCCCCTTGGATATTCTCTGATGCTTTGGATTAAAACCGCACATGTTTTGTTCGTTATGGCGTGGATGGCCGGTATTTTCTACCTGCCACGCATCTTCGTGCACTATGTAGAGGGTAGTCAGGCCGGTGAAGATGTTCGAAGGCTGGTTGTCATGGCTAGGAAACTGTGCAAATTTTCGGCCATTATGGCTGCGCTGGCGTGTTCTTTTGGTATCTGGCTTTGGCTTGCCTTTGGCTTTTCCGGGCATTGGCTGATGGCTAAGCTGGTATTTGTAGTCTTACTGATCGCCTACCACATACAATGCTGGCGCTATACATGCGCCATGGAGCAAGACGATTTACACCATAAGTCTTTGTTTTTTAGGCTATTTAATGAAGCCACCCTGCTTATTCTTATACCCATATTGATTCTAGTGATAGTGAAACCCTTCTAGCGGCACTTGTGCCGCCGGTGAACTGGGTACGAAACTGAAAAAACAGCGACAGCAATCCGTGTCTTTTTCGTATGATTTATTACACAACGACGGAGAAAACCCATGAGAGCAAAAATTATCGCTATTTCCATCATCACCGCTATTGCTGCACCGGCTATTGCCCAACGTGGTGGACCCATAGATCGACTAGACACAGATGATGATGGTTTTATCAGCAGAGAAGAGTTCGAAATGCCGAATCACCGCAGAGCCGGGCGGGCAGACGCAGATGGTGATGGCGCCATTACATTAGCAGAGATATCTGAACAACAGGATAAAGCAGAAGCACGAATGCAGGAAAGAGCTGCAGCTGCCAGAGAAAGAGCTACGGAGCGTTTTACCAACATGGATGCTGATGGAGATGGAGCAGTAACAGAGGAAGAGGCAAAAAATTTCGCGTTTTCAAAAGTCGATGAAGATGGCGATGGCTACCTCTCTCGGGAAGAAATGAGAAAGCAGATGCGTAAACATCGAGGCGGAAAAAAAGGCAAAGGCCGAAGAGATCGACGCCCCGAGCACGATTAGGCGTTATACGCATTATCGTGAGAGACTTTGTCCCGTGTATCCATACTTAAGTCTTCCAGATGACCGAGGCAGAACTAGTCGAGCAACTGAGTTCGGGAGATGAGAATGCTTACAGAATTCTGCTGGATAGACATCTTGCTCCGATCACCGCGTACGTGACACGCATGATGGCGAGCAATGCTGACACGGAAGATATTGTGCAGGAAACATTTCTGCGTCTATGGACACACGGGACAAGGTACAATCCAGACACGGCAAAACTGACAACCTGGCTGCATAACATCGCGCACAACCTCTGTATTGACCATTTTAGAAAACACAATAGGATGGTTCTGGAAGAAACGGCAGATGAACCGGATGAACAGGAAGAATTTGTGGACCAACTCACTCATTTTGAAAACACAAAGCATGTTGAGCAATCGCTTATGCAGTTGCCCGAACGTCAGCGCAGTGCAATCATCATGTGTCACTATCAGGGCATGTCTAACCGGGACGCTGCTGTTATTCTGGAGACTTCGGTAGAAGCACTTGAGTCACTGATGGCACGTGGTAGGCGGAAGTTGCGAAAACTCCTGGAAGCAAAAATATGAACCATACACGCTTACTTCAAATCATTAATGCCTACGGAACGAATTCTGATCGATGGCCAGAAGAAGAACGTTTGGCCGCGCTGCATCAGCTTGAACAGGACTCAGAGGCTCAGCAAGCAATTGTTAACCTCAAGAGTTTTGATGCTGCTCTCGATAGCTATGTCACGGCACCTGCACCTCATCTCAGAAATAGGATCTTGAGTAATTTGCATAAATCCTGGATGGATAGCTGTATCGAATGGCTATTGCCTTCCTTCGATCAGTTACTCGCTTATTTTTGGCGACCAGTTTTAGCCGCATCCCTACCCCTCATTACCGGGCTTCTTCTAGGATCTAGTTTGTTCACTGTCGAGATCGCCGACACCTGGGAAGACGAGATCGAACTGATAGCGCTCTATGACTCGGGCAACCTCGATGAATAAATCACGATGGCTAACCATAGCGCTTCTAGTATCCATCGCTGTCAATTTACTTCTGGTCGGGATCTTCGTCGGTCGCGTTATTTCCGGCAAGCCGGGGCCAGAGCGAATGCCTTCTCAACTGGGGTGGATGATCCGTCATGTAGACGAGCCAACCCGTGAGTCACTTAGCTCGGAAATGGTAGAACATATTAAACGTGTTGGTCCATTGCGAAAACAGATGCGCAGTGCGCAACAAACATTCAACAGACAGCTCCTCGGTTCCACAATCGACACCGACGCAATGTCTCAATCTCTAGCTGAATTACGTCGCACATCGGATGCGTACCAAACCGAGATGCATGAGATGATGCTACTTATCATTCCGAAATTAGATGAGCAGCAACGCAGGCGAGTACTGAGCACGATACGACGAGGACCTGACCGACCACGAGGACCTGATCGACCACCAAGACGAAACGGCGACAGGAAGCAATAATAATTTTGGTTCGACAAGCACTCGAGCGGATAGCAACGACGGCCCTGTCTCTCACACCGGGCGGTTACTTCACGACCGACCTCAGCGAAAAATCTCCCTGCGTCAACGACAACAGGCAGTGGCGCCCCATACCACAGTCAACACCTGTTGATTTTCACGGGCTGGAAAATGCTTTAGAAACTGAAATTCATCCTGATATCTGTACATTTTATGGTAGCTTCTGGTCGGGCCCCCTTGAGACCACTAGCCAGGAAGGTCACGTGAGCCTTATTCAGATGTGGAATCAGGATGATTTCGATCGACTAATCGGAAATTTTATTGGTCACGCCCTAATGAAACGACAACATAAACTGCCGTTGACACTATTTTTTGCCACCACGGAGCCAGATTCAGAACTCTTCCTCAGCGTTGATAACAAGACGGGTGAAGTATTGCTGGAAGAACCTGCAAAACCACCTATTAGAGTCGTCGACAATGACCTCAGTACTTTTCTAAACCGTCTTACTCCAGTTCTCGCGTCACCTGACATATACTAGCGCCACGAACACACTGTGGCATTTACATGGAACACATCACGCTAACGCCCATCGACTCAATCTCCGGTGAGATTAATTTACCGGGCTCAAAAAGCCTGACTAATCGCGCACTGCTGCTCGCCGCATTGGCTGAGGGTAAGACGCGTATTACCAATCCTCTTGAGAGCGATGACACCGCACGTATGCTTGGGGCACTGCAGCAATCAGGGGTTTCAACTATTCAAAATGACAAGCACATCGACGTTGTCGGTAATGCCGGTCTATTCGCGACCCCCTCCAATACTGCCTTTTTCCTGGGTAATGCCGGTACCGCGATCAGACCACTCACAGCAATTCTAAGCCTAATTCCCGGGCAATTTGAGATTGATGGCGATCAATACATGCGGGAAAGACCCATTGCACATCTTTGCGATGCACTGATACAACTCGGCGCAGACATCAAATATCTTGGCAAAGACGGATACCCCCCGTTTTCAGTAACAGGAGGTCAAATTTCCGGCGGTGATGTCAACATCGCTGGCAATATTTCCAGTCAATACTTAACCGCATTACTACTGGCACTGCCGTTGGCAAAAAAAGACAGTACTGTTAATGTCATTGGCGAACAGGTATCTAAACCGTATCTCGATATCACCATGAATATCATGAACCAATTTGGTGTTAGCGTTGGAAATGATAACTACCAACGTTTCTCAATACCTGGCTCCCAACATTATGTATCTCCTGGCAATTACCTGGTTGAGGGAGATGCTTCATCTGCTTCCTATTTCTTTGCGGCC
>Ga0055584_100007148_pt1 | contig 10948 bp, 11 predicted proteins | sample OSDHelmetaG_FD_58716 | JGI IMG/M metagenome (GOLD analysis project Ga0055584, IMG submission 58716) | Pelagic marine sediment microbial communities from the LTER site Helgoland, North Sea, for post-phytoplankton bloom and carbon turnover... | ecosystem: Environmental > Aquatic > Marine >...
ACCTGTTTGAGATTTATGACCTCACCACCCAGCGGTCAAGCAACGGATCACCTGTAAGCGGTGCCCCATTACTGCTAATATGCTCTTCAACGAGACGTTAAACAGAAGATATGGGGTGTTGATCATGGCTGGATTTCACGTCGGACATATGGGCCTTCACGTTCCTTCTATTGAAGAAGAATTGGAGTTTCTCGAGAAACTCGGCGGCACACTCACGGAGACCGACAAGATGGATAACGGGACCCGTGTTGCATTCGTTTCAATGGATGGCGAGCGCCACCACACAATCGCTCTTTTCGAAGATGGCGAAAAGCTGTCCTCCGGAAACTCCCGCATGAGAGGCACCGGCCTGCACCATATTGCGATGCCGGTCGAGAGCCGCGACGATGTCGATAAATGGCAAAAAGAACTGGAAACAAAGGGCGTGAAAACGGCCGGACCTTCTGTTCAGGGCCCACTAGGTGGCGGACTGGAAAATGGTAGCGGTAGCTATTCTATCTTTTTCCAAGACCCCAACGGCATTTGCTTCGAAATCTATACAGGGTCGATGTCCGTTGCGGAATTCAAGACATCGAAAGCCATCGCACAATGATCGAGAAATTTCTTCCTGTCTCCACCAAGGATGGGGAGATGAAAACTTTTATCGTCCACCCCGACAGTGACGGACCGCACCCAGCCGTCGTTTTATTCATGGATATATGGGGTGTTCGGGAAGAACTCTGTGGCGTCGCCCGGCGCATCGCCGCGGAAGGGTACTATGCCGTCCTGCCGAACCTCTATTACCGGCAAGGCGATATTGCCAATGTGTTCTGGGATAATGATGGACGGCAAATCTCCCTGCACAAGCTCGATAAAGAACGGGAGAGCATCGTTCATGATCAACGCAAGAATTTGTCGAACGATATGATCCTGTCGGACGTCGCCGATCTCATCCCCTTCATCGAAAGACAGGATGCCGCTAAATCCGGACCGATGGGATCTATTGGCTGGTGTATGGGGGGCTGGATCGGCTTCAAAACAGCTGTCGAATTCCCCGACACTTTCCAAGCCACAGCAACATTGCATGCCACCAAGCCTTTATCAGAGCAGCCAGGCTCACCCCATCTTCAGCTCGATAAAATGCGTGGCGGCCTTTATTGCGGTTGGGCCGAACATGACCACCTGTCACCGCCATCGATGGTGGCTGAGTTGGAACCATTGCTCGCCACGTCGCCTGTCGACTATAGCGGCAACATGCATATGGGTGTTGAGCATGGCTATGCCTTACCCGACCGAGATATCTATGCTGAAGAAGCAGCGGAACAGGATTGGGTAGAAATTTTCAAGATGTATAAGCGCCACTTATAAGGCGAACAACCAATGATCGCCGCCGCCTGGCCTAAATTCGGCTCAGCCGGACTTGCTGCTGCTTCGCGCCAAGGCGTAGGAACTCGCAAAAATGATCACGGCACCGACCCAGGTCCAGAGATCTCCGGATTCTGAGAACAAGAGATAAGCAGCAGCGGCCGCCATCGGCATTCGCAGAAAATCAAACGGCATCACTGCACTCGCATCGGCGAGGGTAAAAGCACGCGCATAAGCATAGACCGCAATGGTCCCATTTACGCCGATTGCAATAAATATCGGCAAATCTTCAATCGGTGGGGTCACCCAGAAAAATAGCGCAGGGACGAGCGCAATCGGTAGCATCAGCAGATTGAAGTAAAATACCGATTGATTAGCCGTATCTGTCGTCATCAGCCTCTTAACGCAGATATTAGAGACAGCATAAGAAAAGGCCGACAGCATTACCAAAAGAGTCGCAACTTCTATCGCGACAATTCCGGGCCGGACAATGACCAGCAATCCAACGAACCCCGTCAACACCGCCAACCAGCGTGCCGCCGTAACCGACTCTTTCAGGATCAGCGCTGCCAGCACAACAACGAAGAGCGGCTGGGTAAAGCTCAACGCCGTAACATCCGGCAACGGAATATTGGCTATACCGTAAAAAAGAAGCAGCACGCCGATATAAGAGAGAACCGCCCGCAAACAGTGCAATGGGAGGCGCTGCGTCTTCAGAGTCGATAGCCCCGCCTTTAATGCCAGCGGCAGTAAAACACACACCGCCACCAAATTACGAAAAAATAGAATTTCAAATGCAGAATAATTCTCAGATAGCTGACGCACCAGGACCGTCATGATGGTCCAGCATATTCCAGCCAGGATCATCCATGCCGCGCCGCGGAGGGTGTTGTTCATACTGTCAGCTAATCTGAAACAGCAGCGCGCCGTTACCCGCCTTTAACGAAGCTATCAGGCAGTACTTCGGCCCATTTGTCGCGAATACGATCATCAAGATCTTTGCTATTCCGCGCGACAATCGGAAACGTATCGCGGCGTCTATACGGAATACAGGCATCAACCACGACACGCGCATTGCGCCGATCTGTTTCATCATCAAAACACATCGGGTCGAGATGCGAACTCCAGCCTCCGGAAATAACATCGACATCTTCACGCGGATCACAACGCGTACACATCGACCATATAACGTCATTGATATTGGTGGGGTCGATGTCCTCATCGACGACCACGGTCCAGCGATTGCAGTACGCGCCCGCCAGACATTGAGACGCGACCAGACCAGCCTGTTTTGCATGTCCACCATAAAGCTGCTTGATGGCAACAGTGAGCCAGAACCGGCTGCCGCCAGCCTCATGCGCCCAGACGCCCTTGATCTCTGGCACTCCGGCCGCTTCAAGCTGCGACCACACCGCGCCGCAACGATAATGACCAAGGTAATAGGTGTTGTCGTTCGGCGGCACCGCCGGCACTGCGCCCATTAATATCGGGTTATTGCGGTGCATCATGGTCTCAACGCGGATAGCAGGTTCCGGCCGTTGGCCCCCGGCGTAATACCCTGTCCATTCTCCAAGCGGGCCTTCAACGACCTCATCATCGGGATGGATATAACCTTCAAGCGCGATTTCAGCATTGGCCGGGACCGGCAGTCCGGTCTTTGGCATATTGATGATTTCAATGGCCTCATCAAAAATTCCGCCAGCAGCTTCATACTCACTTTTGCCATAGGGAATTTCGAGACCCGCCAACATGAACAATGCCGGGTGCATGCCAAACACTGCCGCCACGGGGCAAGGTTCACCTCGCGCGTGATATTTTTCCATAATCAACCGGCCATGCTTACCGGGTGACATCATGACAGACACGACATCTGGTTCATGCACCTGCATCCGATAGGTACCGTAATTGATCCAGTCCGAATCCGGGTCTTTCATCACCACCATGCAGGCAGTACCGATGAAATGGCCACCGTCATGTTCATGCCAGACCGGTGTAGGGATAGACTGTACGTTGACGTCGCCACCTTCCATGACATTTTCCAGCAAGGCACCACCGTTGACCTGTTTTGGCGGCACCGAGGGCGCGTCGGTCATATAGTTGCGCCACCACTGAATGAGATCCATCTCGGACGCATCAGCAGGCAGGCCCAATGCAAGATTAATTCTGGGGGTCGAGGTCACCAGATTGGACAGGACTCTGTGTCCTTTCGGAAATCCCGGAATATCATCGAACATAAGGGCTGGGTTGCCCATCTTGCGTTGAACAATATCGACGATACCGCCGATATCTTCCTTGGGTTCCGCCCCCGAGATCTTGTGCAGTTCTCCTGCCGCTTCAATCTCGCTGATCCAGTCTCTTAAGTCTTTATTCGCCACGCCCGACGCTCCAAATTCCGAAATGAAGTGCATGGGTAGCGCGTTTTGAGGAAATTGAAAACGGTAGAGGCCATTTCCACGAAAATCCCACCCCAGTGTCTTGCACTCCCAAGCTGAAGATGGGAGCATCCCGACCATCGTCGGATCACCTGCCGACACAACGAAAAACCAATATGGAGGGCGGCTTGAAGGCCCCTAAATTTAATTACATACGAGCAGAGTCGCGCCAGCAGGCGCTAGAACTGCTGGATCAACTTGGCGAAGACGGGCGCATTCTCGCGGGCGGCCAGAGTCTGATGCCCACTCTTAATATGCGCTTGTCGCAACCAGACACGCTCATTGATATCAACAAGGTTTCGGACCTAAGCGGCATTACGCTGGAACACAATGTGGTCCGCATCGGCGCCATGACCCGACATGTCGAGGTTGCGAACTCCCCCATCATCGCAGAGCACCTTCCACTGATCGCGGAAGCCATGGGGCATGTTGCTCACCATGCCGTCCGAAATCGTGGAACAATTGGTGGCAGCATTGCCCTCGCCGACCCCGCAGCTGAAATGCCCGCTTGTGTGCTGGCCCTTGGCGCTACTCTGGTTGTCGAAAGCGTAAAGGGCCGTCGCGAGATTGCCGCCACAGATTATTTCAAAGGGTTGTATGAAACCGCCCGCGCCGCCAACGAACTTTTAGTGGAGATATTGATCCCTGTTGAAAAATCCGGGGACGTCTCAGTCTTTTTAGAGTTGGCACAACGACATGGCGATTTTGCCATGGCTGGTTTGGCCTGTGTTGCGCGTGTATCAAACCGAAGCTTTGAAGACTTGCGACTGGTTTATTTTGGCAGCGAAGACAGGCCAACATTGGGGGCTAGCGCCATTGCCGCCGTGGTCGGCCAAACTTGGTCCGCAGAATGCAAAGAGGCTGCTGCAAACGCTTTAGCCAATGACCTTGATCCAATGACAAATTTACAAGGCAGTGCCGCAATGAAACTTCATTTGCAAAAGGTGCTCACGGGCCGCGCGCTCGACGCTGCCATTGAACGGGCGGAGGCGGCATGATGAGTGAAGCAACATTAGAAATCTCGCTGACCGTCAATGGTGAGCAAGTCACAAAGACTGTTCCCGTTCGACAGCATCTCGTCGACTTTCTGCGCAACGAGCTCGGCTATACCGGCTCGCATCTTGGCTGCGAACATGGCGTTTGTGGCGCTTGCTCGGTGCGCGTTGATGATGCCGTGATCCGCGGCTGTCTGATGCTCGCCGTGCAGGCCGATGGCGCAGAAGTTGTAACGGTCGAAGGGCTGACTGAAACCGGTGAAATCGCTGATCTACAAAAGAACTTCGTCGAACGCAACGCCATGCAGTGCGGCTATTGCACGCCCGGCATGCTGATGACGGCTGCGGAGCTTCTCAGGGACCCGAAACCAGTCAGCCGCGACGAAATTCGCGGGCATTTATCTGGAAACTTCTGCCGCTGCACGGGCTATCACGCCATTGTCGATGCCGTGGAAACGACCATCAACACACGGCTGGAGGAGGGCTGAGCCATGAATAAGGAAACGCCCATCACCCTGCTCGACAAACCCAACAGCTATGTCGGCCGGACATTGTCACGCGACGCCGCCAAACGGGCTGTCGCGGGCCGTGGCCGCTATACCGACGACATCATGCCAGCGCGGACATTACATGCCGCCTTTGTACGCAGCCCTTATGGCCACGCCAAAATTCTGTCTATCGATGTGGAAGCAGCAAAACAGCAGCAAGGCGTCGCGTTGGTCATGACCGGTGCAGAACTTGCTAAAATGTGTACCGGCCCTTGGGTTGGCACGCTGGTCTGCTTCGATGGCATGAAATCCGAACCACAGCACCCGATGGCTGTCGATCGGGCCTGCTGGCAAGGTGAACCAGTCGTCATGGTCGTCGCCACCAGCCGCGCCGAAGCCGAAGATGCGGCAGAACTGGTCACCGTTGAATACGAAGAGTTACCGGTTGTTATCGATAAGGAAACCGCGCTCGATCCCGGCACACCAATTATCCATCCTAACTTGGGTGACAATCTGGCATTTGAAAAAACGATAGAAACCGGTGATGTCGAGAAAGCTGTCGCCGAAGCAGACATCGTTATCGAGGATACGTTTACGTTTGGCCGCCACACAGCGGTCAGTCTCGAACCGAGAGCGTTACTGGCGGAGTATGACCCCGGTACGGAACGGCTGACGATTCATACCAGCAGCCAATGCCCACATATGATTCAGGCGGTCTTTGCCCGCACGTTAGGGGTGCCCGAACATAATGTTCGTATCGTGGCACCAGATGTAGGCGGCTCGTTTGGATTGAAAATCCATACCTTTGGCGATGAAATTGCGGCGACGGCAGCGGCCATCAAGCTGGCGCGACCAGTTAAGTTTATCGCTGACCGGCTAGAGAGTTTTGCCACTGACATCCATGCCCGGGAGAACCGGGTAAAAGGCCGTATCGCCGTCACCAAAGAAGGCATCATCACCTCTTTGGATATCGATGTGCGGTCAGGCGCTGGTGCCTATTCGCAATATCCCCGCACCAGCGTGTTCGAGGCCAATCAAATCCTCAATATCACGGGTGGCCCCTATGCGCATGAAAATTATCGCGCCTCCACACAGGTGGTCTATCTCAACAAGGTACCGACATCACAATATCGCGCAGTTGGACATCCTATAGGGAACACCGTCGGTGAATCGCTCGTCGACCAGGCCGCGGTCGCCTGCGGCGTCGATCCCATGGAATTCCGCCGCCGGAATGTTATGCGCGACGACTCATACCCACGTATTAGTGCCGCGGGGATTGAGATGCGCGACCTATCTCATCAGCAATGTCTCGAAACGCTGGTGGAACGCATGGGCTATGATGCCCTGCTTGAAGAACAAGCGGAATATCGCAAAAAGGGCGTTCAGCGCGGTATCGGCATTGCTGCCTTTATTAAAGGCACTGCCCCGGGCCCTGCTGGCTATTACGGTGCCGGTGGCGCGCCAATTTCTTCACAGGATTCCTGCACCATAAAGCTGGAGCCCTCCGGCGGCGTCATCTGCATGGTTGGTGTGACCGATCAGGGACAAGGCGTCGATACAGTCATGGGTCAGATCGCAGCAGCGACGCTCGGCGTTCCGATAGAATCCGTCCGCGTGATCGAAGGCGACACAGATGCCGTCCCTTATGGCGGCGGTACCTATGCTTCCCGCGCGACAGCCATTGGCGGCGAAGCAACCTATCAGGCTGCTATGAAGCTACGCGCTGAGATTCTCGAAATTGCCGGGGTCTTGCTCCAAGCGGAACCAGATACGCTCGATATCCTGAATGGCCATGTTGTCGATAAGGGAGACACGGGCTCACGGATTTCCCTCGCCGAGATTGGTCGCATCGGGCATTTTCAAGTCGCGGAGCTACCGAATCATATTCAGCATACCCTGTCGGCGACCTATCGTTTTCGGCTGAAGGACGCGCTTTATATATTCACCAATGGCATTCAAGGTGCGTATGTCGAAGTCGACACCGATACTGGCTTCATCAAGCTGCTCAACCACTGGGTCATCGAAGATTGTGGGCGCGTGATCAACCCACAACTCGCCGACGAGCAAGTTCGCGGTGGCTGCGTGCAGGGCCTCGGCGGCGCGCTCTATGAAGAATGCGTCTATGACGGCGCAGGACAGCTGCAGAATGCCACACTCGCCGATTACCTGGTACCAATGGCTGGTGAAATGCCGGATATCGAGGTCGCGCATATCCAGACCCATACTGGCGTATCCGAACTCGGTGCCAAAGGTGTCGGCGAATCCGGCACCGGTGCCGCACCGGCAGTCGTTATGAATGCGGTCAATGATGCGATCCGGCCATTCGGCGGCAAAGTCACCGCCCAACCGATGTCCCCAGAGACAATCCTCAAGGCGCTCGGCAAAGTCTAATGGGCTGGGTCGGCACCTGGGCAACTACACCTGCCGCGACCGAGGGCTTTTCTTTTAACGGCCAGACACTGAGAATGATCGCCCATGTCAGTATTGGCGGCACAAAGTTACGAGTGAAAGTTTCCAACGCCTATGGAAATCAAAGACTCAAGATTGGTGCCGCGACAATCGCCTGCCGCACAAGCGGTGCGGCGATCGATACTCAGACCCTCCGCACGCTTACCTTTGACGGGCAGGAAACAACCGCTATCGCGGCGGGCTCGCTCGCCGTCAGCGACGAAGTCGGCCTGGATGTCGCGCCGCTAAGCGATCTCACGATTAGCTTTTATCTGCCAGATAATATCCCCGAAGGGTTTGACGTCACTGGCCACGCGACCTGCAACCAGACCAACTATATCTCCTCACTCGGCAATCACGTCGGAGCGTCTGAGTTTCCTGTGGCGCAATCCACAGACACTTATCTGTTTGTCAGCGGCATTGACGTTGAAGCCCCTGCTGGAACCGGCGGTATCGTCACCCTTGGAGACTCTCTAACCGACTGCAATATCTCAACCGTTGATGCCAATAATCGCTGGCCGGACCAATTGGCACGTAACATCATCGCCCGCCATGAGAAAGACGGCGGCCGTCTGCACGGTGTCATGAACCAGGGCATCGGCGGCAGTAAAATAATTCATGATGCGCGCGGTGGCAGTTCACTTCAGCGCTTTGATCGCGATGTCATTGCACAAACTGGTGTCTCTCATTTGATCTTCCAGCTTGGCATCAATGATATCCGCAATCGTGGCTCCGACCCTGACTTGGTCGTCAGCGCTGATGACCTTATCGCCGGTATGAAACAGATGGCGGTCAGAGCGCATGCCAAGGGTATCAAGATTTATGCCGGCACTCTGCTGCCCTATGAAAATGAGGACTACAACCCGCCGCCGGGTCTGAAGGGACTATACACCGAAGAAGGCAATCAGAGACGTCTCGCCATCAATGCGTGGCTGCGCCAGACCGATGTTTTTGATGCGGTGATTGATTTCGATAAAGAGCTTCAGAATCCGGAACACCCCAACGAGATGCTACCACTTTATGATTGCGGTGATCATTTACATCCCAGCGATGCGGGCTATATACGCATGGGAGACGTAATCGATTTGTCACTGTTCGATTAGACGGCGGCGAGATCTGACCAACCGGGAGATATGACATGCCCAAAGCCATCTGGAATGGCGTCACATTAGCCGAAAGTGACACTGTCGCTCATGTTGAAGGCAACGCCTATTTTCCTAAAGACTCGATAAACTGGAACCTTCTGCGTCCCAATCCGGATGTCTCGGTGACCTTCTGCCACTGGAAAGGGTTTGCCAGCTATCTCGATATCATTGTCGAGGGCTCAGAGAACTTCGGTGCGGCATGGCATTACGAAAAACCTTACGCAGAAGCGAATCTCATCAAAGACCATGTCGCCTTTTGGAAAGGCGTTGAGGTCGTCGACGGCCCCGAAGGGCGCGGCTTGGTCGAAAGCTCACCCAGTCAGCGCGGCAGCAAATCCGGTTGGGAAGCTTTGTGCTGGTTCATCCGCCATTCGGAAAAATCCACGCTCAACGCGAACGATATCCTGCAAAATACCGATATCACAGATGCTAATTTCGACGCTGCGTGGGGAATGCCGGATGTACAGCGTTACGCGAAGCGCTATCGCTGGGCCTTGGAAAGCCGATCTCCCCTGCTTTTACAAAGATCCGAAGGCGACCCCGTCAACGTCCATTAAAACTGGCGACATCAATCGTCCTGTAGCTCGGAATCCCAGTAGAGAAAATCGCGCCAGCTTTCATGAAGATAGTTAGGTGGAAAGGCGCGGCCATTTTCCTGCAACTGCCAGGTCGAAGGCTGATGCGGCGGCTGGCGCGGAAACATCTTCACTTCTTTGATGGATTTATTCGCTTTTCGCAAATTGCAGGCCGAACAAGCAGTGACAACATTATCCCAATTAGTACGGCCGCCACGCGACCGCGGCACGACATGATCAAATGTGAGATCATGCACCGGAAAAAACTCACCGCAATACTGGCAATCGAAACGATCCCGCAAAAATACATTGAACCTTGTGAAGGCGGGTTGCCGAGATAAGGGGATATATTCTTTGAGGGAAATGACGCTCGGCAGACGCATCGAGAAAGACGGCGAGCGGACTGATCCTTCATATTCGGCGACAATGTTTACTCGGTCGAGAAACACTGCTTTGACGGCGTCCTGCCACGACCACAAGGATAGTGGGAAATAGCTCAATGGCCGAAAATCAGCATTGAGAACCAGAGCGGGTGAATCCTGCATCGATGCCAACGTCTTAAGACCTCGTATCGTTTCCCTGTTTCACCGAAATACCGCTTGTATTGTTATGTCGGCATTCGTCTTTAGCCATAAATGCTACAAGGGAATGACAGACCACACAATGCGAGTAGCCGAATCGAAATTTGACGCCAAGATTGATGCGGTTTCTAATCACCGCACAGAGAATACGAGATTGAAGGGATCATCTCATGGGCACCAAAAATTCAATCATCAAATCGAAATTTATTTCGCACGGCACTCTCGGTTCGAAGGATCTCGACTCAACACGTAAGTTCTATGAGGAATTTCTCGGTATTGAAGTTATGCAAACCAGCAAAATTTCTCTCATGACCCGGCTCGGTGGCGATCATATTTACGTCGTCGTGCAAGATAAGAATATGACTGAAATGCCGCGGATCAATCATAACGGGATCGATGTTGATAGCGATTCAGAGGTTGATGCTTCTCATCAGGCCGTGCTCGATGGTGCCGAAAAATGGGGGCTCTACAATATCTCAGACCCCGTCGAACAGCATGGCACCTATAGCTTCCATTTCTGGGATCGCGACGGCAATTGCTGGGAAATTCTGTGGAACCCCAAGAACGGCTATAACTGGATATTCGATATGGGCGATCTCGAAGGCAAAGGCCACTGGGACCCCGAACTCAGAAAGACCCAGCAGTAATTACCCGCGATTAAGCGCTGAGCACGACGCTCAGGAAACCAGCACCAAGATTAACGCCATCCTGATCAATACCGTGAGCCAGTGCCGGCCGGCGATGGGTGTCGACGTCAATACCGTTTTCTCGGAGGAGCCCCGCCGCCGTGTCCATCAACTCGATATTAAGCAATGGGTCTTCTTCGCCATGGATCAACATCACCGGTGGCCGAACCTTGATCTCATCGGCTAGTGTTTCTGGTGCTTCGAGCCGCCCCGAATAGCCTAAAATTCCCGCCGGGGCGTTTTCCCGACGGACG
>Ga0055584_100007151_pt1 | contig 10942 bp, 7 predicted proteins | sample OSDHelmetaG_FD_58716 | JGI IMG/M metagenome (GOLD analysis project Ga0055584, IMG submission 58716) | Pelagic marine sediment microbial communities from the LTER site Helgoland, North Sea, for post-phytoplankton bloom and carbon turnover... | ecosystem: Environmental > Aquatic > Marine >...
GAAAAAGAAATGAATCTCAATCTCTTAAGTATTGCCAGCGGCATACCCATACCAAAATTATCGGCTACTCTTCTGGATTTGGAATTCAAGGGACTAGTAAAAAGTAAACCAGGTGGTATATTTAAATTATTGTAATATTTAAAATACAAAATTAAACTATGCCAAGGCATCAAACAGCACCTCAACAGGATGCAATGCTTCTCTATTAGTCCCGTCTTTTATTTGATGTCTACATGAATGTCCTGCAGCCACCAATAAAGTACTTTCAGATGTTTCCCTTACTTGTGGAAATAGACTTAACTCTCCTATTTTCATAGACAAATTAAAATGCTTATCTTCATAACCAAAGCCCCCTGCCATACCACAACAACCAGAGGTAATCTCGGTGGCAGCATAGTTCTTTGGAAAAGAAAGAATTTCCTTGGTTATAGAGGTGTTAGACAAAGTTTTTTGATAACAATGAGTATGAAATCGTATTTCACGCTTTCGTTCGCTAAACGAAGAACGGAGTATGCGACCGGCCTTGATTTCCCTATGCAAAAATTCCTCAATAGTAAAAATATATTTAGCTGTATCTAACGTCTGCTGACGCATACTAGGTGGTACCAAGTCAGGATACTCATCTCTGAAAGTAAGCACAGCTGCAGGTTCTATACCCACCAAAGGCATATCAACAGTGACTTTGCCTTTTAATTTATTAATATTATGCTTAGCCACCCGGGCTGCACTTCGCACAAAGCCTTTACTTATCTGAGTTCTACCTGTCTCTTTAACAGGAGCTAACACAACACCATAACCCAACCTATGTAATAAAAGAACTGTTTTTATACCTATATCACTATCATAAAAATTAGTAAACTCATCGGCAAGCAGCATCACTTGTCCCTTAGACCTCTCATCTATTACTCCTCCATTACGATGAAACCAATTATCTAAACGCCTACTACTAAAGCCGGGCAGGTTGCGTTCTTTACTAATTCCCATAAATATATTTAACCTACTCTTTAACCAAATACTAGAGAGTAAGGGATTAATTATACTTCTGAAGGGAAATAACCAGCGATTAACCATAGGCAAATGAGCCATAACCCGAGTAGAAAAGTTAACCCCCTTTTGATCATAAAAATATTGCATAAACTCAGCCTTCAACCTAGCCATATCAACTCCTGAAGGACATTCACTTTTACAAGCCTTACAGCTTAAGCAAAGATCTAAAGCATCTGCTATCTCATCTAAATCCAAAGCATCCACCTCTTTATTATTCTGCAAAAAAGCACGAAGAATATTGGCTCTTCCCCTTGTAGAATACTTCTCATTACGCGTTCCCATATAACTGGGACACATAGTACCACCAGAGATGCCACTCTTTAAACAGTCGCCAGAACCACTACATCTTTCAACTGCCCGTAACAAACCTCCATCGGCTAACCAGTTAAAGGCAGTAGGTTTAATATTCTCTTTAGTTATTTTTTTATAGCGAAAAGATTCATCCATAGGAGGAGTTCCGGTAATTTTTCCCGGATTTAATATTCCTTTAGGGTCAAATACTTTTTTAACCCTTTTCATTAATTCATAATTAGCACTACCCACCATCAGAGAAATAAATTCACCTCTAAGACGACCATCGCCATGCTCTCCACTAAGTGATCCACGATACTTTTTTACTATATGAGCTGTTTCTTCTGCAATCTTACGAAACAACTTCACATCTGCATCATCCAATAAATTCAAAACAGGTCTGATATGCAGTTCCCCCGAACCAGCATGTGCATGATAAACACAGCTTTTACCATATTTAGCCAGCAAAGCATCAATTTCTTCTACATATGTAGGCAAATCATCTACTCTCACAGCAGTATCTTCAATAAGAGTAACTGGACGTGCATCTCCTTTCATATTTGAAAGCACACCAAGTCCGGCCTTCCTCAATGCCCATACTCGATTAATATCTTTCCCCGTCACCACTGCAAAAGCATATCCCAACCCTAAACCCTTCAAAGCTCCGGTCAGCTCCTCCGCTTTCTTTCTTACAACAAATTGATTCTCCCCCGAAAACTCTATCAACAATAAAGCGGCAGGATCTCCTTCCACAAAAAATCTATTACTGCTTTGCAGAGGATTATCCAGCGTCAAATCCAGTACTTTTTTATCCATCAGTTCCACAGCATCTGGCAAATGATGACGCACAGCTTCAATATTAGCAATCAGAGCCTCGCGAAGCGATGAAAAATGAGCGCATAACAAAAGCTTCTCAGGAAAAGGAAGAGGAACTAATGCCAGGCGTACAGAACTAATAAACATAAGAGTACCTTCAGAGCCAGCAATAAGCTGAGATAGATTAAATAATCCGCCTTCAGAATTAAAAGGTACGGTATCTAACAATAAATCCAGGGCATATCCTGAATTTCGTCTCTTAATATCAGGGTGAGGAAACTCTTTTCGTATCTGCTTTCGCACAGGTTTATCGGTATATATCTCTCTCATAAGACGAAATATATCACCTTCAGAACCCTCTTTACGACATTTCTTTTCAAATTCCCACTTTTGCATACCTTTAAAGCAAACCTCTTCTCCACTTGCCAAAAAACCTCTTACCTCAATTATGTAATCGCGAGTGCTACCATAAATCAGAGAATGAGATCCACAACTATTATTGGCAACCATCCCTCCAATAGTACAGCGATTTCCTGTAGAAGTTTCGGGACCAAAAAATAATCCATGCTCGGCAACTGCCCTATTTAAATCATCTAATATCACACCAGGCTCCACCTCAACCCAGCCCTCTTTGGTATTAATTTCTATAATATGATTCATATGTGCCGACAAGTCAACCACCACTCCAGAACCAACCACCTGTCCTGCAAGCGAAGTGCCGGCTCCTCGTGGTATTAAAGAAATATTATTTTGGGCAGCCCAGCGTACTATCATAGATATATCAGTAGCATCGCGTGGCAATATAACAGCCTGAGGCAATTCTTGATAAACAGAAGCATCACTGGCATACAAAGTGCGAGAAACCATATCGGTTAACACTTCGCCTTTCAAAAGATTATCGAGTTCCCCAAGGGGGTTCGGATCATCCATGGAAATAGAAAGTATTGGTTTAAAATGCTAAAATAATAATTTATTCTTAGTGAAGCTGAGTAATGGCTATAAGAATTCTTTTTCATGGAAAGTAAAGATAAAAATGTAAATTTGGCCCTGACCTGATTTTTGTTCAACACAATAACTTATTAAAAAAGTTGTCAAACTATTCTAAAATGAGTTTTCTACAAAAAATAATATCTACAATTAAAAACTTGCATCTATCATTTAATGATTTAAATAGTACAAAGATTCTAGTTTTAATCATTATCCTAACCAGCTCTCTTGCAGTAAATGCCCAAAACCAACGAATAGTATCTTTAGCTCCCTCTCTTACCAAAAGCATTTATTACATGGGGGCAGCCGACCAGATTGTGGGATGCACCAGCTTTTGTAATATTGCTAAAAACGATAAAAAAGAAATTGTAGGCTCAGCTGTAACTATAAATATTGAGAAAGTAATCACACTCAAACCAGACTTAGTTGTAGCCTCTGCCATAACAAATCCAGAAACTCTTGATTTAATAAGGCGAGCAGGAATAGAAACTAAAGTATTTATTACTCCGGCAAATTTTGAAATTCTCTGCGCACAATTTCAAGAACTGGGCAACCTTATTGGTCGTTCACAAAAAGCAGCCTCAATTATTAATCGCACCAAAATAGAAGTTGAAAAAATAAAAAAATCATATAAAAACAAGATATCTCAACAAATCTTTTTCCAGTTAGGTGCAAGACCCATATTTACTGTGCTCGACAATACTTTTATGTCAGATTATATAACTTTTTCGGGTGGAGAAAATATTTCTTCTGGTCTTTCCAAAGGTACTATTAACCGCGAATTTGTACTAATGAAAAACCCCGATGTAATAATTATTGTAAACATGGGAATAGTTGCAGAAGAAGAAAAAAAAATTTGGGAAAGCTACCCTCATTTAAATGCTGTAAAAAACAACAAAGTCTTCATTATAGAATCAGACATGGCCAGCACTCCTAATCCTCCTGACTTTCTAGATACTATGAAGGCTATACAGAAAGAATTGCAATGAACAATAAATATATCTCCTGGATACTTTTTACACTCCTGCTATTATTATTACTAATAGCAGCTGCATTACTATCATTAACCATGGGTGAGGCATCCATTTCTTTAACCGACCTAGTAACTTTACTAAAGGAAAAGGAGAGTATGGAATATTTCATTCTTACTCAAATACGCCTCCCCCGCATTATACTGGCCTTTTCTGTAGGCGGAGCCCTTAGTCTTGCCGGAGCCATACTACAAGGTATTTTTCGCAATCCCCTGGTTGAACCATATACCTTAGGAATATCAGGGGGGGCAGCCCTGGGTGTAGCTATTAGCATAGTCTTTGGTCTGCAAACATCCATTGGAATCTTTATGCTCCCTGTAGCAGGCTTCACAGGGGCTATAATAACAATATTAACAGTTGGAATATTAGGTTTTCTAAGGGGAGGAACGGATATTAACAAGATGCTGCTAATAGGAGTTATGATAAGCTTTGTAGCCTCTTCTGCAATGATGTTTCTAATGTCAATCACAACATCTGACAATCTTCACGGAATAATATTCTGGATTATGGGATCACTCGATGAACCCAATAAAACACTTATACAAATAACTCTTTACTCGGCAATAGCCGGCCTCCTTATTAGCTACATTTTTGCTCGTCCTCTAAATGCTTTGATACTGGGACAAGAGAAAGCTGCTTATTTAGGAATAAATAGCAAGACTACTATACGCCTACTCTTTATAGCAGCCTCATTACTAACGGGAATTTGCGTATCTGTGGCAGGAGTAATAGGTTTTGTGGGATTGGTTATTCCTCATTTAATACGACTAATTACCGGATCTGACTATAGATTTTTGCTTATAGGGTCTTTTTTGGGTGGGGGCCTCTTTTTGATTTTAAGCGACATAGTTGCCCGCAGTATCATATCACCCAATGAACTACCAATAGGTGTAATTACAGGAATAGCCGGTGGCATACTTTTTATTATTGTGTTAAACCAAAATAAAAACAAAAAAAAGCATGACATCTGATTATCTAAAAATAGAAAAACTCACCTGTGGATATAACAAAGGCTTTAAACTAAAAGGGGTCTCTTTTTCTTTAAAACAAGGAGCTTTAGCCGGCATTATTGGTCCAAATGGCTCCGGAAAAACCACCCTGTTTAAGGGTATTTCGGGACATCTAAATATTATATCGGGAAACATTCATCTTCACAATATCAATATTAACAACCTAAAACTTAAACAAAAAGCAAAAAAAATAGCTGTAGTATCACAATTTCCTGACGCAGCCGATTTAACCGTAGAAGATTACGTTATAATGGGTCGTCTTCCTTATAGAGAAACCTTTCAATTTTTTGAATCCCGCAAAGATGTACTAATTGCTCGTAAATATATGAGGCTAACGGGTATTTATGAACATAGGAAAAAGCATCTGTCTCAATTAAGCGGCGGAGAGCAGCAGCTTGCCTCCATAGCTCAAGCTCTAACCCAGGAACCAGACCTGCTGCTTATGGACGAGCCCACCTCCCACCTTGATATTACACATCAGGTACAAATACTAAACCTTATACAGAGGCTGAATAAAGAAATGAACCTAACTGTTTTAATGATAATACACGATCTTAATTTGGCTGCCGAATATTGTGAATATTTAATAATGATGAAACAGGGTGCTATACATACCAAGGGCACCCCAAAAGAAGTACTCACCTACGATAAAATAGAACAGGTTTACAATACTGTAGTTGTGACCCAGAATAACCCCCTATCGGATAAACCTGCTGTTTTTTTAGTGTCTGAAAATATATTAAAAGAGATACAACGAAAATATGGATATATACAACGCTGATCAATAATGGGTATACAAATGTTATTAACATCTTGTTAATAATATTTGAATAAACTAATTATTCTTATTTAAAAATTAAGCCTTACATTTGCATTCGTATTTGGTTTTATTTCCGTTATCACGGAAATAAACAAAGAGGGAATCCGGTGATTCCGCAAGGAAAATTCCGGAGCTGTGCCCGCAGCTGTAAGTTCTAATAATGTTTTTGATACCACTTTTGCCACTGTATGTTGCTAAACATATGGGAAGGCATCAAAAACAGGAACGAGCCAGAAGACCTGCCAAATAGATTTCAGTATTAATCAAAGCTTCGGGATTAAAGCTAATGAAACTATACATAAATGCGATTATTCATTACTATTTTTTGCTTGTTTAGTAGCGCTATACTGCATGCTGGGAACCCCTATACGCCGGCAATAGACACTATACATCTCGAAGGGGTAACACTTGTGAGTGACTACCAAAAATTTCAACCTGGAGCAAAAATAGACAAATTAAGCAGAGAGCAACTTCAACGCATACCTGAAGCTAATTTAGATCAGGCACTAATGCGCCTGTCGCCAATATATGTAAAAGGAAATGCTGGTGCATTATCTACAATACGCTTTAGGGGCACCTCATCAAATCATACAGCCATTAAACTAGGCGGCATAAACATTAACTCTCTAACTCTGGGCCATGCAAATGCCTCCAACATACCAACCTACCTGTTTGATGTCATAAATATGCAATACGGTGGATCCTCTGCAATAAACGGCTCAGGATCAATAGGAGGCACTGTATATCTTGAACAAGATAACAAATGGACTAAGGGACAAAAAATAAAATTAAGCAGCAGCGTAGGATCTTTTGGCGAACAATTCTATGGAACCAAAATATATTTAGGTAATGGAAAATGGGAAACTGTTACCAAAGCGTATTGGTTCCAGAAACAAAATGATTTCTATTTCAACAATCCATTTCACGCAAGTTACTATACCAACCCTGATCCAATAAGGGAAAAACAAAATGGAGCTGCTATAGAAAACAAAGGAATAATGCAGCAACTCAACTACCGCTTTGATACAAAGGCTTACTTTAAAAGCACTTTATGGTATGAAGACAGCTGGCATGAAATACAACCCAACATGCAGTCTAACAACCAAAAAGTACCGGAAATACAAAACAAAAACTTCCGGTCATGGGCAGAATTCTGCAAAACAAAAAGCGATATTAACTATAATTTAGGTGTCGGCTATGTACACGACGAACAGATATATAATAAAAACGAGGATCAGATCATTATAACAGATCGCATAGTAAGTGAAGCTACAGCAAGTTACAAGACATCTCCAATAAGTGAGATTAAAGCAGGAGCCCTATATAAATTCATTGTACCCGAAGTATACTCTTACTCTAAAGAAATTATAGACTACGAGCAGCAAACAGATTTTTACCTGTCTTATTTATTTCAACCGGTTGAACAACTAAAAACGACTGTTACCGTACGTCAAATGCTTGTTACAAACTTTAAGGCTCCTTTTACCCCTGCATTGATAATAAAATATCAAGCACTTACATCTACTATAAAACAGTTATCTCTAACGGGTGCACTTTCACGAAGCTATCGCATACCAACCTTTAACGACCGTTACTGGGGAGATCAAGGCAACCCAAATCTAAAAGCTGAAGATGGATTTAACGCAGAAGCAGGTATTACCTACCTATATCAAAAAACACAAAACCACTATAAGGCAAAAGTCAACTTCTTTTATATGGATGTAGATAATTGGATACAATGGAGTCCGGGATCAATATATTGGGAACCACAAAATCTTAAGCAAGTAATAAGCAAAGGAATAGAATTACAATTTCAATCTCACATATATTCAGGAAATATAGAGTTAGAATTAGGAACAAATTACTCTTTCAATCCTGTAAATAATAAGTCTAACAATAAACAACTTATATATGCCCCAAAACATACTGGCAATGCCTTTGCAAATCTACAATGGAAAAAAAACGGAGTAGGATTGGAAGGTATATATACAGGCAAACGCCTGCATGATGAAGTAGGAACAACACTTGATCAATATTTCCTTGCCAATATACTGACCTGGCATAACATTCAATATAAACAGCACAATATGCGTATATCAGCGCAAATATTAAATATACTTGACAAAGACTATCAGAATGAGGCTTATTATGCCATGCCCGGTCGCAATTTTAAAATCAGCATTAGTATAGATTTATTTAATAACAATTAACAACTAAAAAGATGTATTCAAAAAACAAACTATTTAAATTTAACAGACTGGCTCTGTGGAGCCTAGCTCTGATTACAGCAATGGGCTTCAATGCCTGTTCAGAAGACGACAACGATCATGAAAATGATGTGAATTTAGACATTTCGGGTGCCTATATTATTAATTATGGCAGCTATGGAAATGGCGGAGCTAGTATTACTCGTTACGACTATAATAAAGACTCACTTACAAACAATTATTTTGAATCTCAAAACTCAGCTCTACAGCTAAATTCTAATATCCAATATGCTAATATATATAATGATACCATCTATCTAATGGGAAATACCTCAGATGAAATCATAACTCTAAATCAAGAGTTTATTCCAATGAAAGATGCAGTTAGTGAAGATATAGAAAAACCACGATTTTTTGTTGGAAATCAGGATAAACTATATATTTCTTGCTGGGGAGCAGATGCCGATTTTAGCGAAATGGCTGATTCTTATATTGCCGTCTATAATACAACCACTGGCACAGTAGAAAATAAAATTACTTTAGCAGGCGGACCCGAGGGATTAGCAATTGCAAATGGCAAACTATATGCAGCTCTTAACTACTCGCCTAAAGTTGCCGTTATCGACCTTGCAACTCATGAGCTTAGTTATATAGACATGCCGGCTGTATCATCTTATTTTATAAAAGATGCTAATGATAATCTCTATGTTAGTCTTGTAAGTACCTATAGTGATTATAGTGATAAAGCGGGACTAGGTTATATAAATACAAATACAGATGAACTGGTAGAGAACTTTATACTAGAGGGTGTTAGCAGCACCTACGCTAGTATAATGGCAGCATCAAACAATACTGAAACAATTTATTTAACAGCTGCCTCATGGGTAGAGGAAAGTACAGACAATTGGGTTCAAAAAGGAGCAATTTATGCCTTTGATACACAAAGCAAAGTGTTTAGTGAATTTATTAGTAACCTAACCGGAGCTAATGGCGTGTCGGTAAACCCTGTAAATAATGATGTATATGTACTTATGTCAGCATCATCAACAGAAGCTGGTTCAGTAAGCATTTACAATGCAAATGGCGAACATCAGAAAGATCTTACTGTAGGTATATCTCCCTACTGGACGCTATTTTTTAATTAATTAGGATTTGATTATCTGTCCGATAGATCCTGGGTACTGAGCAACGGCACAGTACTCAGGATTTTCTAAATACAATTACTATGGCTATTACTTTTATTACTGGTGGACAACGATCAGGCAAAAGTTCCTATGCACAAAAATTAGCTGAACAAGTAAGTGAGCATCCAATATATGTGGCTACAGCACGAAAATGGGATGAGGATTTTATTAATCGTATAAAACGCCACCAGGCAGATAGAGGAAACCAATGGACAACAATTGAAGAAGAAAAGCATCTGGGAAGGCTTGATATAAAAAATAAAACAATACTGTTAGACTGTATAACTCTTTGGCTAACCAATATCTACCATGACAACAGCTATGATGTAGAAACATCACTAAAAGTTGCACAAAACGAATGGGATATGCTTATTACAAAGGGGAATGAATTATTTGTAGTATCTAATGAATTAGGCATGGGAATTCATGCACATGATGAGGCATCACGCAAATTTACAGATTTGCAAGGTTGGATGAATCAATACATTGCCAAAAAATCAGACAAAGTAATTTTAATGGTATCGGGTATGCCCCTAATAGTAAAATAAACAAAAAAAATGAAGGCTCAGCAGTTACAACTCAAAATAGATAATAAAACAAAGCCTACAGGGGCCTTGGGACAATTAGAAGAAATTGCCTTACAATTAGGGTTAATACAACAAACATTAACCCCATCAATAAAACAACCTACTATACTAGTATTTGCAGCAGACCACGGTTTGGCAGATGAAAAAATTAGTCCCTACCCAAAGGATGTTACATGGCAAATGGCAATGAATTTTGTGGCTGGCGGAGCAGCTATTAGCGTCTTCTGCCGCCAGAATGACATCCAACTCAAGGTAATTGATGCGGGAGTAGACTATGACTTCCCTGCCAACAATCCCATTATTAATTCAAAAATAGCCAGAGGATCACGCAATATGCGCAAGGAGCCTGCAATGTCAATAGCCGAGTGTGAAAAAGCAATGGCAAAAGGACGATATTTTGTAGGAATAGAAGCTGATCAGGGTTGCAATACAATAGGCTTTGGCGAAATGGGAATAGGCAACACCTCTCCATCCTCTCTGCTTATGCATCGCTTTACCGGCATAGATATAGAAACCTGCACCGGGGCAGGTGCAGGTATGAAGGGAAACCAACTCACATATAAGCAACAGGTTCTAAAAGAAATATCACAAAAATATAATCCTCAAACACCTTTAGAAACCCTGGCTACATTTGGAGGTTTAGAAATTGCAATGATGGTAGGTGCAATACTCGAAGCTAAAGCCAGAAATATGGTAATACTAATAGATGGTTTTATTGCAACAGCTGCCCTCCTTACTGCTCATCAATTTGATGCAAGCGTTAAAGACAATTCCCTATTTTGTCACCAATCAGATGAGAAAGGTCACCTACTACTATTAGAATATCTCAATGCCAATCCCATACTTAAGTTAAATATGCGAGTGGGAGAAGGAACAGGAGCAGCCGTAGCACTGCCTATAATCAAAAGTGCCATAGCATTTTTAAATGAAATGGCCAGCTTTGAAGATGCCTCTGTATCAAA
>Ga0055584_100007152_pt1 | contig 10942 bp, 9 predicted proteins | sample OSDHelmetaG_FD_58716 | JGI IMG/M metagenome (GOLD analysis project Ga0055584, IMG submission 58716) | Pelagic marine sediment microbial communities from the LTER site Helgoland, North Sea, for post-phytoplankton bloom and carbon turnover... | ecosystem: Environmental > Aquatic > Marine >...
AGCAGGCGTAAATTGGAAACAAATACTCTCTGGTGTTTATCTGGAAAATTTGTCCTGCCAGCCTTGAGCCTGTATTTCCTGCAATAGCGAGTGAAGTCGGCAAGAATCCTTGCCGCAGTTGCCGCGATGGGGCAAGCTATCTCGATGAATATAGCCAGTGTATTGTGGATCCTTTCACTATCTGCCCAGGCCCTTGTAATTGTGCGCATCCTGCTGCGTCCGAACCGCGAACCGGCCTCTCGTATCGCCTGGATAGCGGTCGTCGCAGCGGTGCCGATTCTGGGCTTGGTGGGCTACCTGTTGCTGGGCGAGACCAATGTCGGGCGGCGCAATCTGAAAGCAATGCACAATGCGCTGCAGAGCCTGCCACGTACAGTTGCAACCGATCCCGGTTCGGCAACGTTGCCGACAGTACCTATCCCTGTTATCCACTCGCATTTATTCAAAGTCGGTTATTCCATCAGTCACTTTCTGCCGGTAGCAGGCAATAGTGCTGAATTGATGGCTGATTCCAATGCCACGATAGTCCACATGGTGAAAGACATCGATGCCGCCACGGATCAGGTCAATCTGTTGTTTTACATCTGGCTTCCCGACAACAGTGGCCGCAAGGTCGCCGAGGCACTCATGCGGGCCGCTGCCCGCGGTATCAACTGTCGAGCCCTGGTGGATGGCCTTGGTTCGCGCGCGTTGATTAAATCCAGCCTTTGGCATGAGATGCGCAGGGCAGGCGTGCATACGGCGGTAGCGCTACCGTTGGGCAATCCCCTGTTGCGTCCGTTGCTGGGGCGTATTGATCTGCGCAACCACCGTAAAATACTGGTAATTGATGGTGCTATCACCTATTGCGGAAGCCAGAATTGCGCCGATGCCGAATTCCTCGTCAAGGCCAGGTACGCTCCCTGGGTCGATGCAGTTATCCGCCTGCAGGGGCCGATAGCGCGACAGAACCAGTTACTGTTTGCTACCGACTGGATGACCTATACCAATGAGAAACTGGAAGTAGGCGCCGGTGTTGAAGCCGTAGTGAACGGAACGGTAGTTGCCCAGGTTGTGGCGAGTGGTCCAACGCTGCGGCATTCGGCGATGCCGGAGATGTTTGAGTCGCTGATATTTAGTGCGCGTGAAGAGCTGGTTATTTCGACCCCCTATTATGTTCCCAACGAGTCCATGCAGGATGCCCTGTGCGCGGCGGCTCATCGTGGGGTCCGTACTATTCTTATCCTGCCGGCAAAGAACGACTCCAGGGAGGTTGCTGCCGCCAGTCGCAGTTACTACGCGGAACTACTCGAAGCGGGCGTGGTGATTCGGGAATTTGTCGGTGGATTGCTGCACAGTAAAATACTCACCCTGGACGGTGCAATTACGCTAATCGGTTCAGCCAACCTGGATCGACGCAGCTTCGATCTTAACTTCGAAAACAACCTGCTTATCCATGATGTGAAACTCACCCGCGATTTGCGCCGGCGACTGCAGGATTACATCGACAGCTCGCAGCAGGTGTCAATTGAAGCGGTGTCAAAATGGTCGTTCAGGAAGCGACTCTGGAACAATGTGATGGCCATGTTGGGTCCGGTGCTTTGAAGCCAGCAGGTGTCGGCTTCAACCACTCGAAAGGACGTTGAATTTATCCAGGCTCGCCAGGGATTGTAGTTTTCGAGCGCTTTAATCCCAGCAGGACTTTCTGCAATTACGGATGGCAACAGACGGTGTTCGCACCGTCAGTTTTACAGCGGCACCGTGGATGCCGGGCGGGCTGCTTGATTTTCCCGCAGACGCTGGTGAGCGCACGCGGGGTTTGTAACGCCTGCTTCAAGCGCGCCGGGTGATCCCGATCTCGTATTTGCTAGACAACCGGTGCGCCGCCCTCGGCACTGCGCCGATCAATAAACGCCTGTAATTCTTCGGCGCGAGCACTATCCAGTGCCGGCGCTGCGAAATCCTGCAGAATCTGTTTCCAGATACCGTTGGCGCGTTGGGTTGCGCTCAGGCTGCCGTTGTCGGTCCATTGGCCGTAGTTGCTCCAGTCTGACACCAGGGGTTCGTAAAAAGCGGTTTGATAACGCTCCATGGTGTGCTCGCAGCCGAAAAAATGACTGCCCGGTTCGACGGCCGCGATCGCGTCATAGGCAAGTTCCGCATCGTCACTGTTGAGGGGTTCAAAAATTTCGGCGAAGGTTTGCAGCATTTCGATGTCGAGAATGAACTTCTCCATCGATCCGGTGAGACCGCCCTCGAGCCAGCCCGCGGCGTGTACCATCATGTTGACCCCGCCAAGAATGCTGCCCCAGGCCGACATCAGGTATTCATACACTGACTGCTCGTCGGGCGCATTTGAGGCGGTAGCCGCTGAACCGCGCCAGGGCAGTCCGATGTGGCGCGCCAGTTGACCGGCGCCAAAAGCCGCCTGCACGAACTCGGGTGTGCCGAAGGCAGGCGAACCCGATTTCATGTCGACGTTGGAAGTGAAGGATCCGTAAACCACCGGTGCGCCAGGGCGTACACACTGGGACAGGGTAATACCCGCCAGTGCTTCGGCATGTTGCAGGACCAGCGCACCCGGCATGGTGACCGGCGCCATTGCTCCGGCGAGGGTGAAAGGTGTTATCACCGAGGCCTGCCCGGCGCGGGCGAAGTCGATGATGCCCTGGCACATGGGGATATCGAGCTGGCGCGGTGAATTGGTGTTGATGATGGTGTAACACCATGCCCTGGCCTCGAACTCCTGCTGGTCGAGACCATAGGCGATGCGCGTCATGGCAAAGGCGTCCTCGACCTGCGCCGAACCGCGCGAATAAATAAAAAAGGGTTTGCGGCTAAGCGTCAACTGGCTCTCGGTCACCCGGTAATGACGCAGGTGCACCGGGATATCCTGTGATTCGACATTGGGTGACTGCAGGTGAATCACGTCGAAGTGTTCGCTCAGGCGGATGAGGTTGCGCGTATCCTCGAGCGTCGCCGGTCGTTTGCCACGATCGAGATCGGATATGTGCGGTGCACCGCCAACGCAGACGAAGGCGACGTGATCGCCGCCCAGGGTGACATTACAGTCTGCTGTGCGCCCATGGATTACGAATTCGCTCGGCGCCGATTCGAGTGCGTTGGCGACCAGTTCACGATCGATCTTGACCAGCATGGTCTCATCATCGACCTGGGCACCGGCAGTCGCTAAGATCGCGCGTGCCTCGTCGTTCAGTACCTTGATGCCGAGTTCTTCGATCACTCGCAGAGCGGTGTCGTGAATCGCTTCGAGTCGTTCCTGGCTAAAGGCGGGCTGACGGATCAGGGTATTGCACAGCTTGCTGTAATCGACCTGGCGTTGATGCGAGGTGTCGGCGACACCGTGGTGCCGGCCGCGGCGGGATCGTCTGCTCACGTTAGTTCTCTCCATATTTGTCGAGGATATAGTGGCGAAAGGTATCTGCCTCCTGCCGTGTTAACTGCTGCCCGGTGAATGCTTCGAAATAGGCCTCGGTGTATTCCAGTCGGGCGTGCAAGGTTTCGCTCGTGCCAAGCGCGTAAAATCCGATCTGCGAGTAGTACAGCACGCGCGCGCGAATCAGTGCCTGTGGCATCGGATAGTCAAAGCGCAGGTAGAACTGGCGCAGTGCTTCAAGGCGTGCGGCATCTTCGTCGTCGACCATGGCGTGAATCGCGGGCGAGCGTCGGGCCCACTCGCGCAGTGCGAGGTCGAGTCGCGGGTCGAATAATGCGGTATCAATGCAGGTTTCAAAGAAGCGGAAGATGCCGTCCGCGAGGCTCGATGCCTGCGCCATCGAATCCGTAATGGCGGCCGTGTTCTTGTCTTTCCAGTAACTTACCAGGCTTTCAATCAAATCGTCACGATTCTGGAAGTGCCAGTAAAAGCTGCCGCGGGTTACGCCCAGATCATCAGCCAGGCGGGTAATACGAATTGCGTCGATGCCTTCTTCAACAAATATTTCGAGTGCTTTTTGCAGCCAGTCGAAGCGCTGCAATTGACTGCGCTCCGGAACCGCTGTGCCGCGTTCGGCGACGCTCCTGAGTAGCCTGATATCGGTCATTGTTGCTACCATACAGTTATGTATGGTTTAATATACAGGTCTGTATATGTTATGCAACCGGTGTATGCGATGAGCGCAGGAAAATCACCCGTTCGAATCGTCCGCTTCGACGACATTGAATTTGCACCTCGCTTCGAATACGGCGAAATGGCCGAGGTGGCCGGGGTTTGCGGTGCCGATGACGGTAGCGAACTGGGCGTTGGTTGGGGGCGCCTGCACAACGCGCGCATTCCGTGGACGATTCGCTACGATGAGGTGCTTACCGTATTCGAGGGCGAGCTGCGTCTGCACACCGGTGGTGAAGTACACAAATTACGGGCGCGAGATTGCATCTGGCTGCCCGCGGGCACCGAACTGGTTTACGAGGCCAGTTCAGCCCTGGTACATTTCGCCATCCACCCCGCCAACTGGCAGGAAAACTCATGAGCGCGAAACAGATACAACATTTCCCGATCAATGACAGTAGCAATGGCTGGAGCCAGATTTTACCATCCCGCAATCCCATGCCGGCGCTGTCAGGACAGCGACGGGTCAACTGGGTGGTGATTGGCGCAGGCTACGTGGGTCTCGCGGCGGCACGGCGTCTTGCCGAAAATCGGCCGCAGGACAGCATACTGCTGTTGGAAGCCGGCGAGGTCGGTGAAAACGCTTCCGGGCGCAACTCGGGATTTGCGATCGACCTGCCGCATGTGACTGGCAGTGCTAAGGATGAGTTCGAGGGAGCGCATCGATATATGGCCCTGGCGCGCTCGGCTATCGCCTATCATGAAACCCAGATCGAGCGTTTTAATATTGACTGCGACTGGACGCAACCCGGCAAGTATCAGACCGCGAGCTCGGAAGAGGGGGTGCACGAGTTCCTGGAACCCTTTATGCGCGAACTCGATGCATTAGACGAACCTTATACCTGGATCGACAAAATTGACCTGGCCAGGCGACTTGGCACCACGCATTTCAAGGGCGCGGTGTATACACCCGGCTGCCGCCTGCTGAACCCGGCCGCGCTGGTGCGCGGTCTCGCCGATAATTTACCGGAAAATGTCACCTTGTGCGAAAACACGCCAGTCACCAGCCTGGATACGGGCTCGACTATTCGGCTAAGCACCCCGGCAGGTGAAGTAGTCGCCAACAAGTTGATCCTCGGGGTAAACGCTTTCGCCGAGAAATTCGGTTATTACCAGCGCCGGCTGTTACCCTTCGCGGCTAATGCCAGTCTGAGCCGGCAACTCACCGAAACGGAGCGCGACGCTATTGGTTGCGAGGAAAACTGGGGCGTGACTCCGGCAAATGCCTTCTCTTCGATCACCATGCGTTATACCAACGATCATCGCATCCTGATGCGCAACAATATCTATTACAACCCGGATATGCGCGAGAGCGAATCCTACCAGGCCGATATCGGGCGTCGTCACAAGCGTCTGTTCGACGAACGCTTTCCGATGTTGCCGGCGGTCGAAATGGAATACACCTGGACCGGGTTCATCTGCCTGTCACGAAATGGAGCGCCCGGTTTCGGCCGCCTGGCGGATAATATCTATAGTTCGGTCTGCCAGAATGCGATCGGTGTTACCAAGGGCACCGCCGGTGGCATGCTCGCGGCGGACATGGCCTGCGGTGTCGACAACGAATTGATCGGTTTCATGCAAAGCCTCGGTGACCCCGATAAATTGCCGATCGAGCCACTGCTCGGTCTCGGCGTACGCGCGCGCCTCGGCTGGGAACTGTGGCGCGGTCGCAGGGAAACATAAACTCACTATTCCTGCATCGCCAGCCCGCATATCGCAACGAGATTCGTCACAGTACGCTTGACGGCGCCCGCACGACTACAGGGATGCAGCGGGCGGCGCTCCATCGCGATTTGGCGTTGCGATCCGGCACACCGGGGTGGAGCACCAAGAGTATGCGCTTTAGGCGACCCGGCGGTCCGACAATCCGCCGTCCCGGGCAGCTGCCGAGCAGGAAGTCGGTGATATTTGCGGGCTAAGCGGCCGGCTTCGGTCGCTGCCACAGCACGGGAAACCAGTCCTCGCGCATGCGCTCGCCGTGGCGCATGCCGTGATTGCTGTAGGGTGGGGAAGTTTCTCCGGGACGCTCGCAATAGGTGACATCGTCGCCCAGCCAGCGTGTCGAAAAGGCGCGTCGCAGCGATTTGACCGTTGCGTTTCCGGTGCCGTGCAGGGTGCGATAATCGAAGATTATGGTGTCGCCCGGTTCCAGCGACCAGGCTGCAATATCATAGCTTTCGCGGTCGGCATCGATGTCGGGCACGGGTTGGAGACCGTGCGTGGCCTGATCATCATTGAAGTTGCTGCCATCTTCGAAGACTCGTGGATAAAACAGGCGCCCCCAGCGATGCGAACCCCTGACGAACTGCACCGCGACTTCTGCATCGGCCTGATCCAGTGACACATAGACGCTGGCGGTGTCGGTGCCATCCACGCAGTAGTAGGGCAGATCCTGGTGCCACGGCGTCGCTCGCTGCGTACCGGGTGCCTTTAGAAAGGCGTGCTCGTGGAAAAACTGGGCCCGGTTACCACCCATGAACTGACCTGCCAGTGAGGCCGTCGCTGAATGCGCAACGAAGTCCAGGTACTCGGGGATCAATTGCCAGTTGCAGTAACTGTCGAAAAAACGTCCTGGTTCGCCTGCGGGATTGCTCTCGCAGGGAAACGCAAACTGCCGGGGATTATCCAGGTTGCGTTGCAGGCCGGCACGCAGGGTATCAACCCAGTCGGCGCACAGGCCGCGCAGTAACACGACCCCGTCACGCTGGAAAGCTTCCAGATCATCGGCTTCGATAGCGATATCCGCTAACTGACTGGTATCGATAATGACGCCCGGCTTTTGCCAGTCGACGGTGTTGGTGTTGAATGGGCTGGTTGATTGCATGACACCTCACGGGTGTCCAGTTTATACCCGAGGTACCGGGCTGTAAAACCGACCGATCAACATTTTCTTTGCAATCCGCCCACCATCGATTACTCTCGCCCGATTGAGATTTACAAAGGTTGTCGCACATGTCCGAAGCCCTGGCCGCGAGGCTGGAATCGCCCAGAATCAGTTACCTCGGCGGTGTCGTCCTGGTTTTGATGTCAGGCGTCTTCTGGTCATCGATGGGCCTTGGTATTCGTATGATAGAGCAGGCCAATGTCTGGCAGATCCTGTTTTACCGTTCGATCGCACTCGCTTGCTTCCTGTTTGTCATCATCACCATCCGCTCCGGGTTCAAGCCGCTGCGCGCGATTCACAGCGCCGGTATAGCTGGTGTGATCGGGGGCCTGGGGCTGGTGTTCGCCTTTGCCGGCGGTATCTACGCAATACAGACCACCACCGTCGCCAACGCAATGTTGTTGTTCGCGGCGGCACCTTTTCTGGCCGCTGTGGCCGGCTGGATCATCCTGCGCGAGGAAGTGCGCCGTGCGACCTGGGTGGCGATGCTGTTTGCCATCATCGGTATTGCCATCATGGTAGTTAACGGTTTTGCAACGGGCAGATTGGTCGGCAACCTGAGTGCTCTATTATCGGCCACTGGTTTTGCCGCTTTCAGTATCGCGCTGCGCTGGGGCAAACTCGAAAACATGTTGCCGGCGGTGTTCCTGGCCGGTATTTTCTCCTTGCTGACTGCGGCTGCGGTCTGCGCGACGAATGATTTCGGATTCGCAGTGCCGCGTAACGATATTTCCATAGCGGTTCTTCTGGGTGTGTTCCAGGTTGGTTTGGGCCTGGTCGTTTACACCATCGGTTCACGTGTCGTGCCGGCTGGAGAACTCGTTTTGCTTTCGATGACCGAGGTTTTGCTCGGACCACTGTGGGTGTGGATATTCGTGGGCGAAACTGCCGGTTTCTACACGCTGCTGGGTGGCGCTATCCTGATGCTGGCGATTGCCGGCAATGCGATCAGCGGCCTGCGCCGTAAGCCGGTGCCATTAATTTAGTCTGAGGTTTACCAATGTCGTCCAATCATCTTTTCGACGGTTTGTTGAAAACGCGTACCCAGGATTCACGGACTCTATTCGATGTCCCGGGAGGGCGGTGCTGGTCTTATTCCGAGCTGGTGAGTTTGAGTGGGCAGCTTGCCAATCTGTTGCAGCTAGCCGGTGTCAGGCCCGGGGATCGTGTCGCGGTACAGGTGCACAAGTCGGTCGAGGCGATTGCCCTTTACCTGGCCGCGGTGCGTGCCGGTGCGGTGTTTCTGCCATTGAACGCGGCCTACACCCGTGCCGAGGTGGGATACTTTCTCGAGGATGCAGAACCTGCGGTGTTCGTCTGTGACGCGATGCGCGCAGCGGAATTCGACGATATCGACGCGCGGCTTTACAGTCTCGATGGCGACGGCAGCGGCAGTCTGATGCAGGCGGCGCAAGCGCTCGAAACGGATTTCGACAATGCGTTGCGCGGCCCCGGGGACCTGGCCGCGATCCTGTATACCTCGGGTACCACCGGGTTATCGAAGGGCGCGATGCTGAGTCACGATAACCTGCTGTCGAACGCGCTGACGCTGGTCGACTACTGGCAGTTCAGCAGTAATGATGTGCTGCTGCACGCATTGCCGATCTTTCACACCCATGGACTGTTCGTCGCCACCAATATCATCCTCGCGGTCGGTGGCTCGATGATTTTCCTGGCGCGCTTCGACGTCGAGCAGATGCTCGCACAGCTGCCGCGCGTGACCAGCTTGATGGGGGTGCCGACTTTTTACACGCGCCTGCTAGGCGACGCGCGCTTCGAGCGTGACCTGGTGGAGCATATGCGGTTGTTCATTTCCGGTAGCGCACCGATGCTGCCGGAAACACACGTCCAGTTCGAGGAGCGCACCGGGCAGCGCATTCTCGAGCGATACGGCATGACCGAAACCAACATGAATACCTCGAATCCCTTTGACGGCGAACGCCGTATCGGGAGCGTGGGTTTTCCATTGCCCGGGGTCGAGATCAAAATCACTGACCCAGAAACCGGTGACGAAGTAGTGGCTGGCGAAACCGGCATGATCGAAGTGCGCGGACCCAACGTATTTCTCGGCTACTGGCGCAAACCCGAGAAAACAGCGCTCGAGTTGCGCGCCAACGGATTTTTCATCAGCGGTGACCTGGGCAAGTTTGACGCTGACGGTTACGTCTATATCGTTGGCCGCGAGAAAGACCTGATCATCTCGGGCGGCTACAACATTTACCCGAAGCAGATCGAAACCGAAATCGACCTGCTTGACGGCGTGCTCGAATCCGCCGTATTCGGTGTCGCACATGCGGATCTCGGGGAGGCCGTTGCCGCCGCAGTGGTGCCCCTCGCCGGGGCTGAACTCGATCCCGAGCAACTAATCCACGCGCTCGAAGCCTCGCTCGCGAAATTCAAACTACCGCGCAAGGTATTGATAGTCGATGAACTGCCGCGCAATGCGATGGGCAAGGTGCAGAAGAACAGTCTGCGCGAACGCTATGGATGAATTGATACGTAATAGCGCCTGCGACATCGTGGCGCTGTTGCAAGCCGGTGAGATCAGCGTCGAGGATACCCTCGATGCGCTTGCTGCGCGTATCGATGTGATCGAGCCGGAAATCAATGCCTTGCCGACGCTGTGTATGGAGCGTGCGCGCGAACGTGCGCAGCAGCACAACCTCAGGGATTCGTTTCTGGCGGGCATTCCGGTCGCCATCAAGGACCTGTCTGACGTTGCCGGGGTCAAAACCACCCGCGGTTCACTGCTTTACCGGGATTTTGTGGCCGAGCAATCAAATATCTTCGTGTTGCGCCTGGAAGCAAACGGTGCCGTGATTTACGCCAAATCGAATACCCCCGAATTTGGCACTGGCGGCAATACTTTCAATGACGTGTTTGGCGCGACCCGAAATCCTTACGATACCTCTCTCAGTGCCGGCGGTTCTTCGGGTGGCGCTGCCGCAGCGCTCGCCAGCGGTACGGCCTGGCTCGCGCAGGGCTCTGATCTTGGTGGCTCGCTGCGCACCCCGGCGAGTTTTTGTGGCGTCACCAGCCTGCGGCCTGCGCCGGGCCTGGTGACGAAAACCCCCGGGTTGAATCCCTTTGATGTTTATTCGCAGACCGGGCCGATGGCGCGCGATATCGCTGATCTCGCGCTGTTTGCGGATGCGCTGGCGGGACCGAGCGCACGCGCCGGCATATCCAGGCCTCATCGTATCGGTGAATTTCGTGAGGCCGCGGCCGAACCGTGCAAACCAGTGCGAGTGGCCTTTAGCCTCGATCTGGGGGTGACCGAGACTTCCAGCGAAGTGAGCGATGTCTGTAAGCGTGCGCTCGCATTACTTGAGCGCGACAATATCGCAATCGAGATGGCCCATCCAGATTTGAGCATGATGGACGCCGCTTTCGACGTGCCGCGCGCACTCGACTACGCGCAGTCCTATGGTGCCAACCTTGCCGATACACGCGATATTTTCAAGCCGGAAGTAGTCTGGAACATCGAGCGTGGACTGCGCCTTGATGCCGATGAGATTCGCCGTTCGCTGGACGCTCAGGGACAGGTGTTCGTCAACGCGTCGACCTTCATGCAGGATTACGATGTGCTGATATGCCCCGCGGCGATCATCCCGGCTTACCCGGTGGAAGAGCGCTACCCCGGTTTTTCCGATGGGCTTGAGTATTCCCAGTACTATCGCTGGCTGGCGATTTGCTGTGCGATCACGACCACGACCCTGCCGGTGATTACCTTACCTTGCGGCAAGACCGATTCGGGATTACCGGTCGGCCTGCAACTCGTCGGCAAGCCGCACGCTGAACGCGAGCTGTTTGCCTTTGCGAGTTACCTGGAATCGATCTTCGAATGGGATCCGTTGCACTGCATTTAAGGCCACTACCCGGTCCGCGAGCGATGAAACCAGCTGCGAGAATGTGCAGAATCCTGAGATTGGTTCTTGTTGATTGTTCAA
>Ga0055584_100007153_pt1 | contig 10941 bp, 10 predicted proteins | sample OSDHelmetaG_FD_58716 | JGI IMG/M metagenome (GOLD analysis project Ga0055584, IMG submission 58716) | Pelagic marine sediment microbial communities from the LTER site Helgoland, North Sea, for post-phytoplankton bloom and carbon turnover... | ecosystem: Environmental > Aquatic > Marine >...
TTGTTTTTGCGGCTATTTTAGCCATGGTCATTGCAAATTCACCGCTCGATAAATTTTATGGTTTGTTATTAGAGCTTCCTGTCGAAATCAGAATTGGACCATTGTTAATAGCTAAGCCGCTATTGTTATGGATTAATGATGGGCTCATGGCCGTATTTTTTTTCCTGGTAGGCTTGGAATTAAAACGTGAAATTATGGAAGGCGAGCTATCAGATCCGAGCAGTATAGTTCTGCCCGCTATGGGTGCCTTAGGGGGAATGGCTATACCAGCAATAATTTACACATGGATAAATTGGGGTGATGCAATAGCTATTAAAGGCTGGGCAATTCCAGCTGCTACTGATATCGCATTTGCACTTGGTATATTGTTATTACTTGGGGACCGTATATCTACGAGCCTTAAGATCTTCCTGGTTTCTATTGCGATTATTGATGATATAGGGGCAATCGTAATAATTGCTTTATTTTACACCAGTGATTTATCGTTAAATGCATTGCTCATCGGATTGTCCTTGGTGCCGGTGCTTTATATTTTAAATAAAAAAAATGTAACGAGTGTCATGCCCTATATTTTTATTGGGCTTATTATGTGGACAGCAGTTCTTAAGTCAGGTATTCATGCAACCTTGGCAGGTGTATTAGTCGCATTTTTTATTCCTATAAAATCTCATGAGAACCCTGAACGTTCGCCGCTTAAAGAGCTTGAGCATGATCTACATACTGTTGTGGCATATGGCGTGTTACCTGTTTTTGCTTTTGCAAACGCAGGCATTTCATTTGAAGGCATAGGGCTGGGTTATGTTTTACACCCAGTACCAGTTGGTATTGCAGTTGGGTTATTCCTCGGTAAACAGCTAGGTGTTTTTGGTTTTTGTTGGTTGGCCTTGAAAACAGGATTGACTTCCCTGCCAAAGGATATGGATCTTGTGCATCTTTATGGTGTTGCATTATTGTGTGGTGTTGGCTTTACCATGAGTCTTTTTGTAGGTTCACTCGCTTTTGAAGAAACAGATGTCAATCTACTGTTTGATGAAAGATTGGGAATTATTATTGGTTCACTGCTATCGGGCGTGCTGGGTTATCTTGTTTTAAATTGGAGAAGCAAGCAACCTGATCTAGTGTAAGTAGGTCTTCATGGTTATAAATTTACGTGATTATACCTTGATCCCAATAAGGATTTTCACCAAAGTAATCGAGCAGAAAATCAATTAATTCGCGCGTACGATGAGATAGGTAGCGTGTATGTGGATAAACAGCGTAGGCATTTACCTGAGGCAATTTAAAATCACTAAGGACCGGTACTAAATCGCCTATCGCTAAAGCCTTCCATGAAATAAATGTTGGACTAGAGACAATTCCGTGTCCAGCTATTGCCATGTCTTTTAAGAAGTCGCCATTATTTGCAATTAGGTTTGAGGATACATTCACAATGTGTTGCGTCCCATGTATATCTTCCAATTTCCATTGTGATTTTCCTGAGACATTGTAATGGAGTAATCGATGGTTTTTTAGATCGCCAGGAATTTTAGGCGCGCCATATTGTTTTAAGTATTCTGGACTTGCACAAAGAATGATTTTTATAGGCGAAATCTTACGTGCTATTAAACTCGAATCTTTTAAGTCTCCAATACGAAATGCCAGATCCAAGCCTTCTTCTATTAAGTCAACTCGCCGATCAGAAAAATTAATATTAATAACTAATTTAGGATGCTGTTTAATAAATAGATCTATTGCCCTGGATAAATGACTAAGCCCAAATGATAAGGGAGCAGCAAGATTTATCGTGCCTTCTAAAGCAGTATTAGCATCAGTGGTCAGTGTATTTAGCTCGATTACATCATCAATAATCTTGATGGCACGTTCGTAATAAGACTGACCGGCTTCGGTAAGGCTTGAATTACGGGTTGTTCTATTGAGTAGTTTTACACCTAGACGGGTTTCGAGATCGGCAAGGCGGCGGCTGACAGCGGATTTTGCCAAACCAAGTTGCTCAGCTGCACGGCTGATGCTCCCGGCATCGACCACACGTACGAACACACTCATATCCTCTAATTGACCCATTTCTATAGTTCTTAAAAAGTGAACAATAAGTTCTAATTATTGATGTTTATCCTGTTTATATCAACAGATAAACTCTTTCAAAACTTACATATAGAGGATGATCCATGAAAATAATTGCATTTGGCGCAAGCAGCAGTAAAAAATCGATCAATAAGCAGTTGGCTACCTATGCCGTCAGCCTGTTGGATGGCGTCGAGGTAGAGGTATTGGATTTAAATGATTATGAACTGCCTTTGTTCAGTGAAGATAAAGAAGCTGAAATGGGTCAACCTGATCTGGCAAAAGAGTTTATCGCCAAGATAGCTGAGAGCGATGCATTGGTCGTCTCCTTTGCAGAACATAATGGTTCCTATAGCGTTGCCTATAAAAACTTGTTCGATTGGTGTTCACGCATTAATCCTAAAGTGTTTCAGAATAAACCGATGTTATTACTGTCGACATCACCCGGTCCGGGTGGTGCTGCAAGTGTGCTTTCGACGGCGGTTAATTCAGCGCCTTATTTTGATGGTGATGTTAAATCAAGTTTATCTGTCCCCAGTTTCTATGAAAATTTTGATGTGAAAGCAGGCATCATCAATAATAAAGAGATCAATGACCAGTTAGTAAATGCTGTGCAGAGTCTAGTGTAAAAATTTAAATGTGAGGTAAGGACAGAACATGAGCACACAAAATAGAGAATTGAAAATTGTTACCTCTGGCATCGCTGCTTCAGATGGAGACGGCGTAAAGTTAACCCGTATCATTGGTGCACCAGATTTAAATATGCTGGATCCTTTTTTATTGTTTGATGCGTTTGAATCAGATCAGGCTGAAGATTATATCGGTGGTTTTCCAAGTCACCCGCATAGAGGCTTTGAAACAGTGACTTATCTCTTGGCCGGCCAAATGCGGCACAAAGATAATGCGGGCCATGAGGGCGTAATAGAACCGGGAGGTGTGCAATGGATGTCGGCTGCAAAAGGTATTGTGCATTCAGAAATGCCAGAACAAAAAGATGGGTTGCTGATGGGGTTTCAATTGTGGGTGAATTTACCGGCCGTTGCTAAGATGGGGGAACCCGAATATCAAGAATTTCCAGCCAACAAGATAGCTCTGGAACAACGAGAGAATGCTACTCAGGTGCGCGTAATATCAGGCACGACTAATTATGGTACAACCGGTCCAGTGATAAATTGCCATACGCAGCCGATCTATATGGATATAAGCCTGGCGAAAGGTCAAAGCTTTGAACAGACAATTGGTTTGGATGACAACACATTTATATTTGTTATTGATGGTGAATTGTCTGTAGGTAATAGAAAGGAAAAACTTGTTAAACGCCAATTGGGCGTATTGCATGAAGGAAATAGTGTTTATGTGAATGCAGATGTCGAGAGTCGTTTTTTATTAGTCTCAGCAAAACCGTTGAATGAACCAGTTGCACGTGGAGGTCCTTTTGTGATGAACACCAAGGCGGAAGTGCTACAGGCGTTTGAAGATTTTCAAAGTAACCGGATTTAGGAGAAACAAATGGGAATGTTAGTCGATGGTAAATGGCATGATGTTTGGTATCCGACGGATGCAAGCAAAGGGCGCTTTGTTAGATCGGCCGCTCAGTTTAGAAATTGGGTGACTGAAGATGGTAGTGCTGGTCCTAGTGGACGCGCTGGTTTTAAGGCTGAAGCAGGAAGGTATCATTTATATGTATCGCATGCGTGTCCTTGGGCAAATCGCACATTAATTTTTCGTAGCTTAAAAGGTTTGGATGATGTGGTTTCAGTATCAGTGGTGCATTGGCACATGGGCGAAGCCGGCTGGACCTTTGCTGATGGCGATGGTGTTATTGCAGATCCGATTATTAATGCTAAGCGTCTCAGCGAATTATATCTTGAAGCTAATGAGATCTACTCAGGTAGAGTAACAGTACCTGTTTTATGGGATAAAAAAAACAATACTATTGTTTCGAATGAGTCATCAGAAATTATACGAATGTTCAATAGTGCCTTTAATAATGTTGGTGCGAAAGAAGGTGATTATTATCCTGAAGTATCACGCGAAAAGATTGATGAAATTAATGCGCGTGTATATGACACAGTCAACAATGGTGTTTATAAATGTGGTTTTGCAACGACACAAGAGGCCTATGAAGAAGCATTAACCCCGTTGTTTGAAACGTTGGATTGGTTGGATCAAAGACTTTCATCGCAACGTTATTTAATCGGCAATGAAACTACCGAAGCAGATTGGCGTTTATTTACAACCTTAATTCGTTTTGACGCCGTGTATGTCGGTCACTTTAAAACCAATCTTAAACGCCTGATAGATTATCCAAACCTCTGGGCATATACACGAGATCTATATCAACATGAAGGAATTGCTGAATTGATCAATATGGATCATATTAAAAAGCACTATTTTGGTAGCCATAAGACTATTAATCCGAGTGGTGTTGTGCCACTAGGGCCAAATGTTAATTATACTGAATCCCACAAGAGAAATTTGTTGTCACAGTAATAATCCAATTTATAATTTACAGTTACTTTATGCAGGAGAAATGGCCATGAGTGAAGAAGCAACTATTGCGCAAAAAGCGCCTTATCAAACTGAAGTTGAAGAGGGTAAAACTTATTACTGGTGTGCTTGCGGGCTTAGTAAAAAACAGCCTTATTGTGATGGCTCACATAAGGACACAAGTTTTCAACCCCTGCCTTTTACAGCAGATAAGACAGGAAGTGTGTACCTATGTGGTTGTAAGCAAACAAGTAATGAACCTCACTGTGATGGCTCACATCAAAATATGTAAAGCTTATATAATTAAGTAATGATTAAAAACACAGCTGAAAATTATGGTGTTCTTGCCAAGTTTTTACATTGGCTGACGGCATTTCTCTTTTTAGTATCATATTGTTCTGTTTATTATCGGCATTGGTTTACCGAAGAAAAAACGCCAGAAAATTGGACAGCGCTGCAGTTACACCTTTCAATTGGAATGTCGCTTGCTGTCGTTATCATGCTCAGGATTATTTGGCGAAATATGAATATTGCTCCTGCAGCAGAACCCGGAACTCGGCTTGAACATCTGGCCGCACATGTTGGACATTATATTTTATATGCCATGATGATTAGCATGCCGTTGACCGGCTATATTGGCACCGGGGTTAATACAGAGTATTTCTTTTTATTCGATATTCCAAAGTTTGAAAATACAGTAGTCTTTCAAACAGTCGTTGCAGACTGGATGGGTCTGAGTTTTAAAGAATTTGAAAAGCCAATTGATTTTTTCCATAAGGACATCATGGGATCATTGATCGTCTGGCTGCTTATCCTCGGACACGTATCAGCTGCGTTATATCATCATCATATTAAGCGTGATAGAACGATTATTAAGATGACAACAGGAAGATAGAGTGCCTGTTTAGCTATCTAAATCAAAAGCAGACTTTATAGCATCAAATTTTGCATCAATAACATGAACGTTAGAATAACCCATCATTTCTAATGTATGGGCTGATAGGGAAGCGCGGCCACCAGCAGCACAATGCAGCAATATCGGGGTGTTCTCTTCTGGGCAAACATTAGCTATTTTCATTTCCAGAAGACCACGAGGAATATTGCTTGAATCGTTCAGTTTCGATTCTTCGGTTTCACCGGGTTCGCGCACATCAATAATGACGGTGCCTTCATGTCGGTCATAAAACATTTTTGCAGCGACTGGATCCATGCAATCGCAGTGTGATTTGGCTCTTTCAACTAGTTCACTAACGGGAATAATCATCGGGTCTCTCTTCATGTAAATTTATTGTTTAATTATGTCCTATACTTCATGTTTGACCAAGTATTGAGAGTGTTTTGTTTATTAAATATTTAAAACAAGTTGATACAGATCAAAAATAAATATTGTTTATTTACTATTATGTAATTGTGAATGATTATTAACTCGCTAACTGGAGAACTTGTTATGGTGGAAGAAGAAAATGAAGTAATCAAGAAGAAAACCGTAATCAGAAAAAAACCGGTTGCTAAAAAAAAGACCATCCGTAAAAAAACATCGCCTTCAAAAAGAGCTGCCGCCGCAAATAGTCGTCAAGCCTTGTCAGATAGACTTAAGCAAGATCTTGATGCAAGTAAAGAAGCGCTTAAGCATGTGAAAGATGCTGCAGGCGAAGAATTGAAATTGGCAAAGAAGGCTGCGCAGGATGAAATTGCAGTACTAAAAAGTCAATTAAATGCAGCGCTCAAACGGGAAAATAAGTTGGTGAAGATCAGCGAAAAAAAGATTCATAAAATATTGGCTACAGGAGAGAAGTGGGAGAAAAAGCAACTTCTCAATATCAAGAAAGCGACTGAAAAAGCCATACGGAATATAAAGAAAAATAAGTCCAAGAAATCTTGATGCGCTGATTAAAGCACGAAAAAGTATCTCTTTTCAAAATCCCATTCAGGTATAATCTACCCATAGATTTTGGGTATTATTTCTGAGTGAATACCTAGCCTCTATGTTAGTATCATTTCCCTTTGAAAAACATAAAGATAGTTGTCATGCCCAGCAAATTAAAAAATGATCGATTTATAAAAGCGTTATTACGACAACCCGTTGATAAGACTCCAGTATGGATGATGCGCCAAGCAGGGCGTTACTTACCAGAGTATCGGGCAACTCGAGAAAAGGCGGGTGATTTTGTTACATTATGCCAAACACCAGATCTTGCTTGTGAGGTCACCTTGCAACCGCTAGAGCGTTACCCTTTGGATGCTGCAATATTATTTTCAGACATCTTGACGATCCCTGATGCTATGGGTCTTGGATTGAAATTAATAGAATCAGTAGGCCCTAAATTTGATAATCCAATTTCCTCGCTAGCAGATATTAAAAATCTACCCATGCCTGATCCTGAAGAAGATCTCGGTTATGTCATGGATGCTGTACGTTTGATTCGCAAGGAATTGGATGGCAGTGTGCCATTAATAGGTTTTGCTGGTAGTCCGTGGACATTGGCAACCTATATGATTGAAGGTGGATCGAGTAAAGACTTTGGTAAAATAAAAAAGATGCTTTATCAGGAACCGGATAGCCTGCATCTTTTACTTAGCCATGTTGCCAAGGCTGTCAGTCAATATTTGAACGCACAGATAAATGCAGGTGCACAAGCAATTCAGATCTTTGATACGTGGGGTGGTGTCTTGTCGACGCCGGCCTATCATGAATTTTCTCTTGCCTACATGAAACAAATCCTCGACGAATTACAGCGAGAGCACGATGGAGAGAAAATCCCTGTTATCTTGTTTACAAAAGGTGCTTCTGGTTGGATTGAAGATATAGCCAATACCGGTTGTGATGCTGTTGGGCTTGATTGGATGCAGGAGATTGGTCAGGTTCGATCAAAAATCGGCTACCGTGTTGCACTGCAGGGCAATATGGATCCAGCGATTCTTAAATCTAATCCTGAAGTAATTCGTAATGAAGTTGCATCGATACTTGAAAGTTATGGTGAAGGTTCTGGGCATGTTTTTAACCTAGGGCATGGTATAACGCCAGATATCGATCCGGAAAATGCAGGTGCCTTTATCAATGCTGTGCATGAATTAAGTAAGCAATATCATACTAAATAGTTGTTTTTAAATTCGATGATTAAATCCAGATTAAAATTAATTGCGAAAGGGTTTTGCGTTGGATCTGCCGATGTTGTTCCTGGCGTAAGTGGTGGGACAATGGCTTTCATTCTGGGTATCTACCCACAATTAATCAATGCGATTAAATCATTCGATAGTGAATGGCTGAGAATGATCGTTACTATAAATGTAAAAGGTATACTCAATCGGCCTCATTTTAGCTTTTTAATCCCATTAGGAATAGGCGCTGTTAGTGCATTATTGTTTTTTACTCGCATAGTGCCGTTACCTACATTAATTCGTACTCAACCAGAAATTATTTACGGTCTGTTCTTTGGGCTTGTGCTGGGTTCAATCGTTCTCTTGTTTCGTCATCTTGGTTCGTACTTATTGTTTAAACGTGCTCTTTTTTTAATAATTGGTATTTCATTTGGTGGTTTTGTTGTCACGATGGTTCCAGCATCAACACCGGACGATACCTGGTTTATTTTCTTATGTGGTGCTATTGCAATATCAGCAATGATATTACCTGGAATATCAGGCTCATTTATATTATTAATGTTAAAGAAATATGCCTATATTTTTAATGCTATAGGCCATTTTGATTTTTCAATTATACTGCCTTTTATGCTGGGTATAATTACCGGGGTTGTTTTATTCAGCCGACTTCTTTCATATGTATTAAAAAAATTCTATCAGCAGACCATTCTTTTTATTACTGGTTTATTGATCGCCTCTTTATATGTGATTTGGCCTTTTCAAACACGTTTGTATGAACTTGTCCGAAATAAAGAAAGACTGGTTTCTTCAGTACCATACATCCCTGAAGGGTTTAGTAATCAAATATTTATTTCAATCATCATGATGATTATTGGTTTAGCTTTAGTAATTCTGCTGGATCGATATTCTGAGGATACGGCTTCAATCGGCAACTAGACTTTGCGCGATCCTCAATCTTGATATACATTAGAAGTAAGGGGAATAGCCATGCCATTATCTGAAGTTATTTTAGTTGTAATGGGTCTTTTGACCATTGCGATGATTGCAGCAGCTATCTGCAAAAATATTCCTGTGCCTTATACAGTCTTTCTGGTTATTCTTGGGATTATCCTCGGTTCAATTTCACGTCATAACCCGGAGCTTGAATTATTACTTGAATTTCAGTTAACTCCAGATCTGGTTTTATTCTTGTTTCTACCTGCCTTGATTTTTGAGTCGGCGTTAAATATGGACGCACGTCTATTGATGAAAGATATAGTTCCGGTACTGGTGCTAGCAATTCCGGCTATGCTTATTTCGGCAGGATTGATTGGTGTTGGTCTCTGGGTGATTCAGGATTTTAATATTTTTCATGCTTTGTTATTTGGAGCTCTAATATCGGCGACTGATCCAGTAGCTGTTATCGCACTGTTTAAGGAACTCGGTGCACCTCAACGATTAACTATACTCGTTGAAGGTGAATCATTATTAAATGATGCGACGGCAATTGTATTCTTCAATATTATTCTTGGTTTGGCTATCACAGAACAATTTTCAGCATCTGATGCTGGTTTTGCCGTGCTTGAGTTTTTTAGAGTGTTTTTTGGAGGACTATTTGTCGGAGGCGTAATTGGTATCATTTTGAGTGAATTGTTGTATCGAATTAAGGCAGGCATGAGTTCTTATTTAATTATGTCGATAGTACTGGCCTACAGTAGCTTTGCTATAGCAGAACATATCATGCATGTTTCTGGTGTTATGGCTGTTGTCGCCGCAGCGATTGCCTTGGGTATATTCGGTGTGAGTCGAATTCCACAGAGCGAGCGAGAAACAGTTGATGAAACATGGGATGTTCTGGCATTAATTTGTAATTCACTTTTATTCTTATTAGTAGGTCTGTCTGTCGATATATCCCAATTATATTCTCACCTCGACAGTATTGCGATTGCTATTGTATTGGTGTTGGGTTCTCGAGCAGCAGGGATCTATAGTATGGTGCCGGCAACAATAAAAATGTTTAAGTTGCCACATGTTTCGTTAGGTGAACGGCATATCATGTGGTGGGGTGGTTTGAAGGGTGGGCTTGCAATCGCAATTGTGCTGTCTATCCCATTAGATATGCCGGGTCGCGATACGATTCTTTATATAACACTGGGTGTTGTTTTATTTTCATTATTGATAAATGCACCAACTATTCGTCCCCTAATGCAGAAATTGGGTTTTGATAAATTCACCGGCGAAGAAGTCGCTGAATTAAAACACGGACTGATACAGTCGCAGCATCATTCAGAAGAGATATTAGAATCATTTTACAAGGCAAATTTAATATCACGTAGTACCCAACAACTAATCCAGAAAAAGACACAACAGATATTTAACATTAGTGAAGACGAGTCGAGTAGTCATATTGAAACGCGTCATGCTTATATAACAGCGTTACGGATTGAAATGCAGGAACTTAAGACTCTTTACGATATTGGATTTTTACAATATTACACCTACATGAATATAAAGAACTCTATGCAGCGTGACCGTGAAAACTGGGCGATTGATCCTAGTGTAGAAATACCAGTTGTGGAAAATAATAAACCTAATCTATTTGTTCGGCTTGAAAATACATTAATTAAACAATTGCGTGAACATGATTTTGCTGCAGGCATGTTGGCCCGTTACCAGTACCTCCGTTTTTCACAGAGTTTGCAGCGCGATATTGCTGGTGTATTGATATGTGAAAAAGTTATTGAACAAATTAATCATATTGATGACTTTGGTGTAGAACTTAAAAACCAGATTATTGATAAATATAAGCAACGTGCCATGCGTCGAAAAGGCCGATTGGAAAAGGTAGCTGAAGATTTCCCTGAGTTTTACTTACGGTTTGAAACGAGATTGTTTGCCAAGGTCGCATTAGTAACAGCCGAATTTTTCACAGAAGAAGCGCATCATAATGGCGAAATTGGTTCCAAAGTATTCTCTAATATAGACCGACGAATACATGCGGCAATTGATGCCTTGCAACCAATTTCTGACCCAGCGCCCAAGTTAAAGCCTCATGACTTGATTGGTATGGTACCTCTGTTAAATGGTCTATCGATTGATTTGCTGGAGCGTTTATCAAAGCATGCAAAGGCAATGACCTTTCTGGCTGGCGATCAAGTAATTGGCGAAGGTGAAAAGGGTGATTCACTCTATATTATTACTCATGGTCTGGTTTCGGTATATAAAGTTGGTCATGAGCATGCCCCCATTGCTGAATTACGAGATGGTGATTTCTTTGGTGAAATGGCATTGTTAGGTACACAGGTGAGAACA
>Ga0055584_100007155_pt1 | contig 10939 bp, 1 predicted proteins | sample OSDHelmetaG_FD_58716 | JGI IMG/M metagenome (GOLD analysis project Ga0055584, IMG submission 58716) | Pelagic marine sediment microbial communities from the LTER site Helgoland, North Sea, for post-phytoplankton bloom and carbon turnover... | ecosystem: Environmental > Aquatic > Marine >...
AGCACCTTCGACTCGTTCCGTGTTGCCGTGCTTAGCACGTCTGCCATTTTCCTGAAGCCTTCTTCCAGATTGCCGATTTCACCCATTGTCTGGTTACGGAGTTTGCGATACTCATCGGCTTCATCTAACTCCGCATACGGATTGAAGAACCGTCGAATGGCGAGCGATACTCGATTCGCACGGCTTGCATCCTGCGGAAGCTCAGAGAACAAGGGCATACCATCTCGCTTGCGTTCCGCTATAAGATTTTCCAATGCTTCACGCTTGGGTGTTCCTACTTTTGGAAAGAGATAAACCGTGTTGGTTTCATCGTCATTGCCGAAAATAGTTTTCCCCTGCTCTTTCTTGGAGTTGCGAATAGAGTTATTCTTATCCAGCATCCGCTCAGCCGTACGCCCGTACAACCCAACTTGTGTTGATGGAACTTCTACTTCTGTCATGTACTTGTAAATCGGTGATTTGCGAATCAGGCTAGGATAGATCGTATTGTAGTAGGCCCGTTGTCCAGAGATCTCTCCACCACTAGCTGCTTTAATCTGATCCCCGTTGGTTAGCACTACTCCGTCTTTGCCTTCTTGAAAAGCGAGGTCAAAAAGGTATTCGGCAATACGAGAGTAAACGTCAGTAGAGTCTTTTTGACTCAAGCCAATCGGCATCGGATTCTCACCTGACATAGCAATGTTTTTCTCTTCCCGTATCCGTTCTACTTCGGCTTGTTGTGCTTTCTCGTTTCCATCGACTTCTGCAAAAGTCGAAGAAGTTAGCTGCTGCAAAGACTCCATTATTCGCACGTGGTTTTCGCTTATGCGAAAAAGAGTATTTGCTTGATCGGCTGCAGCTGTTAAAAAATAAGCATTTGGATAGTTACCCCGATTAGCGTATTTGAAGTCATCTCCTTTTTCTCTGACTGCTAAGTTGCTCAGTTGAATTGCTTGCAGTCTGATGTCTTCATCCAGTCCTCTAAAAGCGACAACATTATCAAGAGTATCTTCAAATAAATTTACAACCTTGAGCGCAAGAGTGTTTTGTAACATAGAAATCGGGGCAAGGGTCTGCGGGTCGGTATCATAGACACGAACAAGGTTATCCAGTTTTTCTTGCGTAAAGTATTTTGCTACCAGAACTCTGGCATCTTGGTTAATTTCATCGATTGAAAGACCGTTGCCATCCCGATAGATCGTTGGTGCTTGAGTTATCTCGTTGATTTTTTCAGTCAGTTTAGTAATCAGTTCCTTATAAAACGGTTGATCAAGAATCAGTTCACGGTGTTCTCGACTGTGTTCCAGTGCTTTTCCATAAACTGGTGCTTGCTGAGTGAGCACGGTATAATACGGAATGTGTCTTGGCCGAGATGTGGTGTTGTCGATACCAATGCCTGTTTCTCCGTACATAACATTACCAAATGCTCTGCGAAATTCTTCAACCCCTTTTCCTCGTTGTTGAGCGGCATAAGAAACGCTATCTCCACTAACTCGGCTTCCTTCCATTTGCTCCATCATCGTATTTGAATTCTGAGGCGATCCATTTTCGTCATCAGAAAGCATCAGCTGATCGTTACCCAGATACCCGTTATACATAGGGCGCATATCAAAAGTATAATTGTCTGGTGCGTTGGTTCGGGTTGCTGTTGTTTCCGATCCACTAAGGGCCATAGGGTCATCAAGCTTGGACTTTGGTGGAATATGCAGCAACTGAATCAGGTCTTTCATTTTAGCAGGAGTCAATCGGGGTACGTCAGCTTTCGTTGTGACTGACCGAATGAACTGGGTATCAACCAGATCCAAAGACGTGGCAATCAGTTGATACTGTTTACGGAGTTGACGGGCAAGTGCCTGATACTTGCTGTTGTTTCGCCGGGTGTCTTTTGCTACTTCTTCTGCATCCTGTAACCGACCAATTGCTTGTCCGAGTTCAACGGCAAGCTCTGCGGCGCGTTCCATGTTTTTCACACCATCTTTATCAATTTCGCTTTGCCATTGGGATTGTCCTTCACCGAAATGCAGGAAAGTCAACCCACCTTCCAGTTCAGGATTTAGCGTTACATACGAAACGCGAGTTTGAGGATCTAGACTATTGACTTCACCGATGCGAGCATGCGCATAGGCATTACCTCCCAAGCGTTCCGAATAGCCTTCTACCGTTTCGATCTGTTGAGTCCAGTGTCCTTCAGTGAAGCCACCACTGGTAGGACTTTCTACTCGAAAGACAATTTCGCGCAGGGTATCTTTATCCACTCCTTCCGGGTAATAATCTTCTCCGTGTTTAACATCAAAGTCACCGTCACCCCCGCTTACGTTTCCTCTTTGGTTGGCAGCAAAATCGTTAATGTCGGATAGTGCATCATCAACATCATCGTATCCACCGTTAAACTCTCCACCTGAATTCGGAAGATCGGTGTAGACCTCCCAACGGTTATTCGCAGTTACCAAGCTAGTAGGATAAATAGCTATGGCTATAACATCTCCATCGTCATCATAATAGGAAGCATCGTAGCGAATGAGATACTTGTTTAGAATATCTTCGCTTTCTAGACTCTCAGTGATTACGTCCTCAAGTTGTAGCTCATCAATACCATTGTTTGTGTATTGAAAGAGGTGTCCGGAACGTGGGTTGTCGGTAACAAAGATAATGTCATCATTGAGTAATCCTTCATCCAACAAGGCTTGTGCGAAATCCTTTGGTGTGCGAATTTTGTTTCGTTGAATACCACGGGTTAAAGCAACAGCTTTTTCTCTGGGTACCATTGTACCTACGTTTTTAATGATAGCATTTTCATATTTCCCTACGATTTCATCAGAGTACCATGCTGCGTCAAAATCGTTTTCAAAACTAGAGTTCCCTGCTTCTTCTCGAAACGCATAGTTCAACTCTCGACGCATGGACAGTGCGAACATTGAAAGAGTATCTACCAAGTCGTTATTAACAGCAGCTGGATCTGTATCATCCAAAGTATTGTTGTCACCAAGCATTAGTTGAAGACCTCTAAACATATCTTCCAGAGTGGTATCCACTGCCGAATCCAACGCTTCCACTACTTGAATGACTACCTTGTTGACCAGTTGATCTTTGTCCTGTGTATCGATGTCATACGGGTCCACTTGTTCTTCATTCATATCATACGAAGAAAGATTTGCGGCCCACCCCAGAATCTTGCTATCAGTATTCAGACCTTCTGAACTGGTGTAAACTTCTGCTTTTGGAATTTCCGATTCAATCATCGAACGTATTTCTGCTAGTGAAAAAACTCCGTCAGCATAGTCACTGTTTATTTGCGTTTGAAGGACCGGTTCAATCAACCGTTTCAATTCATTCTTCGCATTTAGCTCAGCCGGTGCAGTCTCCGCTTTCTTGCGAATCGCCGCTAAATACTCAGCTGCAGTTCCGCGTTCCGGTAACTGTGTCTTGCGGAAACGATCCATTGCCTTGTTGAACTTTTTGGTACCTCGGTCTGTGTCATCAAAGTCAGCCCGTTGAGGTTCTGCTTCGACAACCAGCTGCTCACGACCAAAGATCGTATCGAAGAACCGTGGTCGGTAATAACCTGCATCCGGTCCAGACAGACGCTCACTGAAGCGAGGAGTCTCCGGTGCTTTCTTCGCTTTCGGAGTTTTCGGGGTAGGCTTTTTAGCGGCAGTTCGCTTCGGTGCTTCTTTCTTAGCTTCACTAAACCGAGCACCAGCTGGTGTCTTGGTGGTTGATTCTTTCGGTGTCTCTTTCTTAGGCGCAGGTTCTTTCGCTTTGGGTGCAACTTTCGCAGGTGCTTTTGCCTTCTTGGTTGCCTCTTTGACCCGCTCACCGGCTCGCGGCCTTCGACGGGGTGAACGCTTTTGCTTGGCTTCTTCAGCTGCAGCTTGACGCTCTGCTCGCCGGTTCTCTGCTAACTCCGGATTCTCCGCTTCTAGTTCTTCCTGCCGTTGGATCAACGGTTGTGCTTGCTGCTTTAGCGCGTCAATCCGTTTCTGATAGTAAGCCTTGCGTTCCTTAACCTTGGTGCTATTTCGCAGACGTTCGTTCTCACCGATTCGAGCATCAATGTCATCCAGCTTCGTCTGCAGTTCTGCATGCTCCGCATCCTTCGGGTCGCGTTCCGGAGTTGCTGCTTCCGTTTCTGCAGCTTTTTTGGCATCAGCTTCGTCCTTCTTGCTTTTCTTCTCCTCTTCAATGTTTGTTCGCGAGCGCACAGCACGCAGGTTAGGTACAGCACCCTTGCGCATACCTTTCTCAATGCGGCTATATGTTTTCAGAATCTCCGCATCTGATACCCGTTTACCCCGAAAGACCTTGTTCAAACCGATCGCGAAGTTATCAATTAGCGCGGTTTCGCGTACACCGTCTTCCGTCCAGTTCTGCGCAAGCCACTCGTCTACTCGTCGATCGGGACTATGCTGAGCTTCGGTTTGATTCTCCTGCTCTGCTAACGTGGCATCATCAACGTTGTACCGCTTCTTGTACCAGTTATTGACATCCTTCTTGCGTGTCTGATAGATGTTGTCGGCCCATCCTCGATAGTCCGGTCCCATCGTTTCAATGATCTCACGGTGTCCGATGCCTTCATGGAATGCTACCTTAACTCCACGTCGCAAAGCGTTTTTAAGATTGGTGCCGCGAATCTGGTCACCGATCATGTAGACCTTACCGTCTGTATTATACAAACCTTCAACGTTGTCCGGAATCGTATACCCCGCTAACTGGCTTGCCTCTTCTGCCGTTTGCGTGAGCACAAAGTCCTCTTCCGTCAACCCGGTATAGCGTTCGCGCAGAGCATCACGCAGTGCCATCAGCTGCGGCATCTGCAGTGGTTGCTCACCGTCACCTCTCGCCGGTGCTAATGAAGACTCACGGGCACCCGCTACAATAGAATCGCGGCGAGCTTTCTCTTCTCCTAGCACCTCTGCGTTGTCACCGTGAAAGTCTCGTTGCTTCTCTAGCGTGGCAATCTGTTTATCCAGAGCAGCAAGGGCTTCGCTTTCGGAGTCAGGAGTGTTATCTCGTTGACCCTGTAAACGAGTAATCTCAAGATCAGCTGCATCTGCTTGACTGAAAGCGTTGTCGCTTTCCTGTGCTAAGTTTGCATCATCTAGTGTTTTCGCATTCTCCGTTGTCCACTTCTTGACCTTGGGTTTCGTAGGTGCGGGTGCTGGTTCCGGTTCTGGCTGCGCTTCCGATTCTACTCCAGCCGGATCAGGTGGTGTATCTGCCGAAACTGGTTCAGTTGACCCACTTTGGTCTACTCCCTCAGTTACTCCCTCAGTTACTCCCTCAGTTACTCCCTCAGTTACTCCCTCAGTTGTCGTGTCGGACACGACATCCGGTGCTTGGGTTGCAGCAAGTTTCTGTTGTTCGGCAGCTGTCTTGATCTGAGCTTGATAAAGCTTTTCGCGTTCCTGTGCTAATTTTAACGCACGGTTCGCAATGTCATCCTGTACTTTCTGTGCGTTTGTCGCTTGTGTCAGTTTCTCTTCTGCAGAAGACGTGATTACTGAAGTGGCCCCTTCTGCTACGGCACCGACTTGTCCGGAGCGAATCACCTCATCAGAATTAGCGGCACCGTATTCCCAGAAATCTGTGATGATCGGTTGCCCTGCATTGAGAAACTGATCCCGTACACCGAGTTCTTCCGCAGTCTGAATCAACCCCTTGTTGCGTCCGACCCCACCGAGTACGGTGTCGCCCATCTCGCTCAGTGACCCGGTTCCCGCGTCCAGCAGCACTTTCTTGAGAAAGCCGGGAACGGCAATACCGGAAGCCATATCAATGATGGAGTTCAACGATACAAGCCGCTCATTATATGTAGCCCGTGCTGCATTCTTGGTGGCTAACGGTTTTAGCTCCGCTTCGATCTTGGCATCATTCCAGCCCATTTCGGTACGCAGCACGTTGGCTAGCTGCTGATATTCCTTGCTGCTCTCTAAGCCGCTAATGCTCTCACCAGCAACCTGTAAAGCGGTATACGCCTGAAGACCCGCTTGCCCCGTTGTCCGAGCACCAATGCTTGCTCCGGTCGCAATGCCGACAGGATTACCACCTGTGACTGCCGCACCAGTACCTGCTCCCGCAATTAGACCGGGAACACCGGATGCGATCGCTACTCCAGCATCAACAGGAAAGGTCGTCATCGATTCTGCCGCTTGACCCATGACACCGGTTGCCCGTTGGTAACCGGACTCCTCCAGTTCTTGTGTACCTGTTTGTTCTAACCCGGTGCCGAACTGCTCCAGCATGGCACCATATTTAGCGTAGGTGTCGTTTAGCTCACTATCGCTAACGTCATCTTTGCCAAACAGAGGTTCCAGAATACTGAAGTCATCCTGTTGCATCAGAATACCTAATGCTCGAAGCGTCGGCCCTGTTTGTTCTTTGAACAGGGATGCTCCATTTGCAAAAGCATTCCAGACCTGACCTAGTGAGTCGGACCACGTGATTTCCTGACCGTCTGGATTCTGTTCGGTCGGTGCTGCTTTCGCACCGTTTAGCGGCGTTTTCGCGTAAGGGTGATCGAGGATGGCACTCCGTGCGGAGGGGTTATCAACTTCCGCGTGATCGAGTAATTGAGTCAGACCACCGCGCAGCTGTGAATCTCCGATCTGACCATTCTTGTAACGGTAGATCAGGTCCGCCATGCGGTACTTGTAGTTTAGCGCGAGTGCTTCTTCAGGAGTGACGTAACCCGGAGACTGCGACCAATCAAACTGTGGTTTAATTCGTGGGGCATACAGATCAGTTTTCGCCATTAGTTTACTCCTTGAATCTGTTCAATCTGCCGTAGAAGAAAACGTGCTCTTGCTGCATGATCATTTAGACCGAGAAGATCATCTGATCCTTCTAACGGAATATCGTTGTACTGAGCTTTTAGCACCAGATCATTGATCTCTTGTTGTAAAAGGAATTCAAGGCTGGATACATTGTCCGCAGGGTTCTCTGCTGGTATGAAGTTTTGTTGATCAAACCAACTAGCTGCACGGGCCAATGCGTCGGGAGTTAGTGAGGAGGCTTGTGCTTTGCTCGTATTCTCTTTGACAGTGTTAACACCGGAAATACCACCACCTCCTCGCGTAAGTTCTTTATTTGATCGTATGGCTTCATTGATTTGATTTTGCAGTGTTTCCGTTTCAAAAGCAGAAGGTTCTACTTCTGCAGGGGGAAGCTCAGCTGATGCTGCCCTGTCCGGTGCCGTATCCTCTCCTCTTCGGGGCATCATACGACCGGAAGTTTGTTCGCCACCAAGTACTTTATCGAGTCGAGTATTTAGCACTGCTAATTTTTGATCTAGCTCTGCGTATTGATCCCGTGCATCTTGATATGCTTGATCAACATTTGGACTACGGGTAGTCGGGGAATCCTGACCTTCTACTTGACCATCAATAGAGCGGTACTTAGTTATAATTCTTTTTAATTCATCTTCAGTTTGAAAAATAGCTTGACGGACAGACAAGCTACGATTCATTTCTTGTTCTCCGCTTACACTTTGTTTCCGTACTTTTTCATTTACTTGATCGAGTTTGTCTCTAAGTTCTCCTAATTTATCTTCAATGCTTTCGCGTATTTCCTTTACTTGGTCAAGAGGAGTACCTTCTGGTGCGGATTCTTGAGGGACAGCAGCACGTGTTTCTGGTGCTGCCTTTACTACTTGGTCTTTCAAGGCGTTGAGAGAACTCATGTCAGATGTCTGGATCGGAGCAACGGCAGGTTTGGCTGCGGCACCAGCCGGTTGCTTAGCAGGTAAACCGTAAGACTGTAACACGGCGTTACGATCCCCTTCCGGAGCGGCACCCATTAAAGATTGTTTCTCACGTTCAATTTGTTCGGGGTCAACTTTTCGTGCTGGTTCTGATGGAGTTTTTACTTCAGGTTCTGCTTCGTATCTCTGTCGAAGACCACCCATTTTAGTTTCAGGACGGGGATCACGTCGCAGTGCTAATTCTTGTGACATCTCCCCGCTTTGCGGATCTCTACCTAAGTAAAGATTCTTTAAAAACTCTTCTGATTCAGTAGGGGCAGGTTCGGCATCATCTGTTGATGGCTTTGTCGAAAATGCTCTTGATCCTACACCGAAGATTTGCTGAGCACTAATCTTTTCCGCTTCGGCTTTTGTTTCTTCTTTTGTTTTTGGTGCGTCTTCCGCACTCTCTCCCACGTCCATTGTTGATACTAGATTTTCTCTATCAACTGGTTCTACTACTGTTTGATCATTTTCGCTTACTTCCTGGGTTACGTTTTGTGCGTCTACATTTGATTGCATTGGTGCTGAAAACCTGTCTGCAGTATCTTTAGCAGGGGCAGCACCTTCTCCTCCTTCACCCCCTACATACTCATAGGAAGGAGCAATTCGATTTAGTTCACTTTTTGAGAAAGCATTTTGAAAAGTGGAGATTGCCCCAAAAGTTCCTTCCATTGCTTTGAACTGAATATCCGCATTCGTTGTTCCGGAGTAAGATAAAAGTTTCCGATAGAGCACCGGATCGCTCATGATCTGACCAGAGCTAATTTGTTTCTCAGTAAAACCCATCGGTAAAGAACCTTCTCCTGGGTAGTTTGCGGAATTGATTAAACTCTGCAAAGCGTTGCGAGACTTTATTGCTTCAGAATTTCCGGTATCCGCTAGTCCTTGGTGGAATTCAGCAAGATTTTCTGCTTTTTCTCTTAAAGCAGCATTCGCAGACGCGAGAGTCGCACGACTTTGTTTCAAGAAATCAGATTTAGCGGCAACCTGGGCCGCCCGTGGTGCTTTCTTAAACTGTCTGGCCCAAGGTGTAGTTCCTTCGTCAAGCTCTGCTAACACTGATTCCGTGCTGGCCCCTTCTTTGCCAAGTTCCTGAAGAAGCAGATTAGATGCTTGTAGAGTCATTGTCTCCAGCGTCGGACCAAACATATCGAGTTTTTCCGCTTCTCCAGCCGCAACGAGTAACAAGTCATCATCTGTCAGGAAAGTATAGTCACCGGTATCTTTGAGATCTCGCACTAAAGAAGGAGCATCTACATAATCAACTTTACCTGCTGGTCCTGGGATATTACCAGAGATAGAGTAAGTAGGAGATTTAGCATCAAACCCACCGCTTACATATTCCCGTGTAGCTTGGAAACCCTGCTCTTCCAACGCCTTGCGTCGTAAGTCCGCCGCATTTCGCGCCGCTAATTTTAATTCGCGATCGCGATACTGCCCCATAAACTGTATACCCGCATTCGCCGCTAACAGTGCTTTCTGTGTATCAGACGTGGGTGTGTAGTACGGATTATCAGCACCCGGTTGTGTTCCACCGACGTTTGGTGCGAAAGCCATTGTTGCGTCTGCTAACGTGCTGCCGATGGCCGCACCTCCTACGGGGCCAACGGGAGTGAACGAACCGACAGCTGCACCACCTACGGTGCCGATCAGTTTTAGCGTGTCACCGAAAGCACTGTGCTTGTTTGCTTCGCGTTGCTGCCGACGTTGTTTCTCCTGTTGACGACGTAATTCTTCTTCTGCTTCTTTTCGTTTTTGTTCCTGCTGGCGAAACTGCATGGCTGAGTAGAACTGTCCCAACCCATCTCGACTTCTGTTTCCGTAATACATATTAAGTTCCTATTCCAAGCATTTGTTTTTGTTCCGGAGTTAGGAAATTCAACCCATCTGGATCATCACCGAATTGAGCTTGAAGGGAAGATCCAAACATTTTCATATCTACATTGTTATCAATGAGATTTTGCAGGAAGCCGACATTTCTGGTTACGTCATCCTCTGCCGCAGCATCTACATTCCCTGCAGTGTTGGCAACCGACGTGTTGTTGGTAATTGTGTTTGTATTCAACCCAGTGCGAACATCAATGTCCTTGTAGAATTTTGTTTCTCTTGCACCAATCTTGTCCCGTTCCACACCAGCCATTACGCCCAGACCTTCCATTCCTAGTTTGGCTCCTTCTTTCTTACCTTCATAGACCGTAGAAACCATATCGCGTTCTACACCAAGTCCTTCGAGCTTAACATCATACAACTCTCCAAGAGCATCCATGCCGTAGCGTATGCCGGTCTGTGCACTATTTAGCGCCGTCTGTCGGTTTTTTAGCATATCCGATCCTAAACCGTATGAATCAAGAATAGCTTTTCGTCGGGCGGAAACCATTGCTTCAGATCGTTTATTCTGAAGATCCATAATAGCATTTGTATAGGCGGGACTACTAGGATCGAGTCCTGCGTTCGCATATGTGGATTGAAGAGTTTCCTGTGCTCCTCGACTACTTCGATTAATCTCATCTTTTGATTCATCATAGTATAATTGAGACAACCGATTATAATAATCAGGACTATTGGCATCTCTCGCTACTTCATTGAGTGCTGCTGTGTTTGCATCCAATGAATCCATTCGTGGTCGCAGTTCGTTAGAATAATCCGTATATGCTTTATCATATTCAGCGAGTAATCCGCCTTTTCCGTCTGCACCCTCCATTCGTGTGACGTATTCAGCATTAGCATCCGTCATCTGAGTCTGGTAATCCAGAAACCCGTCTGAGCGTGCTACTTCGTTATCGGTGTTGACTAAATTCCCGTTCGCATCGACAGTGTATGGTTCTCCGTCAGGACCGGTGTAGCCTGTATCGGTTTTTGTGAACCCAAGAGACTGTGCTGCTTGCTCGCTAATAGCGGCACCAAATAGAAAATCATTAGAAGCGTTTTCATAATCTTGAGCGAAATCATTCTCCGCAAAATTCATCGTGCCTTCAGTGCGAACAACGGTTTCGCCGTCCGCTTCTAACAGCATGCCTGTTTTCGGGTCTACTTGGTAAACTGTGCCATCTTTAGCTTTATATGACCCGTCAGGTTGCTTTTCCCAGCCAAGCTCATCCGCAACCCCCGTTGACACATCACCCCCCGTGATCGAGGTCTGAATGTCAGCAGAGGTGTCTCCAGCTTCTGCAAGGTTTTCCAAAGATCCGGAGATTACTTCTTCTGCATCATTGGATCTAT
>Ga0055584_100007156_pt1 | contig 10938 bp, 7 predicted proteins | sample OSDHelmetaG_FD_58716 | JGI IMG/M metagenome (GOLD analysis project Ga0055584, IMG submission 58716) | Pelagic marine sediment microbial communities from the LTER site Helgoland, North Sea, for post-phytoplankton bloom and carbon turnover... | ecosystem: Environmental > Aquatic > Marine >...
TGAAATTCAAAATCGCCTACAGCTAATACTTCGTCAATAATCAAGATTTCAGGTTCTAGGTGAGCTGCTACACTAAAACCAAGCCGTACCTTCATTCCACTGCTATAAAACTTTACGGGGGTGTCGATGTGCTGTTCCACTCCACTAAAGGCTACTATTTCATCAAACTTTTTGTCAATCTCCTTCTTAGTCATCCCGAGTATAGTGCCGTTCATGTACACATTATCCCTGCCTGTCAATTCTGGATGGAACCCTGTCCCCACTTCTAACAGAGAAGATACACGTCCTTTTATTTTAATACTTCCTGTTGTCGGTTCAGTAATACGGCTAAGCACTTTTAGTAAAGTACTTTTTCCTGCTCCGTTACGGCCTATGATCCCTAGTACCTCTCCTTGTTTTACTTCAAAATTGATATCTTTTAATGCCCAAAATACTGAGGGATCATTTTCATTGTCAAATTTTTTAAGCTGGGTGATGCGTTTAAAATTTCGTACGGGATAGGTGATAGCATTTTTTAGCTGTCCAGCAAAAGTGTCAGATTTTTCTTGCACTCCTATCCGGTAGCGTTTAGATACGTTTTCTACTTTTATTACGGTCATGTGATATTTAGTAGTTAGTCTTAGATTGTTAGTGGTTGGTCTAAAGTGATTGGTTCTTGGTAGTCCTACAAGGACTAAAAGCGAAGCGACCCAAAGGCCAAAAGCAAAGCGTCCCCAAACCCATCACGCTATATCCGCTACGGTATTTTCCATTTTCCTAAAGTAAAATGCTCCGAAGATGAAGAGGATTAATGACACCGCAGCTCCTATGCTTATTAAATCCCATGGCATTGCTTTTGTGCCTAAAAATGCGGCACGCATTCCTTCTATCACCCCTACCATAGGGTTTAGAGCATATACATACACCCATTTTTGCGGAATAATATTAATGCTATATACTACTGGTACAGAATACATAAGTATTCGAACCATAAATCCCATGGCATACTGTACATCACGGTATTGAATGGCCATTGCAGACAAAATCATTCCTACACCAAGCGATGTCATGATGAGAATGATAAGTAAAACTGGGAAGTAAATAACATTTATGGAAGGTACAAAGCCGTAATAAATAAATAACCCTATCATCACAATAAACGATATGCCAAAATCGATAAGTTTTGAAAAAACAGAAGCTAGAGGAAGTACCAATCTTGGAAAATATACTTTGGAGAGCATATCTTTATTGGCAATCAGAGCATTACTGCTTTCTGTTAAAATACTACTGAAATAATTCCAAGGTACCATCGCTGCAAAACTGAAGAGAATGTAGGGTACTCCATCAGAATCTAACTTAGCCAGTGTTCCAAAAATAACGGTAAATACCAGTGTTTGCACCAGAGGTTGTATTACCGCCCATCCTATACCTAAGATGGATTGAGCATATTTTCCTTTTATTCCACGTACTACAAGAAAGTACAATAAGTCTTTGTACCGCCAAAGTTCTTTAACATCTATAAGATGCCAGCCCTTACTGGGTTCTATTATTTGAGAGTATTCTTGATCCTTCATGTAGTTTTGTATATAGTCATTTATCTGTAACCTGTAAATTGGGATTAGTATTATTAGGCATTATCCATTTTATAAGCGTCATAGACATCTTTTATTCCATGTCTAAGTCCTATCTTAGATTTCCAGCCTTTGGATTTCAATAAAGAGCTATCCATCAACTTTCGCGGTGTTCCGTCGGGTTTTGCTGAGTTAAGCTTAAGCTGCCCAGTAAACCCTACTATTTCTTTTATGAGTAATGCGAGATCTCCAATACTTATCTCATCACCACTACCCACATTTAAAAACTGCCAATCATCATAGTTCTTCATAATAAATACACTGGCATCTGCCAAGTCATCCACATGCATAAACTCACGCAGCGGTTTTCCGCTGCCCCAAATTTCGACTTCGCCCAGCTCTTCCATCTTAGCTTCATGGAACTTTCTCAATAAGGCTGGTAAGACATGTGAGTTTTGAAGGTCGTAGTTGTCATTAGGCCCATATAAATTTGTAGGCATCACCGCTGTGAAATTACACCCATATTGACGTGCATAGTTTTCGACCATCTTAATCCCAGCGATTTTAGCAATGGCGTAGGGTTCGTTTGTTTCCTCCAATGGACCAGTTAATAAGTATTCCTCTTTCATTGGCTGGGGAGCCATTTTGGGGTAAATACAGGAAGACCCTAGAAACAGCAGTTTTTTAACATCGTGAACATAACTCTGATGAATCACATTGTTTTGAATCATCAAGTTATCATACAAAAAGTCCGCGCGATAGATATTGTTTGCCTGTATGCCACCCACTTTGGCTGCTGCTAGGAATACGTATTCAGGTTTTTCTGTTTCGAAAAAAGCTTCGACTCCTTGCTGGTTACGTAAATCAAGTTCTTTGCTAGACCTTAAAACCAAGTTGTCAAAGCCTTCTTTCTTCAGTTCACGAACGATTGCTGATCCTACCATGCCGTTGTGACCTGCGACGTATATTTTAGAGGTGGTTTTCATAGGGGCGGTTGGCTTTTGGCGGTTAGCGATAGGTGGTGCTTGACGTAATTAGGCGGTTGTTAAGCGCATTGAGTCTTTTTTGTATGATTTCCAAGTTTACAAAAATTTCTGAGTTGATAAAATATTTTCGGTTCATGGCTATAAGCAATTGAGTCTCTAATTCGAAACTTGACCCCAATGCGATTTGAACATACCTAGAGAATTCATTATCCGATTTTCTACTACACCGTCAGCAACATTCGAGGGTATTGACACTGAACATCGCTGTAATTGTTGACCCAAACCTTACATCTCATTTTTCGGAAACTGATCCACAATATCATACACGTGATTTACCAGTTCGAAGCTTTGTTGCCGTACTTTCATTTTTCTGAAATTTCTCATGTAAATGCAAATACGGCAAACGACGATTTAATTTATGTAAGGTAGTCTCCAACTGCTAAAAGCCAATCGCTAACAGCTAATTGCCTTATTCTTACTTTTCCTCCTCCTTCGGCACAAAGGTAAACCCACTCGCATGTAAGGTTTGTTCTTTTCTGAATAGTTCTATATCACTATCCATCATATCCTTTACCAAATCAGCTAAGCTATGTTTAGGGACCCAACCCAGTTGTTTTTTTGCTTTGGTAGCGTCTCCAATGAGTAGGTCGACTTCAGTTGGACGATAATATTGTGGGTCGACAGCTAAAACGATTTGACCTTTAGGTACCTGGTAATCTTGATTGCTGCATTCAAGAACCTTTGCAATTTCGTTTGGACCTTGACCTATAAACTGCAATTTGACGCCTACTTCGTTAAAAGCCATTCTAACAAAATCTCTAACCGTTGTAGTTACGCCAGTGGCTATCACGTAATCCTCCGGCTTGTTTTGCTGGAGCATCATCCACATCAATTCGACATAATCCTTGGCATGACCCCAATCTCGCTTGGCGTCTAAGTTACCCAAGTAAAACTTATCATGTAATCCTAGTGCGATACGAGATACTGCCCTAGTTATTTTACGGGTAACGAAGGTTTCTCCCCGAAGTGGACTTTCATGGTTGAATAGGATACCATTACAAGCGTACATGTCATACGCTTCTCTGTAATTTACGGTAATCCAAAAACCGTACATCTTGGCAACCGCATATGGAGAACGGGGATAGAACGGGGTCGTTTCCGATTGAGGGACTTCTTGAACCAAACCATACAATTCTGATGTGGATGCTTGATAAATTCTTGTTTTTTGCTCTAATCCTAATAATCTAACCGCCTCCAACACTCGCAGGGTCCCAACACCATCTACATCAGCCGTGTATTCCGGAGATTCGAAACTCACCTTGACATGGGACATGGCTCCTAGATTGTAGATTTCATCCGGCTGGACTTCCTTAATGATTCGTATCAAATTGGTTGAGTCCGTCAAATCGCCGTAATGCAATATGAATTTTCGGTTATCGACGTGGGGATCCTGATATAGATGGTCTATTCGGTCGGTGTTGAACAACGAACTTCTTCGTTTAATACCATGAACAGTGTAACCTTTTTTTAACAAAAATTCTGAGAGGTATGATCCGTCTTGTCCGGTGACTCCGGTGATGAGTGCAGTTTTTGACATGGGTGAAGTTATGAATATGGGATAATGATTTTGATTTTGGCTGTTGGCTGTTGGCTGTTAGCTGTTAGCAGGATGCAATCAAACGGTTATTAAGTGCATTGAGCTTTTTTTGCAATATTTCTAAGTTTTCAAATATTTCAGTGTTTATGAAATATTTTCGGTTTGACGCTATAAGCAATTGTGTTTCTAATTCAAAACTCGAACCTAATGCAATTTGAATGTACCTAGAGAATTCTTTGTCTGATTTTCTACTACATCCTTCAGCCACATTTGATGGTATTGAAACCGAACATCGTTGCACTTGTTGACTTAAACCGTATAGTTCACTTTTAGGAAAACAATCAACAATGTCGTACACATTATTTAACAATTGCATGCTAAGATGCCACACTTCTAGATTCCGGAAATTCCTCATTAACCTGCAAATTGGTCAATGTAGAATTATATTCATTTATGAAATCTCCTGCAGCTAATAGCCAACCACCAATCGCTAACCGCCAAAGGCTAAACGACAATCGCCAAACGTTCCTCCTGAAGCTTCTCCACTAACCAATGTCTTCCAATGAAGAAGGCCATCGACAACAAACCACCCAATATACCGCCAACAATTAAAGCCCTCATCCGTGACTTACCTGTAGGTTGAAAAGGACCCAGCGGTCTGTCAATTACTTGGAAATAAGGTGTGGCACTGCTCAGTAAAAACTCAGCGCGCTCTTGGTTTTTTATGGCTTCTCCGTACATAATGTACAGCATCTCGACCTTACGGGCTAATTGTTGCCTAGGAAGTTTATTGGTGCTTAGTATAATGCTCTTTCCTTGGTCTTGGAATCGTGCTAATTGTTGTTCCGCAGCTCTTAGCTCACCGAAAATGGAGTCTGCTTTGTTACGGACATGCTCATAAGTGGCTTTTTGCTTTTCAATGGTGTTGGATATGTAAAACTCACTTAAAACGTCATACAGGCTGTTCGCTAGTGCAATACTGAGTTCAGGTACCGTAGTTTTTCCGACTATTTTTAAAAAGGAGCTTTCATCGTCATAATCAATGCTTACCAAGCCTTCTACACCATTACTAGGATCACCTTTGAGTTTTTTTGATAAGAGTAAAATTGCGAGTTCCTGCTGAGATGGGTACATTGAGTCTCTACTGACTTGGAAACGAAATCCGGTCAGATCAATATTTCCATTCTTTGAAGTCAATGGGATTTCCAATATATCCATGAGGTGATTCCCTAGATAATCATATTTCCCATTTATTTGGACTCCATAGGTCAAGGCTTTTCCTAAAATCAATCGAGAAGTTGCTAGTTGACTGATTTTCTCATAGTTGTGACCCGCTTTAGATCCACCAAATCCAAGCTCACCTAGAACCGCACCAATGCCACCCACACCACCACCATCATCTTCATTGATGACAAAGGTTAACGGAGCACTATATTTTTTAGGAGTAAGCCATGCATTGGTCACCATGATGGCCGACAACAAAAACGCGCCAAGAATAACCCACCATTTGTTTCGCCAAATAACAGACCAATACGTCTTAACCAACTTTAAAACTTCAGAAATCTGTAAAGACTTATTTTCTTCCATTTTATTTCGTGCCGTTTACAACCGTAATAATTGTTTGTGTCGTGAGCATGATGGACGTAGTGATGGCAGTAATCGCATTCAATTCTGTCATTCGTTCCAACAAACTTTTCTTGTCATTCACATCGATACCATTTTTCGACTTCTTGTCTTTGAGGCCAAAGTGTATTTCAGATCCCCGTTTGACCTTTGGATACCTGTGAATCCATAAAAACTTTCGTGTTTTCTTTACACGACCGTTAGCATACGTCACGGTTGTTTTTTTGCGTTTTGCATCTTTACTATAACCTCCTGCATATTGATTGACGTACCACTTCGCCCTTCGATTAAAGTAATTGACTACAATGTTCAATTCGTTTCCACCAGTACGATTTGCAATATAAAAGGAGTCCGCATTTGTTCCCAATTTGTCGATTTGAACAATGTCGATGAGTTTAGGAACTGTAATGACATCACCTTCCTTGACCGCAATGTTAAACCGAGAATCATACGGTCTTTTGTCCAATAAATCCATTCTAGTGACCACATAACCAATGTTGTCATATCCTCTATAGAAAGTTCCAGCTTCTGGGAAAGCCTCAACTGTGTAACCTCCGGCTCGCTCTATAATGCTGCTTAATCGCTCATTTGGCTTCATGATGGCGTAGATACCTGGATATTGAACCTGACCGTTGATGGTAACGTATTTAATAGGTTCAAAATTAGGAGTTGTCCGAACCACTATGTGGTCATATGGTTTAATTTCAAAAGGAATATTGTCTTGTAACGCGTTTAACTCATGGTCGATTTCTATAGTTGCGGCATACGTCTCTGTGGCTTCGTTATTTTCAACCTTAAGTCTGAAGATGTCAATTTTGTTACTGGCGGCTTCCATTTTTAAACCACCTGCCATAACCAAGATATCTTTAAAGGACAAAGTAGAATCATAGACGTATTGTCCAGGACTTCTTACGGCGCCTGAAATTTGAACATAGTATTGATCCATGTAACTCGTTGTACTTGGCACAACAATTCGGTCATTTGGGTGGATGACAATGTTTGCTGGAGATTCAGGGTTTTTAAAGGCTGTTTTTAAATCAACAACATGATATTCTCGTTTTAATGGTTGACCTGGAGGCGAAGAAATGACATACCCAAAATTCGTAGCTTGCCCTTGAAAGCCTCTTGACATCATTATCGCATCGTATAAGGTGATTGATTTTGACGGATCCCAAAAATGTTGTCCGCCACTTCTTACAGCTCCAGAAATAGTAAAACTATAATTGTCAACAAATTGTGATTTGGAATAAAGTACAATCCTATCTTCATGTTGTAGCGTAATATTCTTTACAGATGTTGGGTCGGCCAATACATCCTCGACATATACTCGCTTTAATTGGAAGGTCCCATCTACGTTTTTTCGGGTCAAGTATGCCATTTGGTTAAATGACTCTTTTTCTAAGCGCGCTTTCTCAAGTACGTCGGATAGTTTCATACCGGCCATCAATTCAAAGTTTCCCGGATGCCTTACCGCACCACTAATACTCACGTAATTATCAAATTGTTTTAGACTGCTGTGAAATATCAATCGGTCACCATCCTTTAGTGACAGCTTTGCTGCTTCAATGTCAGCCAAGCTATAATCTTTAATCGCCTGTTCTCCATTTATCGTGTACACATGTTGTACGAGTCCCCCATAAATATTGGTAGCATATCCGCCTGCCCAACGCACGGCTTCCTTATAGTTATCATCTGTTTTTAGTTCGTAAGTCGCACCACGTCGAATTCCGCCACCGCTTATTGATACGCGTTTCTCAAACTTAGGGATATAAATAAGGTCATTGTTGCTCAAGTAGAAATCATATTGCTTTTTAGGGTCAATCATGAATTCATACACATCTAAGATTCTTTTTTTACCTGACGATCGAATTTCAATATTCCTTAAGCTAGCTTCCGCGCTTGGACCACCCGCAGCAATAATCGCATTTAAAGCAGTATTGAGGGCAGATATCGTATAACTCCCAGGCTGATTCACTTCTCCAAATATGTTGACTGTAATTGTTCTGGCAGTATGAAGCGTTACTTCAAATTGTCCTGGACTAAACACATGGCTTTGCTGAAAACGGCCTAGTAGCAGGGCTTTAGCCTTTTTCAAGGAAACACCTCTCAAATAAATTTTTGCTATTCCACGAGGACGAATAAATCCGTCATCTTGAATTTCGTACAATAGGTCGGTTTGCGAAGCACCGAATATGTTAATGGCAATTTTATCGCCTACATCTAAGACATAACTGTCAGGAGTGGTGGTAGAAGAAGTGGTTCTATACACATCCAAAGATTTGTTAAAGAACACATCCATTCCATAGACGCTGCTCTGCGCCGAGTATTGATTTTGTTCTTCTTCCGTCAGTACGTCATAGATGGCTTCGTCTAAAGTCGCTCCTTGTTTCATTCTGCGAATCACTTCGTCAGCAGACTTACGACTCAGCATTTTCGTTTTGTTTTGAGCCTCTGATTCAATAGAGTCACTTGTCAAATCCTTAATGGGCTCTTGAAATTCACGACTAGGTTGCACTTTGGAAGAAACAACTTGCTCCTGTGCGGGTGCAGTGGCAGCTTGATTAGGAGAAGTAGATGGTTCGGTTTCATCCGAATTAGATGCGTCTTCACTTTCTTCATCAGCCTGTTCTTGTTGAATCTCATCAACAATAGATCGGATTTCCGCTTCCAATGTAGATAATTGGTCTGGTTGGATATTATCCAAATCAATACCTTTTGCTCGCAAGCGACGTTTTACTTCGTCTTGTTCTACACCTGCATCTGCCAAGGCAGCTTGTGCAGCTTCAATCTGATCTTGCTGATATACTTGAGATTTCACAACCGTGAAACTCATGAGTAATACCAGTATGTGTAACAATCTATTCATGGGATTGTAATGCTTTTGTTTCAATGTTGTGATACGTTTTATACCACTCAAAAAATGCTTTTAATCCACTTTCTAGTGGGGTAGCGTATTCAAAGTGTAACAACTGTTTAATTTTTGAAGAATCAGCATAAGTTTCATAAACGTCGCCTGGTTGCATCGGTAAATTGACCTTTTGTGCTTCTTTTCCTGTTATTTTTTCTATCAAAGATATAAAATCTAATAGCTTAACAGGGGATTGGTTACCAATGTTGTATACTTCATATTGAGTATTGTTATCCGGATTAGAAGCATGTAACCTGTTCTCAACCAACAAGGCGAGGTTGTCAACTATATCATCGATATAAGTGAAGTCCCGTCTTAAATCTCCGTTGTTAAAGACTTTGATTTCTTCACCCTTCATGATTTTATTAAAAAAACCATAAACTGCCATATCTGGTCTGCCCCACGGTCCGTACACTGTAAAAAAACGTAGCAAGGATGTATCTATACGATATTGATGGGCATAGTAGTGCGCTAAAATCTCAGTACTTTTCTTAGTGGCAGCATACAACGATACAGGGGCATCCGTGTTTTGATCTTCTGTATAAGGTGTATTCTTTGAATGTCCATAAACAGAACTACTCGAAGCCATCAATAATTTCGTATTGGGATGCTTCTTGACCTGTTCTAATAGGTTGAAGGTGGCAGTTAAGTTTGATTTAAAATAAATCTCTGGATGCGTTATAGACATACGTACACCAGGCTGTGCCGCCAAATGAACAACGGCATCGAATTGGATATTGTCAAACACTTCTTTAGCGTTTGCTAGGTCTGACAAATCTGCTTTGCGAAAATGAATGGTATTGTCAGCATTTGATTCCCATTCATTTAGTTCGCCATCATGACCCAAACCTAGGTCTTTTAGCCTGTCAAGTTTTAAGCGAACGGTGTAATAATCGTTTAGATTGTCAACGCCATAAACGTCATAACCCGTAACACTTAATTTTTTAGCTAAATGGTAGCCAATAAAACCAGCTATCCCTGTAATGAGAACTTTCGACTTATAGTCTGCCATCTACAGTAGATTTGTCCATTATAGCTTTGACGTCATACACTACGGCGCTGTCCTCTTTAATCGCGTTAAAGTCGATGGTTTCGAATTCTTTATGAGATACTGCCAATACAATGGCTTTGAATTTTTTGTTGGGTAGACTTTTAACAATTTCTACACCATATTCCGCTTTCACCTCCTCGTAATTGGCCCATGGATCGTAAACCGTCACATTTCCACCGAAGCCTTTTAGTTCGTCGATAATATCAATAACTCTTGAGTTTCTAATATCTGGGCAGTTTTCCTTAAACGTCATGCCAAGTACCAACATTTCCGAATCTTTAATCGCTATGTTTTTGGCAATCATGAGTTTAATGACTTTGTTGGCGACAAAGGCACCAATGCGTTCATTGACTCTTCGTCCAGACTTAATGACTTCTGGGTAGTAACCGAGTTGTTCGGCTTTATGAACCATGTAATATGGGTCTACACCAATACAGTGGCCACCTACTAGGCCAGGTCTGTATTTTAAGAAATTCCATTTGGTACCAGCAGCTTCAATAACATCATTGGTGTCTATTCCAACGCGATCAAATATTAAAGCAAGTTCATTGACAAAGGATATGTTTAAATCACGTTGGCAATTTTCAACAACTTTAGCCGCCTCAGCCACTTTCATGGAAGGTGCCATATATGTCCCAGCAGTTATAATGGACTTATACAATTGGTCAACTTTAATCGCGATGTCAGGAGTTGATCCAGAGGTTATTTTTTGAATTTTGGTAAGCGTATTGATTTTATCACCTGGATTAATCCGTTCTGGTGAATATCCACAAAAGAAATCTTTGTTAAACGTCAATCCACTTCCTTTTTCCAATTCGGGCACGCATATCTCCTCGGTACATCCTGGGAATGTAGTGGATTCATAAATGACAATGTCTCCATCTTTTAAAAACTTGGAAACAGCCCTGCTAGAAAATATTAATGGATTTAAATCTGGTTTTTTAAATTCATCGATAGGAGTAGGGACGGTAACAATATACATATTCGCTCCTGAAATGTCTGATTCATTTGCTGAGCAAAAGAGTCCCTTCTCATCTGGGACCTGGTTCACTAACACATTAGTTAGTTCTTTGCTTTCAACTTCTAATGTGTGGTCAGACCCACCCATTAATTCTGCAACTCGCGTTGCGTTAATGTCAAAGCCAATGACAGGATACTGCTTGGCAAATTCTAATGCCAAAGGTAGGCCAACGTAGCCTAAACCAATAACCGCGATTCGTGTG
>Ga0055584_100007157_pt1 | contig 10938 bp, 10 predicted proteins | sample OSDHelmetaG_FD_58716 | JGI IMG/M metagenome (GOLD analysis project Ga0055584, IMG submission 58716) | Pelagic marine sediment microbial communities from the LTER site Helgoland, North Sea, for post-phytoplankton bloom and carbon turnover... | ecosystem: Environmental > Aquatic > Marine >...
ACTACTCAGGCCCATTAACCGAAACCGTCCTGCTGGGAAACACCGCCTACCGCGCGGGAGATGGATTCGACTGGGACGCCACCTCTCTAACGGCGACAGGAAACGATAAAGCGAAACCGTTTCTCAATTCAAAATTCCGAGAGGGTTGGGAAGATTTTACGAGTCAATCTTCAGTTTCCCTATCCCCCATGACTGTCATCGAATTCATATCCAGCATTCGATACTCGCTCTCTTCATTTGTTTGATGCGCAATTTCTGCTTTGACATCTAAACAGGTAAGCCAACCGCCTCGGCAAGCGATCGACTGCATACGCAGACTGGTAATTTCAGTCAGGCCGACAGAAGGCATTCTCGCTTGTTACAAAGTCTGATTCGCTTTCCAGTGGACTTGTTTCAGCTTAAAGATTTCCGTAGGCCGATGAGGCAGCTGCGCAAGACTCGAAGAATCAGCGTCCCAACCAAGGTTAAGTGTATCTGAACCTGGCGCCGTCCCTGCCTTTGCGCTCATGGAACGTGTGCGTTCGAATTGGATGGGTGGTGCCACCCGAGTGAGCACACCGAGGGGACTATCCTGATCAACCAGATATTTCTCAAGGTCTTCCTGGGTGATCGGGACGTGAGGCTCTGTGTTGTTGTGGTAACGGGTTGCCAACATCGCAGTTTTGGCGAGCGCTACACGAACAAGCCAGCTCCCTCCTTCTGTGGCGCGACGGATGATTGCTGCTGTCACACCCAGAGCCCCTAAAAGACCTGTGCCGTAATCGTTGAAGTAGGCAGGAATCAGGCTGAGTCGTTCTTTGTTTGCGCTGTGGATGTTGGCAAGTCCCGTGCAGCTTTGGGCCAGTTGTTCCCAACCACGCCGCTCTGCCCAAGGTCCTTGAAATCCGTAGCAGTCCAATTGCACGATGATGAGATTCTTTTTTCGACGCGTCAGCTCTTCAATAGAATAGCCTGCGCTCGCCATAGCACCATGACGAAGTCCATCAATGAATACATCGGTGGTCTCAAGTAAATGCAAAATGAGACTACGGTCGTGCTCGGACTGATAATCCAGATACGCGGCTTTCTTGCCCCAGCCGGTCTCTACTTCAAACGGAAAGATGTGGTCCAGATAAGGATGACGTCCGTGTATTACGTCCGCTCCCTGTTCAGCCAGACTACGACCGATGGTCGGTCCGGCGAGGACTCGTGCGAACTCAAGTACACGAATGCTTTCGAGGGGACGCAACACGTCTTCCAAGAAGGGTTCAGGTGGTCCGTCGGCAATTTTCGTCAGTTCAATCACCGGCGCGGCGGCGATGGCTTTCCCCTGCGGATGGGCCAGCCATTCTTCCCGATCACGGACGATGGTAGTGCACAGACCCAGTGCCGAAAGCTGGTCTTCCAGATCCTGTGCGTCATAGCGCCGTGTCGCATCAGCAATCGGATCATGCTCACCGATGCAATTTAGAAATTTCAGGATACCTTCGCGCAGATGCGGGTAAGCCCCGTTATACATCACGTGCCGACCGTCTTTCGTTGAGAAGAAGTTATTCACGGGCGTATGTACCGGCGAGATGTCAAGTTGCCACCCTGCCTGAAAATGATAGGCGATTGAATTCAAAACCAATCCCGCATGTCGTCGATCAATAGATATTGACTGCGAACCAAGACCTCGCATATTGCCTATCGTCGCTGTTGCCTTTCCGAATGCCCCCAATGCCGCTGCCGCGAAATCATGTGTGGCAACAGGCGAGTCAATGTATCCCGGTTCCTGGATAATTTCGAGTGGACTCCCCGTATCAAAGTCGACACCCAATGGTCCAGTGATTTCGTCAAGAATTTGCCGTTGCGTCTCAGTTCCATGCATCGTGGGGCGCGCCTGTTCAAAATTCTCTGGATATGGAGACCCTGTAGTATATGGCCTCAGTGATTAATCATCTTCTCAGACCTGAGAAATGATAGTGGGTTTTATGTGGGAGTACAAATTTTACTTCTTGAGAATGTAACGGAGCTTACTACCCTTCCCCGTCTTTGGCTTCCAGAACAACCCACGTCGGTATGGGAATCGATTTGCTGCGGGCCACGAGCAGTAAGCAGCCTGTCACGATGACGAGTATGGGAACCTCCACGTCTAATGTGATGCGTCCTGTTTGCCGCAGAACAGAAAGGCAACTGGCGATCAGGAAGAAAGGGCCCATCACCACCGTGGATTTATCAATGCCACTGACGGCAAAAGTTAACAGGCCGATAATCGCCAGACCCAGTGTCCAAATCCAATTAATGCCGGGCGCAATTCCCAATGTCGTCAGCAACCAGCCACTCCCAATGCTGATGATAAGTAGTGGAAGAATCAGCGTTTTTTTGTCTGTATTGTTTGATTTTGCAGGTGCTTGGCCCATGTGACTGACTTCCTTTGTTTTGAGAGCATTATTTCGGTCTTATCTACCTGACAGGCGGACGCAATCAGATAATATCACGCCCATTTTGGAAAAAATTATCCCAAAATATCCCAAGAGTAAACGCTCTCACACAAATTATCCAGTCAAATAACCATCGCTAATACCATTCCTGCACACAGCATTGACTTCTCAATTCTTCGGTCACGAGAAACGGATCTGGTTTCGACTTACGGCTTTCAGCGTTTCCGCGGACGGAATTCGCTCGCAGCCTTTTATCGTTTCAATATAGGACGTAGGCCAGGCCCTCCTATACCCGGAGGATTCGCTGCCCCGGCACGCCCCATCCCACCCGATAGCCCTGTGCCCCTAAGGACGTCATCAGAATTCAATGGAGCCTCGCGGAAGAACCCAAGACCTTCGGCTTCATTCACAATGATCTGCAACTGCAGGTCAACGATGTCGTCCTTCGCATCGGATCGCTTCTTAAGACCGCCCTCCATTTTTTTGAGCCCCGCGTTGATGGTGTCAATTTCCTGCTGACGGGCCTTCATATCCACGTCGAAGTACTCGCTAAGTGCTTTTCGCAGTTCGGTTGTTGCCTTCTTTTGGTCCTCTTCAGACTTTGCACTCTGAAGTTTCTTTTGGCCTTCGGATACGTGACTCATGGCGGTTTTGAGTGGTCCGGTATTTAGAGACCAAGTCACTGTCACGAGCCCGTTTTGGCCTATATGGGGAGCAGAAGGCAGGAGCGGCGCCCCAAAATACCCGAGTTTTTTCCTTCCTGTCCACTGAGATTCCGCACGCTGCTTCGTGAATAAGCCCAGTCCTTCTACCTCATATTTGAATGATTTCAGTTGCAGCTCGACGAGTTGCTCCTTCGCCGCCGCACGCTTTTCGAGCGCTGCTGACATCCCGGAACTTCGTGAGGTTAATTTTTCGAGTTCTGCGCGGCGTTGTTTCATGTCGGCATTAAAGTACTCGACGAGCGCTGCCTGTATTGCTTTTTTCGTTTGAGCTTTCTGCTCTACCGTTTTCGCATTCTTGAGTTGCCTGAGGAGCACGTTAAATGGATTCTTCAAATCCTCATAGAGATTCTTCGCCATTTCAAACTGCCGTGCGGCCGCAGCAGTTCGCTGCGCAGAGCTTTGTTGCGCATAACTCGTGGTACCGAACAACACTGTGGAAACAACGGCTGCAGTTCCGCAAGCGGCCAAAAATAAAAATGATCGTGCTTTTATCATCGTTCTTCCTTTGTTGATGAGATTGAAGAATCGCGAAATGTATCGCGTTCAAGTTGGTCTAAACGTACCTTGAAAGACGCGGAATCTTGCCAGAACCCATCGCTTGCCGGTTGTGCAAACTGGGCTGCGTTTGATGTGGCTTCCAGCTGCTGAAGCCGCGCTGATATTTCTTGTGCCGTCGCCGAATAAACGGCAGACTCTGCGGCAATCGCCTGATCTTGCTGAGCCAGTGAAATGTTGTTGTCGGGGGCAACAGGCTCCGTGGGTTGTATCGAGCGAAATCTAGTTCGCTCAACGCTGGATGGGATGAACATGAAACCCGCGACAATGACAGACGCGAGGCAGACGATTGCTCCACTGCTAAGAAATGGACGCTGCCGGACGAAGCTCTTCACGCGGTTGCGATGGCGTGTTCCGTGCTGCTGCGTTCTCGCAAGCAATCGAACCAGCGACTCCCTGACTTCAACAGCACTTGCAAATCGGCGGGATGCCTTTTTTTCCAGCAGTCGGTCGATGATGTCAGACAAGTCGTCGGGAATGTCGCTATTCACTTGCCAGACCGGCCGATGTGTGTCGTGGCAAACTCGATTTAGTACACCCATTGCTCGTTCGGCTCGAAACGGTGGTCGGCCCGTAGCCATAAAATAGAGAACCGAGCCGAGACTGAATAAATCCGTGCGTTGATCGATTGTGTCGCCATTGGCCTGCTCGGGTGACATGTAGTGCGGTGTGCCGGCGATAATTCCGGTATGTGTGAGACTGGCATCATCAACGGTCCTCGCTAATCCGAAGTCCGTGAGCAAAATGCGTTCAACCCCTTGCTCCAGCAGAATATTTGCCGGTTTGACATCACGATGGATCACACCCTGTTCGTGTGCCGCCGCCAGTCCGGAAGCTGCCTGAATTCCAATGCGCATGACCTCTTTTGCATCGAGTGGTCCTTCGCGATCGACGCGCGCCTGTAACGATTCACCCGCGACATACTGCATGACAAGGAACGGGTTCTGGTCGTCCGCCTCTACATTATGAATGGCGACGACATGTTCATGGACCACGGCCGCTACCGCACGTGACTCCCTGGCAAAGCGCTGACGAGCCGCACCACTATGAGCCAGATGTTGAGCCAGCACTTTGATCGCAACCGGACGATTCAACTCCGTATCAAAGGCCTTCAGCACAAGCCCCATACCGCCGGAACCAATCATTCGCTCTATCTCGTATCGCCCCAGACGACCAAGCATCTCAGGGTGACTTGGGGGATTGAGAAAAGTCAGACTCTCTGCTTGATCAGGCAATCCATCAGTACCTTGAAATCCTGTACGACTGTTTGACAACGCTTCCCATGGATAATCACTGAGTAATTCACGAGTTTCGGCATCAAGTTGTGTCGGTCCTGCAACAGTATCAAGCCGCTTTTGGCACGCTTCGCAAGTCTCCACATGCGCTGCCGTCCTGCGATATTCGTCGCTGTCTTCATCTCCACAGAGTAAGATTTGCAGCTCTGTATCGTTAGTATGTTTTAGATGACTCGTCACGGTCTTTACCTCGCGTTGTGTGATGAGATATTTTCTGTGTTGTCCTGTTCCAGTGTCTTGATCGCCTCCCGCAAACGACTTCGAATACGACTCCGGGCAATGTGAATCGCACCCACGCTCATTTCGAGTTTCAGTGCGACATCTTCCGTCTGATGTCCCTCAATGCTCGACAACCAGAACGCTTGCCATGTACGCTCCTTCACTTGCTCCTGGACCTGCTCCGCCGCCCACCGAAACACTTCACGTCGATACTCCAAATCAAATCGCTCTGACTCTTCTTCGCTGACAGGATCAGCGTGCTGTTCCAGCATTTGTGCAATACCTGAATCACCTGTGCCAATCGGACGATGCTTCCGGCGAGTCATAAACTTAATCATTAAGTTGCGGGCAATCCGAAATAACCAATCGCGAAACCGGCCACGTTCCGGATCAAACTCCCACTGTTCAATGGCTCGTGAAACGGAAACCAATACTTCCTGAACGACTTCCCGCGCATCTGCATCCTGTAATCCTTTGCTGCGCGCCAGCCGGTACACCAGCGGTTCGTAAATCGAGACAAACTGATCCCACGCCTCGACGTCATGCTTGTCAGGTAGTCGAAGAATCAGGCTGTTTCGGGTATCAGGGACTGGTGATTTCATACATTCATTCTCGTTCCTTACCAGTAAATATCCACCACAAAAGGAAACCTTTCACGGCTCACGAATAAAAGGACACCAAAATTTGTGATAGAGACGTAAGTTGTTTGCTCGATACTGCTTCGAGCTTTCATATTTCTATTCTTAGATCTAAAACGATTCTCAACCTTTGGTATTTGAAATGATCTCGGTTTGCTAAGTGATGTGGTTTTTGAACTGGAATCATTTCTTCTCTCTTTCCTGAATTGAAGACTCATGAAAAAATGCTTGTAACCGGGTTTGACGGCTTTGCAACGAATCCTGCGGGTACTGTTGCCAGAAAATTGGATGGTGTAACGATCAATGGGGCAACGGTTATTTCCAGAATTGTTCCGGGTGCTTTTTTCAAATCGGTTAGTATGTCAAAGATGTGATTGCAGATATTCAACCGGACGTGGTGATTATGCTGGGAGTGTTCGGCGGCCGGTCAATGAACCCCCTGGAACGACTGCTACTGGAATTGGCCAGAATGTTCGGAGTGACTCCAGAGCTCGGTGAACAATGAGTTTCATCATACTACTCAGACGGCAACATCTGGCACCTGCTCTATGATCCAGTTTTCACAGACTTTCGCGATCTTCTTCCATTCAGGTTCTAGCGTCAGATAATGGCCGAAACCCTCGGCCTCATGAAAAGTTGTCAGCGAGCCATGTCGTTCGGCAATCAGGCGTGCGGTAGAGGGAGGAATTGCCAGGTCATCGGAGCCGGAGACCATCAATACAGGGCAAGCCACACCCTCATAATCAATTTTTGTAGTCTGGTTCTCATCGAACATCCAGAAGAATAACTCGAACATGACTCGGCCCGATTCTGGTACCAGTAGATCGAAAACCCGATGCTGTTCTGTTGGATCCAGCTTATTGAGCCCAAATTGAGCCATTGTCTCGAAATCAGGCAGTAATGTACCTTCCCAGAAAGCGCCAGCTGACATAAACATCTTGCCCAGTGCGCGCTCCTGATCGGTTGTCGGAAGAATACCCCAATTCACGCTGCCATTCAGCAGCACTATCGCGCGTGCTCGACCAGTGGCTGCCACTTTTTGTGCTATCAGCCCTCCCAGGGAATGTCCGACCAGAATCGGTGCCGTGTCTAAGGTTTCCACGAACTCAATAATATCTTCGACATAATCCGTAATGCTCGTTCCGGCGAGTCGCGCTGCAGTTTCATCTGAACGCGGTTTGTCGTGATAACGGAAAGTAGGGTTATAGCACCGATAGTTCTTTTGCTCGAAATAATTCGAAAAGTTCGACATTGTCCAAGGACCTGCATTGGTGCCGTGAATGAATACAACGGGGGTTTCTATGATGCATCTCCTGTACTTAATGAGTGCCGTGCCGAATTAAGCATACCACAAGGATACTTTTTGTAACTTCGAGCCAGGTGTCGCGATCGGACTGAAAATACCGCTCCTGAAATGTATCACTTTCTATTTTGCTCTCTCAATCCCCAACAAACAAAAATTGAACCGCATCGGCGATTACATATTTTCCGTCAGTGCCCTCATTGGAAATTTTGACCCAGCCCGATTTCCCTGCTTCGAATCGAAAAACACCTAACGTGCGGAATAGTTTTTTATGTTCGGGGATTTTCTGCTGGTTAATGCGCATGGTTTTTTCCCCCTCTGCATGATGGATGGTAATCGGCGTATTCGTGGATCTGCGGATGTTGTAACAATGCGAAAGCCGTACTTCGTAGCGACCTGATTTGGGAAGCGCGGGCGTATAAATCACGGCCTTGCTCCCTTTTCCTTTCTTCTGATCGTGCAGATAACCGAGCCCCACATAAGGGGGCGTATGGGTCGAATACTGCCAGGTCCCGATTAATTTCGCATCCATTTCATCGACGACGACCCCCTTCAATTTCTCAGCATTAGCAACGATGAAAGGCACCAGCTCGGGCTTATCGACTTCACCGGGTGGATGCGTGTTCGCGACGGCATCCGGATGAGGCTTGCGTGGAGCCACTGGTTCCTTTGCTGGCACACTTCCCGAGAGGGCCATCAGAAAAGCCGCGCTGATTACGACCAATTGAGATGGAGTCATAAAACCTGAATCCTGTAATTGCATCTATCTGAATCTCCCTTACCACGCGATTGGATATTGATCTCATTCCGACATCATAGCACGGTAACCGAAAGTGTCGAATGCAACATAGAACAATACAATACCATTGAGAGAGTCGATTCAATCGTCATTTGCTGGTTGAGCATTCAGAACAAACCCAGCCAACAGATTCAGTCAATGATGAAACCAGACATTACCTCGATCGCGCGACTTTGCAGGCCGTTCATGTTAAAGCTGCAAAAATTGAAGTCGATATCAGAATTTTTTGAGAAGATCAGTCTAAATCATGCGAGTTTTATAGTGCTGGAAATCACAGGAAGAGAAGTCTTCACCGTCAAAAGAAAATACCTTGCGCGCGACACACAGGAAGTAGTTTCGTCAGGGGCGCGGCGGTATCGAGGCGTAAAAAAATCCCTGAAAACAGGGATCTAATTTCGTTCAACAAGTCTTGTGGTTGTCAATCTGATTGAGAGACTTGCTGCCCATCTACTAAAATCAGAGTCACCCCAGGTGATCCTCATGGGGTGACTCAATATCGTCCATAGTTGTCTGTTATGAATCATGACTCCTACATTATTTTTGGAAGGAGGCCTGATTCAATTTGGATGGAGCCGGTGGTACCGGTGGGGTGGCATTCTGTTGTTTTGGAGCCACCTCTGGTTGTGGAGTACCCGGATTTCCAGTGGAATAATAAACGGGGCCACCCGCTTGATGTCCTCGACAGTATTTGCAGCCATGTCCTTTGCAGGAGTTGCAATTACGTGTGTGATACATACTTGGATCTGGTGCTGGTGGCAGCATGCCTCTGCGTGGTTGCCAGGTTGGTACGCTCTGATAATAGAAACCAAGCTGTGTGGTATCGGTGGGCATATAAATCTGCTGGTAATTAGCAGCTCCGGTAGGACCACGTTGACCCATGTATTGATTTGAGTAATATCGCTGATATTGCACAGGAGTTCTTTGAATCATCTGCGCGGAAGGGGGACACCATGCCGGACCATGCGATTTATGTTTTCGCAAAAAGGCCCAACCTTCCCGCGTACCATAGTATCGATAACTACCACCACCATCGTAGCGGCCTGACGATCCGGGAGGACAATAGTATTCACCGCCCCCGCCAGTCTTGTGCCCCACTTGCTCAATGCCTGTCTGGCTTGCGGGAGTTCTATCGTCAGCGCTGACATTCGAGACAGAGCCAGCCACGAAGCCTGTCACTGCCAGAATTGCAAGCAATTGCATATTTAAGATTCTCATAACAATCTTCCTGGACCCGATTGAGGATAATATTTTTGATTATTGAACGATGCGAGTGACTGGAGTCAGGCGGCTTGAAGGAATGCCCCAACTGTAGTTATAGGTATGATGCACATTCGGAGCCAGCGGAACTGCAATTGGAACCCCATAACCTTGTGCACCATAAAGCTGCCCATCTCGTTTATCAAACTGATAAGGATCGACGGCATAGGTAATGTTGTATCGCCCAAGAGGAGCAACACCCTTTGCCTTATGCTTATGCTTCCAGCGGAACTTATCGAGTAATGAACCACGCCTTCCGATCCCGGCGGAACGTACATTTGACCCAGTACGACAATGAGGACATTCACCGCCTGCGTAGGAAGAACGATCTGAATAGGAATGAACATGGTTATGTTTACAGCCACATTTCTTTTGTAAATATCCCACTTGATTTATGGGAGCGCCGGCTCTCTGGCTCGTACTCAAGCTATCGGGTTCACCCGCTTGCAGGTCTTGTACTGACAGGACTGTGATCATTCCTGCCATTGCAATGAAGCCCGCTAATTTATAACTAAAATTGTGCATGTTTTTATTTCCTGATCGTATCTCTGAGCCATCTGGCTCAGTGTGATAAACGTATTCTGATTAAGATTACTTTTTATTGTCAGGCTCTGTTACCGAATCCTGGGTGGAACGAAACTGGGGAAGATTCCGAAACCTGTTTTATATTTAACATTCACTTTCGTCCCTTCCAGCTTCCAACCCTCATGCGAACGCATTCCGAATGGTGTCCAGATCCAGCCGCCTTTTACGTTGTAGTAGTAAGGACCATACATCGCGTTGTACTCATGGGCGTACAACATTTCCTGAGGAGCTAACGCCTGGTTGGTGATGACGGTTCGTCCCACATAATCGGGAATTCCTGGTTTGGGAGAAGGATACATGGGTGCTCCCAGTTGCGGATAGCCTGGCAGCACATTCATGCCCGCCGCCGATGGCATCGGCTGGCCTGCTTTGTAACTTTTGTGATGTTTGTGGCCGTGTGAGTAGCTGATGGGCCGTGCCTGTTGTGCGTTCTCAAAACGGGCGGGCGTGGAAGTAATGATTCTTGGCTGGTTGCTGACCTGCTGAATATAACCACCGGCATGTGTGCGACGACCGAGCTTGGGGCGTTTGGCAAACGAACTCTTCTTGGTAGTTCGAGATTTGTTTTCTTGTTCATGGCTGACTTGCCGCACGCTGGCAGGCTTGGGCGTCGACCTGGAAAACTTCTGCTTGAACCAACTGACCGGGTTATACTTTGATGTTTTTGAGCGGCTTTCCTGTTGGACAACGGCGTTGTTGACAGTACCGGTTTCAGCAGCTTTTAAAGCCGGTGCCATCAGTAAAAACGCTGGTAACAAACTGGTAAGCAGGGTTACCTTCAGACTCGAATGAGCCATAACAATCCCTCCCTGGATTTTATTGTGGTTTATCCACCAATGAGACTATTTCAAAGGGTCATCCAACCCCCGTCAGTCAACTTTTAATGTTCAATTGTCTTTTTTGAACCGTAAACGGTTCACGAATGAGGACAAGCCTCTTCACAAAGACTGCAGCAAAACTTGAAAAAATCAAAATTCCACTTTTCAGATCTCTGGTCAATTTTGTATGTTTCAGTCGCCAGAAAGTGACCCACCAAAAATGAAGGCCACTAGTCCAAATTTCGGCTGGCAGGAATCATCGGAATGAGTCATTTTGTAACTACAATGACGATTCGTCCTATTTTCCCGAATTATTGTCTATTTAACGGGTTACGAGTGGCG
>Ga0055584_100007158_pt1 | contig 10938 bp, 5 predicted proteins | sample OSDHelmetaG_FD_58716 | JGI IMG/M metagenome (GOLD analysis project Ga0055584, IMG submission 58716) | Pelagic marine sediment microbial communities from the LTER site Helgoland, North Sea, for post-phytoplankton bloom and carbon turnover... | ecosystem: Environmental > Aquatic > Marine >...
CGAACCCCCGACCCGCTGATTACAAATCAGCTGCTCTGGCCAACTGAGCTACATCGGCAATGTATTTTTTGATATCTGAAAGTAGGTATTTCCTATCTCATTTTTGTCAAATCAAAACATAGTTTTCCCGACCTTTCGAGAAAAGTTTTGCAAAAATATGTTAAATAAAACAATTTGGAAACCGTTAGGGCAAATTAATTTTTAATTATTCTGATTTTGCCTTCGGATGGCTCTTAGAATACACTTCTTTTAACCTATCAATTGTGTTATGCATATAGACTTGGGTAGCTGCTAAACTTGAATGTCCCATTAATTCTTTGATCGCGTTTAGATCAGCACCATTATTAGCTAGATGTGTGGCAAACGAATGCCTGAGAACGTGTGGCCCTAGGTATTTATTAGAAGATACTGACCCTAAATATTTTGTGCACAAATTATAAACAAACTTAGGATAGAGGCTTTTTCCCTGATCAGTGACAAAAAGAGAATCTGAAAACTCATCGAAGTTTTCCTCTTTCAATTTTTTATACTTTCTAATATTAGCTGACAAGGACGGCGATATTGGTATAAGTCTTTCTTTATTTCCTTTACCTAGCACTTTGACTGTTAGTCTATCATTATCTATATCTTGATTAGTTAATGAAATCAATTCTGATCGTCTCAAGCCCATTTGATATAATAGAGTCAGGATCAATGAATCTCTTATTCCCGAAAAGGATTGATCTACAGACATATTAATATCTAGTTGATTCATATTCTTTTCCCTAATAAATTCAGGAAGTCTTTTTTTTGATTTAGGGGACACTATTTTGCTCATAGGGTTTGAGCTAATAAGACTCTTCTTTTTCAGGTATTTGAAATAGCTTTTAAGAACAGATATTTTTCTATTAATAGATCTAGGCGTATAGTCATTCTGCATCATATGGACCATCCAAGATCTAACCTGCCGATGATCTGCATTTGAAATCTTATTCAAGTCAAAATGAGAAAGTAGAAATGTATGAAATTGAGAAAGGTCATCTTTATAAGCTCTTATGGTATGAGAAGAGTATCTTTTTTCATACTCGAGATATTTTAGAAAACTTTCATTCATATTAAGAATAAATATAATATGAATAAATGACTATTGCCTCTCCACTACTTTTAATGTCCCATTATTGACTCCTGCTAAAATATAGGTCCTATCTTTTCCTTTATGGTAAAAAAATTCTAAAGACTTAACATTTTCATCTAGGACTAATCCAGAATTAAATGAGGCAGACAGTTTAAGTCGATTATTCGAAGGATTAAGAACCACTCCCCTACCCATATCCAATCTAGGTGTCTCAACCTCAGTATTATAAATATTGCCTGCAAGAATAATATCATCTTTTATTGTCACTCCATCCAACACTGGAAAATATTGAGCTTCAATTGGTAATTTTTCTATCCTATATTCATCATCTTGGCTAATTAACGCAATTGAATAAAAAACATTCACCTCTTCTTCATAAGATTTTTCTAATCCCTTTCCATATACTTCTTCAATACTTGCAGAAGCAAAAAGATCATAAGTAGGGAATTTTTCACTTACAAAAGGCATCTGTTGAGTAGAACATTCCTTCCCTCTGAACGGTACATATTTATCCTTGTATTTCTTACTAAGCACTAAATCCCATGTGCCATTTTCATCCATATCTCCTGCATACACCCGAAGAGGATTTTCCTTACTGGATTTATATTTTGAATTGAGGCCGATATTTCCAACAATAAAATCTGGTTGATTATCCTTAGAAATATTTACTTCAGTCACTGAATACCACCACCCCTTATTATTATCCACTCCATACTTGTGTGCCATATTTGCGAATTGGCCATTCTCATTAATGAATATTCCAATAGAAGACCACTCTCCTACTGCTATAAAATCCTCTGTCCCATCATTATTAATATCTACAACTTCCAAGTCATTAATAATTCCAAATTTTCGCAATTCTGGTGCAATATCTCTTGTAACATTCACCAGCTTTCCTTCTCTATTTTCGAAAATGAAAGAAGGTGCTGAGTAAGGGTACATTTGAGGTACAATTCTATTGGCAATAATAAGATCATCATCACCATCTTCATCAAAATCAATCACTTCTCCATCCTTACCACTGAATTGTAATTGTTCTAAAACTAAAGACTGGTGCCTATGAAATCCCTTTCCGCTGTCATTGATGTATATCCGATCATTATAAATTGTATCACCTCGTCTCTTTTCATTACCACCTGTTATCATATAAATATCGTTCCATCCATCACTATTAAGATCAAAAAATATTGCATCTAAGTCTTCAAATTGTTTATCCTCTTCAAAAATTGGAAGTGGCACATTTTCCCATGATTCAGCAGTCTGTACATAAAGTTGGTTAGATTGGCCAGATGCCCCAAGAATAAATATGTCTTCTAAACCATCATTGTTGAAATCGTTTTTCACAATATTAGGGCCTAATGTGGACTGCTTGTATGGAAGTAAAATTTCCTTTGAAAAATCATTATATTCATTTTCATTATGAAAGAAATCAATTCCAATATCTTTTGGATCAATTGCCAAATAATTTTGAGTCACCTCAGTCCTGGTTTTCGAGTCTTTAATTTTATTAGGCTTAGAAACTGTAAGTATTTGGTTTGCTTTAACCTTTTTCTTTTTAAGTATAGAGCCATCTGTCCATCTGACCTCTAATTCTTCAATTCTTTTTCTCGATCCGAGACCAAAGTAAACACCTTCTTCTGAAGAAGACATATACCCTCTAACAGTCTTAGATTCAGCAAATTGCTTAGTTCCATCATCTAGCTTTATTGTAGCTGAAAAGAAAGGGTCGCCCTCTTCGTCCATTATTTTTATAAAATTTCCTGCACCATTTTCTCTTGACTTATTTATGTATAAAGAAGCCTCATCATCGATATTGTTGATCACTAAATCCAAATCACCATCATTGTCCAAATCACCAACAGCTGCGCCATTCGAATAAGTCGGTTTATTTAAGCCCCAATCCCCTGTAACATCATTGAATGAAGTGTTCCCTTGATTTTGATAAATGACGTTAGAGAGAGCCTCTGTTGGCATAGAATCATATAGTTTCTTCTTTTCGCTGAGAGGAACTGATCCTTGATATGTCCGTTGGACAGTCGCAACTTCATTCTGAAAATCATTGTCAAGAGCATATCTTCTATATCCATTCGATATAAAAATATCTTTATGCCCGTCCAGGTCAAAATCATTCATAAGAACAGACCAACTCCAATCCGTTTTAGCAATTCCACTGAATTGTGAGACATTAAAAAATTTCTCATTCTCATCTGCTAGTTGAAGTGAATTGAACATATATTGGTGCGGAAACCTCAATGATTCTACTAATAATCTAAAATTAGAGACATTCATGGACCGCATTAATGTTTTGGACCTATAGTGATCACTTGACGCCATATCAAGGACAAATATGTCTTGACTTCCATCATTATTAATATCTGCAATATCCACTCCCATTCCATAAAAGGATATTTGATCGGTTCTCTCTTTTATTTGATCACTGAATGTGCCATTTTTATTATTGATATACATGGCATCAGGAATGTAGTAGTCATTAGCGATATAAATATCTATCCAGCCATCATGATTGATATCAGACACGGATAGTCCAAGACCAAAACTCGGCTTAAGAAGTCCTACCTCAGCAGTTGCATCCTTAAACTTTCCGCCCTCATTAATATAGAAATGGCTACAACTTCTCCAAAAATCATCTTCATTCTCACCTACATCCTGATAAAAACTTATTGGGTCTCTGCCATAAAAGCTATTTTCATTCATCACAACACAATCCAAATCTCCATCTTTATCAAAATCAAAAAAGGCAGACTGTGTACTAATGCCTTCATCGTCTAGACCATATAATGATGCAGATTCTGAGAAAGTCAGTTCTCCATTATTAATAAAAAGCAAATTTTTCCTTTTTTCCGAAACATGAGGGCCACCTTGACTTATGTATATATCTAGATATCCATCATTGTTAATATCAACGACCGTTACACCATTGGACCAATATTTCTTTCCATAAACATTTAATGCACCTTCAAGTTTTTTGAATTGATTATTGCCTTTATTAATATAAAGTTCATTGGGTTGCTGATTTCCACAAAATATCAAATCTAGAAGCCCATCATTATTAATATCACCTACTCCAACTCCAGCTCCATTATAGAAATAATCAAAGTCGAAAAGGTTCTCTTTTGATGAAAGGTTTTCTTGAATAGTATTTTGAAATGTAATACCAGATACTTCGCTACTAACATCTTCAAATACTGGACTATTCTGAGCAGCTGTAAAATGAGTTATGAAAACTAATAAGATTAGTGAGTTGTAAATCCTAAACATCATGACACCAATAAATTCTCTTATCTGAGCAAAACAAACTTTAAGATTTCTCCATTGGTAGATTTAAGAAATATCATTCCACTAGAAAATTCTTTTAAATCAATACTATTATAACCTCTTTTAACTTCAATTCGTTTCCTATAAGATCCTCTAGAATCAATAATCTCTATTCCTCCATCTCTTTCTGAGATTAGATTTAAGTCATTATATGTTGGATTACCCAATAACCGAATATCGCTTGAATTAATTTCAAAATCCTCAGTATCAGATATAACGTCACATACCAAAGAATTTGGGATTAATTCTAATCGTTGTCCAGGAGGTAAATCCTTACCTATAAAAGCAGGAAAATCCAAAGAGTAACGATCCATTCTAAATGTAATATTGTTATTTACCGTTAAATCAGTTCCTTGATCTACTGGAGATCCTCCCCGTAAAGGAACCCTATACTCCCAAACAACTTCGTTATTTGAATTCAATTCATATGCATAACCCCATCTCCCTGATAATGTCAAGGTGTTTCCATTAGATAAATATTGTGCACTAGATAGCCCTGTGGATAATGTGATATCCAATGTATCAGGATGTACAATTGTGCTTTCAAAATCCTCAGGTCCAAAGACACCATCAACTAATTCATAAGTATTAGTAGCAAAATTGAAATCGGTTTGAATTTGATTAATACTCGAGTATCTGTCATTAACTCTGTTATTGTATAGGCTTATTTGATTAGAATTATTTAGGCTTCCATTACTTTCATTTACAACCCACTTCACATCGTGTTGAAAAAACAACATCTTATCATTTATATCTCCAGAGGCATAGGCAGCTGGATTTCCCCATCTATAGATTATGTCACCACCTTTTCCACTAGTACCACCTGAATGTGAAGCAGCTTCTGTAATATTTGTGGAGTGGTCAATAATCCATAACTCATTGAAATATGGCACACTTACAACTATTTGATCTAAGTCAGAATTATAGTCAATGCTATTAATATGCAACCAATCCTGGTGCCCATCATGTTCATCATAATTGATATCAATTAATTCCGGATGCTCACTTACTTTTCCGAAATTTTGAGATAGGCTATCATTTTCTTGGATTAGATGATCCCAAGCGTGCCATTCCCAGATAATCTCATCTGTAAATGGATTCCACTCCAAAATCATTTCAGACCATAATACATCATTTGCCAAAAGATCTAGGCGTCGCCCCGCTTCTATTGCTTCTTCTTTGGACTTCAGCTCCCAAGCAACCATAAGAATATTTCCATTATCTATGACGGCCACATCATGATGCAATCGAGCTGTACTATCGTTTAAGAAATAAGAAGATATTAAATTATTCTCCCAATCTCTAATCTCGACAAATTCTCCTCCTCCTCCTGCCCAAATAGGATCATTAATTGGAGAATTCCCTCGTTTCGTTTTTACTAAATTTCCATTTTCTAATAAATATGCTGTATTTCCAGGTCTAAAATTGTCTTCATCAGTCCATGAGTGTATGGTCTCTCCACAATTATTTAGTAAGAAAACTGTAGATTGATTATGAGGATAAATCATATTATAACCTTCTAGTGATTGCTCTTTATCCCAACTTATAGTTCCTACAGTATTTTGACCAAAAACTGTTTGAACTTTGAAAAGTAAAAATATTATAAACCAGATCTTAATCATATAGTATAGTTTAAATAAAAAAACCATATCCAAAATTAATTGGATATGGTTTCTTATGCTGAAAATATAAAATTTTCTATTTCACAGTAATAGGCCAATCAGCACCTCCTGGATAAAACAATATGGAAGAAGCAGATTCACCATAAGTATTCACATAATCAATAGTCCACTCATTTCCTGATACAGAAGACTCAAAAGTCCATGTATCACCAAATCCATCAACTCCACTATTAACAGTCACTTCAAGGCAAACATCTGTAAATGACATTGATCCTCCAGCCGTACCGCCGCCGTAGCACGTTACGTAAGAACCCAAAGCCCAGTCACTCAAGTTGTAAACTCCGCCACCTAAAGCTTCAACATCAACTGTACCTGAAATGCTAGCTGATGCATCACACCACATGTTAGTCGTTGTATAATCATATGTCCCTGTCAAATCAGATGGACAAGAAGCTGGCATTGTAAAGTTGAAGTGTCCTTGGAAAGCAGGCCCGACAACTGTTGCAGATGAATTGGACTGAGAGAATGTTCTTCCATCAGTTAATTCTACTCTACCTATAAAGTTAAAATTGTCACCTGCAGTTACTTGATCTGCAGAAACACCAGCAGCAGCAAGTGCATCACTACCTGATATTGAAATCGTAGGTGCTTGCAAAAATCCATTTGCTCCTTGAGAAAAAGCACTCGAAGGAATTACCAAAAATTCATTTGGTCCTGAACTATTGTCACCATTAGATGGATCATTGTCATCAAAAACAAGATCAAGAACATATTGAGAAACCAAAGCCCCTCCTTCTTCATCTACAAATTCAATATTATAAGTATAGGAGGATCCTGCTATGTCAAACAAGTTAATTAACTTATCTGTTTGATCTATTAATCTAGGATAAGCTCCTTTTTCTACGGTATCTAAAACCACTAATGGAAGTCTGTTCTCATCTTCACATGATGACACTACAAGTAGTATCGCGAACATTACCATTATTTTATTAATAATTTTCATAATAATTTATTCGATTTATGTGTGATTAATACAGATCAACTGATCCATCATCCCAAAATACACGATCAGTGAAAGCCTTCTGGCTTGCATTACCGTTTCTTGTTACGTGAATTGCAGGTAAAAAGAATGAACGTGGAAAATCACCATAAACAGCTTCCAATGCAGGCTGCATGTTATTTGGCTTTCCTGTTCTCTTATATAAGTTGTAAGCCTCTACACCATTACCCCATGAGGCAATCATTTGCTCTTTTACAACTAAATCTAATTTACCATCCGCAGATGCAGCATCATACAATTCTAAAACACTTGCAACGTAGTTATCAATTCTAGCTGGTGTAGCACCATATAAATCTTGAACAGTACCACTGCTACCATCTCTAAGCTCTCTTTGATCACCCATTGTAGCAGGAACTAGACTTTCAAATGAAACAACTTTTGCCATTGATGCTCTAATTCCACTTTCCAATAAAGCTCTAGCGTCATCATTTGTCCCAAGGTTTAATGCAGCCTCAGCTCTCATCAAATCCATCATTGAAGACAACATGATAGGAACAATTCCTGCACCTAGTCCACCAGATGTACCGGCCTGACGTGTGTCTCCAAATGACTCATCATCAAATTGTCCTCCTCCTGGATATAATCCATAAGAGGTACGAATAGGACCATCCGGTGGAATTCCATCAGGATTTAAGTGATCCCTTCCTGAATACCCTGTATTTGGTATAATACAATAAGGCACGTTAGGACTTGTTGCCTCCCAATGTGCTGGTGTTGCAGTTTGGTCAGGGAATATAGAAAAGTGACAAGAATAAGTTGTCTGATCCTGAGCACCAGCATCTTCAACTTTTCTATAGAAGTAATATCTAGATCTTGGATCTGTTATAGCAGCTCCTGAAGATCCTACTTTATCACCATTTAATAACCACATGAAATAATTAGACAAGTAATTTCCATCATTCGCCTCATAGTGATTATTATACATCCAATGTCTAGAATTTGGATTAGCTCTTTGATTTCCAAATTGAGCTTCGAAATCATCAGCACTTGATGCAATTACACTATTACTACTTACTAAAGAGTTAATAGTAGATGCATCTCTCATATTCAATGCAGCTTTAAATTTAATTGTATTTGCAGCTCTCACCCATTTACTTGCATCTCCACCAAAGAAACCTTCAAAAGCAGGGCTACTAGAAGAAGTGCTACTCAATTGTCCAATAGCATCATCCAAAAGTGCAATGGCAGCTGCGTATACATCACTATCAGCATCCGCACTTGGTGAAATCTGATCAGTCCCTTGAAGAGCCTGAGAATTAGGAACATTTCCTAACATATCTACTAATGTAATCATAGTATATGCCTTCATGATTTTAGCAGATCCTGCATGAATATCAAATCCAGCTGGCTCAGCAATAGCTAATAGGGCATCAATATCTGGGAACAAATTAGTATAAGCGTTGGTCCAAAGACCATCTAATTGTTCTGCAGGAGCAAAATCCTCATATGTTCCTCCCCCGGCATGGTACATCCTTGCAGCGGCACCACCTGTAAACTGTGCACTTAAAAAAGTGCCAACAAAATTCAATTGAACGCTGTTGTATAAGTCATTTAAACTTGCATTCTCAGGAGTCACTGCGTTTGGGTTATCCTGGAGATCCAGGTCCAAATTATCACAAGCAGTAAAACCGATAGCAAGTAAGACTATTAATAATTTATTTATAAATTTCATATTCTTATTTTATCTATTCAGATTGAATATTATTTAGAAAGTGGCATTTAGAGTAATACCATATTTCTTGGCCGTAGGAGCAGTACGGAAATCTAATCCTCTACCATTACCTACACCTGTACTGATGATCTCAGGATCAAAGTTCATTCCCTTTGGAATATTAGGAGCTTTGAACCACATGTTCTCTCCAGAAATTGTTATCCCTAATCTTCCGAATGGAGTTTTGCTTAAGATACTTTCTGGAAGAACATATGCTAAAGACATCTGACGTAGTCTTAATACAGTCGCATCCAATATAGCACCCTCTGCAGTAAAGAATGTGGCAAAAGCCTCATCTCCTACATAAACTTGCTTGTTATTTGGAGTTCCATCAGTATTAGCTGCATTAGGAAGTACAATTGGTACTGCTCTATCAAAGTCAGAATCAACAGTGTTTCCTCTTGCTAATAATGAACCTACAGTAGATGAGTATAATTGTCCACCATGGATATACTGCCATTGGAATCCTAAACTCAAACCTTTGAATGAGAAATTGTTAATCCAGTTAGCTGTAAATTCAGGGTTTGGATCACCAATCACACCGAATCCACCTCTTACATATCCACCTTGACCATCTACAACGATTCTGTTCTGATCATCTCTTTGGAACTGCTGTCCATAGATTGCACCAAATGGCTCTCCTGGTATGGCATAGTTTCCTAATGTTCCAAATCCTTCAACATATACTCTCTCAATTCCTTCGAAGATTTTATTCACCTTAGAAGAAATTTTAGTATAGTTCAATGTCAAATCCCATGAGAAATCACCTACCACAACTGGTGTGATATCTAATCCTAGTTCGATACCTTTATTCTGTACTTCGGCAGCATTTACAGTTGTACTTGTTGCACCAGTAGCAGGATCCAATGGAAGAGCAATGATTAAATCTTGAGAAGTTTTATCATAAACCGATAAATCTAATCCAACTCTATTATTTAAGAATCTAGCTTCTATTCCTCCTTCTATTTCAACAAATAACTCATTTGTTAAATTTCTGTTTCCTAATGTTGAAGACACACCGTTAGTGTTCAATACTTGTCCACCATTAGTTACAAATACATTTGTATTTGTATTCAATATGTTTCTTGTAGCATATGGATCAGGATATCCTGCAGAAGTACCATATCCTAGTCTCAATTTCAAGTAATTCAAAATTGAATTATTCTGAAGACCTGCTATCGCATCTGTAGGTACAAATGACATTGATACTGAAGGATATAATACTGAAGCATTCTCAGACTCTAAAGTAGAAGTCCAGTCATTTCTTGCTTGGAAGTTTAAGTATAAGAAAGACTTATAACCTAAAGTTGCCGTAGCATAAACACCTAGAGTATTTTCTTCAGTGGTACCATCAAAAGTATCATGATCAATGAAATTACTATGTCTTTGTAATCCATATACAAACTGATTAGTAGAAATCAATCCATTTATCTTGTTCACATTTCTTCTACTATTAGCTCCTACTACACCATCAATACTTAAATCTTCATTGATCTCGAAGTTGTAGAGTAAGTTGATCAACTGATCAGTAATTCTATTAGTAGTATTAAATGAGAATAACTCACCATCTGGTGCTCTAGCTCCACCTCTATTGATATATCTCTGATTTTTCTGAGTGTAATTATCTAAACCTAGACGGTATAGTACAGTCAAATTATCATTAACCTCATATGACAACTCAGTAGTAGAGAAGAAACGTTGTACATCTTCATTCTGACCTGCATTATTCAAAGTCCATAATGGATTCTGAATTGGAGATCCTCTTCTATAATATACATTTGAACCATCTACTGGAGATTGATAAGGAAGATTGTTTAAGTCAACTGATCTTGGAGTAAATATTAATGCTCCGAAAAGGCCATTACCATCACCACCAAATGCAGTACCTGTCAATGGAGTTTCTCTAGCCGTAGCAACATAGTTGAAACTACCTTTAACATTTAATCCACTTGCCAATTGAGTTCTAGCACCTAAACCAAAGTTGTGCTTATCCAAGAAATTTGATCTTGTATTTCCGTTTCTATCATCCTTTCTTGGTGTAAATCCTTCCTCTGTTAAGAAAGAGTATGTTGCAGATAGAGAAGAATTACTTCCT
>Ga0055584_100007159_pt1 | contig 10937 bp, 6 predicted proteins | sample OSDHelmetaG_FD_58716 | JGI IMG/M metagenome (GOLD analysis project Ga0055584, IMG submission 58716) | Pelagic marine sediment microbial communities from the LTER site Helgoland, North Sea, for post-phytoplankton bloom and carbon turnover... | ecosystem: Environmental > Aquatic > Marine >...
GCTTTATCTATTCAAATGATAAAGTAAGACATCACCATGACTTTCAACCCTTACCAAATGGAAATGTTTTAGTTTTAGCCTGGGAGCGCAAATCACGTGAAGAGGCAATTCAGGCAGGAAGAATACCATCACTGACTAGGCCCGACGGTGTTTGGTTTGAACATATAGTTGAACTTAAACCAATTGGTATTGACTCTGCTAGAATTGTCTGGGAGTGGCACGTGTTTGATCATTTGGTACAAGAGCGAGATTCAATATTAGATAACTTTGGCGATATTGCTTCTTCCCCCAATCTTTTTCATATAAATTATAAAATTGCGAATGCATTTTCTCCAAGTGAACCAGGTAATTCAGATTGGATGCATATGAATTCAATTCAATATAATGAAGTTAGAGATGAAATAATGCTAAGTTCAAGAGACTTTAACGAAGTTTATATTATTGACCATAGTACAACCATAGAAGAGGCGAGTTCTGGCCAGGGGGGACGCTCTGGTAAAGGTGGCAATCTTTTATTTCGATGGGGCAATAATGCATCCTATAATAAAGGAACAGCAGATGATCAATTGCTGTTTGCTCAACACCATGCTTCCTGGCTTGAAAGTGAAGATTCTAACAAAGTTGGATTTACTGTTTTTAACAATGGAATAGGATCGCCGGGACTTGACATTTCAAGTGTTGAGTTTATAAGCCCAACTATTATAAATGGTGAATATGTTTTATCTTCTGATGGAATATTTATGGTAGATGACCATAAGACAATAAACGATAGTGAAGAATTAAGCTTTTCATCTCCTAGGTTATCAAGCGTTCAGGTTTTAAAGAATAATAACTTATTGATTGCTTCTGGAAACCACGGACGAATTAGAGAAATCACACCTGACGAAAAAAAGGTCTGGGACTATATCAATCCAGTAAGTAATTCAGGACCAATAATGCAGGGTACGAATGCATTTGCAAATGATATATTCAGAGCAGAAAGGTATAGTTATGACTACGAAGCGTTTGATGGTAAGGTCTTGGTGCCAATGGGTGTTCTAGAAATAGACCCAGATTATATGGGTTGTTTTTTAATTGACACAACAACCTCAACAACGAGCGTGTCGACTACAAATGCTTTTAAAATATACCCCAATCCAGTAAATGAGGTAATAACAATTGAGTCATTAATAAATGATGATTTATATTTTGAGCTTTATGATGTAAATGGAACGGTTTATAGAAAAGGCTACTTAAATAGGAATTCTCAAATTGACATGAATGATCTTTCTAAAGGCTTCTATTTTTTAAAAATAAGGGTTAAGGATCAAGCTCAAGTACTTAAAATAATAAAAGAATAGAAAATATGAGCGTTAACCTTAAGTGTCAAGCCATTGTGTTTTTGTTAGTATTAGTTCAAATGCTTTTTACGAAAGATAGCCAAGCTCAAGATCAAACATTAGGAACGTTATTAAATACATCAAGTGCTCAAAATGGATACACACTGCTGGCACCTTCTTTATCTCGGACGACATATTTAGTGGATAACTGCGGTCTATTGATTAACAGTTGGCAGAGTCAGTATAGGCCAGGTGCGGTGGCATATCTTTTAGAAAACGGAAGTTTATTGAGAACAGGTTCTGTTCCTGGGGGTTTTTCTGGAGGAGGAAGAGGAGGTATTGTTGAGATTTATAATTGGGAGGGAGAGCTAATTTGGTCTTACCATATTGCAGATGAAAACCATCATCAGCATCATGATGTTGAAGCTCTGCCAAATGGGAATATTCTGGTTTTGGCCTGGGAGCACATCTCTGTTGCTGAAGCAAAAATGATTGGCGTTGAACGGGAGCTATCAAGTTTGGGTCTATGGCCTGATAAGGTAATGGAGTTAAAGCCTATAGGTAATGATAGCGCCGAATTGGTTTGGGATTGGCACATTTGGGACCACCTTATTCAAGACAAAGATTCAACACTAGGGACATATGGTGTTATATCAGAACATCCAGAGTTAGTTGATATGAACTTAAATTTTGGCGGAGGTCTTACGGGTAGTCCAGATTGGAACCACTGTAATGCGTTAGACTATAACCCAGAGCTTGATCAAATAATTGTTAACTCAAGAAATTTTGGAGAATTTTGGGTTATCGACCACAGTACAACAATTGCAGAATCCGCAAGCCACAATGGAGGAAACGCTGGAAAGGGTGGTGATATCTTATACAGATGGGGAAACCCAAGGATTTATCAAAGAGGAGATGAAGAAGACCAGGTTTTTTCGGGCCAGCATGCTGCTTATTGGATTGAGTATGGTGAAGATAAAGGAAAAATAATGGTGTTTAACAACGGAACGAATAGAGGGTATTCTTCTATTGATGTTCTTGACCCACCAATAGATTCTAATGGTGATTATGTTTTAGAAAACGATAAACCATATGGTCCAGAAAAACTTTTTTGGACTTACGATAAATTTAATGGAGGAATTGACTTTAGTGTTGGACGTGTCTCAAACGCAGAACGATTGGCCAATGGAAATACACTTATTACTAATGGGCAGACAGGATATGTTTGGGAGGTTGGAGAAAATAAGCAAATTGTTTGGGAGTATCAAAACCCAGTTGGATCTCAACCATTGCCTCAAGGAACAATTGCGACAGGAAACTCAATCTTCCGAACGTATAAATATCCAGAATTTTATCCTGCTTTTCAAAACCGAGATTTGACTCCTGACGAACCTATTGAGTTGAATCCATTTGGCAACCCATGTATTATATTTACGACGGCTACTAATGATGAAAACTTAGAATTTTCAACAAAAGTGTTTCCAAATCCAGTTCAGGAATTTTTATATTTAAACACAAATTACTCTCAGCGATCTATCCTAGAAATTTACAATATAAATGGTGTAAAAGCAGCAGAATTTAACTTGACGGCATTTGATAACAGAGTCGATGTTTCAACACTCGATTCAGGCTTTTATATTTTAAATATTAAGACAGAGAAAAACCAAACGATATCAGCAGAAAAAATAATCAAATTATGATAAAAAAGCTTACAACTTTATTGTGTTTTTTAATGTGCTGCTTTGTATTGAAAGCACAAAATACTATTGGTCTTTTAACATACAATCAAAATAAAGCATTTGATGGTTACAATCTATTGTATCAACACAATCAACCAAGTGTATTTCTACTTGATAATTGTGGGGAGATAGTGCATAAGTGGGAAGGAGAGCCTGGAACACGACCAGCGAACACAGCATATTTACTGGAGGATGGAAGGTTGGTTAAAACGGTAAGACCAGCTTCTATTGCAGGGGATCGTATTTGGGCAGGAGGAGGAGGAGCGACTGTAGAAATAAGAGATTGGGACAACAACTTAGAATGGAGCTATACCCTTAATGACTCTACTGCAAGGTTACACCATGATATTGCCGTTGTTGAAAAAAACAACAAAGTTACAATTGCAATGGTGGCTTGGGAAATTAAAACACTTGAAGAGGTTTTACAAGCCGGAAAAGACACTTCAGTTTTGACCCAAGGAGAAATGTGGCCAGACTATATTTTGGAAATCGACCCAGCTACCGATGAAATCATTTGGGAGTGGCACGCTTGGGATCATTTGGTTCAAGATTTTGATGACACTAAAGATAACTTTGGTGTTATTGCTGACAACCCTACAAAAATTGACATCAATCATGATCTTGATGGGATTGGCAAAGCAGACTGGATGCATGTAAATGCGCTAGATTACAACGCACAAAATGATTACTTTATAATGAGTGTACCTAACTTTAGTGAGGTGTGGGTAATTGATCACAGTACTACTACTGAGCAGGCTCAACAAAGTTTTGGTGGTTTAAGTAATCTTGGAGGGGACTTAATGTACCGTTGGGGAAATCCACAAATTTATGACCAAGGAGATAGTACAGATCAACGTTTGTTTTTTCAACATGATGTGAATTTTATTGATGATTATATTTCTGAAAGTGATCCGAATTATGGGAAGATTGCTGTGTTTAATAATAGAATAGCATCTGATTTTTCTACGGCTAATGTATTCGATGCAGGTTTTGATGATTACATGTGGAACTTCCCTTTTGAAAACGGAAAATTTGGTCCTGATGATGTTGAACAAACATTTACGCACCCAGTAGATCCAACCTTGCTGTTTTCAACAGGTCTTTCCAGTATTCAATATTTACCCAATAGCAATTACTTGATTACATCAGGAAGGTTTGGATACACATTTGAATTGACACCAGATAATGAAATAGTTTGGGAGTATAAAACACCGCAAAACGGAACTGCCCCAGCTACTCAAGGAGATACTTTACAGGTCAACAATAATTTAACCTTTAGGGTGAAGAGAATACCCCCTGACTTTCCTGCCTTTGACGGGAGAGATTTGACACCCAAAGGTTGGATTGAATTGGAACCTGATACGTCTTATTGTGATGAGCTAACGTTTACAGAGGAGTTGATTACTGAATATGGCTTGGAGGTTTTTCCAAACCCTGCCACAAACATGATTACCCTAAAGTGGGATGCTGGCAAATATATAAATGTGCAAGTTATAGATATGCTAGGACGACCTATGATTGAAAATATGACGATTAATGGAGGAAGAAAATATATTGATACTTCTGCGTGGGAAACAGGAATTTATATTGTCAGAATAAATGAAAGAGAAGCTGGAAAGTTTTTAAAAATTTAAAACCACGCAGAGTTTTTTTTATTAAAATCCCTTAAGCACTTTAAATGTTTAAGGGATTTTAACTACAAGACTAAAATAATGATATAAAGCCGAAATGAGCCTTTGGTCTTTTAAAGTCAAAACCTATCTCCGAAGTACGGCCAACTGCAATAGAAAAGTTAAAGAGACCTGCTTTTGTTTCTATACCCAAACTACTTCCAATTCCAACTGCTAAAGTAGAGCCATTAGCGCCCTCACTATTATCTGGGTTTTCAATAATACCTAGATCAACAAATGGGACACTAAAGTATGAGTTGTTTGACAAGAGAAGCCTGTACTCAATTGTTGAAATGTTATAGTAAGAAGTAAAAAAGGTTGCCTCATCAAATCCTCTTAGCAGCTTATTTCCTCCCAACTGAAATTTTTCGTTTCTAAATAAACGGCTGTCGCTTATTCTCCAACCTGAAGACAAGCGAAAACCCAACGCCCCTCTTCTTGCCAGTGGAATGAAAAAGGAAAGTTTTGATTTAATTTCATAACGGAATGAGTTTAACTTTTCAGCATCATACAGGTTTTCAAAATTAACATCATCATTACTTAGGTTAAGGATTAATGTATTTCTATTTATTGTTTTTCTTCCGGCTATCCCTTGAAAGTAGATACTGTATCCTCTCCTTGGATTAAACCGATAGTCAAGTTTATTGACTTCTGCCTCGATTGATATGCCACTGTGTGATATATCTAAATCATCAGGAAGCATTCTAGAACTTAATAATTGTACTGTATCCACTTCTACAATGTTGGTTGTTTCTATATCCCAACCCACTTTGATTTTAATATCGCTATCTACAATGTACTGAACACCCAAGTTTGACTTTAAAGTTTGATAATTCAGACTGTTCCTGAAGATGCTAAAGTCGAAATCAATAGCATATGGTAAGTTTAAAATGTATGGATAATTAAAATTAAATTCAAACATTTGTTGTTCGGGCCTTAGTCTTTCAAAATTAACAAACAGATATTCACCATATCCAAGTTTGTTTAGAAGTTCTGCTGTAAAGTCCAATGATAAAAACAATTGCCTGCCTTCTATTGAGTTTGTGGGTATGAGTCCAAACAACAAGTCAAATCTACTGGTGTTTTTGTTTTTCAGATATAAATTAACTGTAGAGTAGTTATAGAAAAATGATAAATCAGGATCTTTTTCTTGGTTTAAAAAGGTGAGTTTATCTAAAAGCAATCCAATTTTTTTCACCTTGCTGTGATCGTATAGTTGTCCTTCATTAATGTCAAGGTACTTTTCTAAATAGGCCCTTCTAAGCTTAAGATCTCCATGAATTTTTAATGAATCAATTATTATCTTTCTACCCTTTTTTAAAATTAACTTACCTTTTATTTCTTTGTTTTCAAGAGTAAGGTTGTTTAAATATAATTTGGCAAATGGATAACCATTGTTTGCATAGTATTCCGTTACCTTATTTCGCAGGTGTACAAACTCAGAGGAGTTTGTCGGAGGGTCTACTTTCCAAGACTTGAATAAGTTTAGATTGGTGGTGTCGAAAACAAGTTTTTCAAAAGTATACTGAGTTCCTATGTGGAGAATTGCTATGTGTCGAGGAGCTCCTTTGAGCGTGTCTATATATAAACTGTCAACCGATGCTTCTAAATAATTGTCTAAAATCAAATCATCTAAATAGGAACCTAGTGACTCAACTAGACCTTGACCTCGCTTCAGATCAATTGAGTCTACAATATTTATGGGTTGAAGTGTTGGAGAAAAATATACACTGTTAAGCTGTGCATTTGAGGCGAAACTCAAAAAACAAATTACTACTATTAGATATACTCTTAGAATGGTCAATTAATTCAAATATATTTGTTACAAAGATAAACATGAATGTCGGGTATTTATATACATATTCCTTTTTGTAAAAAAGCATGCCACTATTGCAATTTCCACTTTTCAACCAAAATGACACTTAAAAGTGATTTGGTTAAGGCCATTTCGCTAGAGTTGGACAATAAAAGGGACTACTTAAGTGAAGACAAAATTCGAACCATATATTTTGGTGGCGGCACACCTTCAGTATTAACAGATACAGAGCTATCAAATATTTTGGATAGTGTCTACAAGAACCATAATGTTGATGAAGGAGCAGAGATAACACTTGAGGCAAATCCAGATGACTTATCCAGAGCTAAGCTTCACGAGTTAAAAAAGGTTGGTGTTAATAGATTAAGCATAGGAATACAATCATTTTTTGATGAAGATTTACAATGGATGAACCGTTCGCATAATTCTGACCAAGCTATGACATGTGTAAAGGAGGCGCAGTATTTAGGGTTAGAAAACATATCTGTTGATCTTATATTTGGTAACCCGACGTCATCTAAATCTATTTGGCAGCAAAACCTTGAGATGACGAATGCTTTGGATATTCCCCATATTTCTTGTTATGGTTTAACTGTTGAGCCAGAAACGGCTTTGGAAAAAATGATTAAATTAGGAAAATTGGTTGCTCCCAAAGAAGAAGATTATGCAGAACAGTTTGTAGGAACAATGGAACAACTTACCTCAATGGGATATGATCATTATGAAATATCCAATTATGCTAAGAGGGGTCAAATATCTAAACATAACACAAATTACTGGCGACAAGAAAAATACCTGGGAGTTGGTCCAGCGGCTCATTCGTTTAATGGAACAACAAGGCAGTGGAATGTCAATAATAACCCAAAATACATAGCAGCGATAACCAATAACACAAAGTCATTTGAGTTGGAGGTGCTGACGCCTAAAGATACGTATAATGAATTTTTAATGACAGGTTTGCGTACAAAATGGGGTTGCTCAAAAGTTAGAATTTTTGATGTGAGTGATTCGCAAAAGAATACTTTGCAGTTTTTAATTGAGGGGTATATTCAAGCTGGAGAAATGGTTGAAGTCGATGACCAGATTAAATTGACCAATAAAGGAAGGTTGATTGCTGACCATATAATCTCTTCTTTGTTTGTAAATGAATTATAATATAAACGTACATAGAAATGTATCTAAAAATAAGGGTAGTGTCAAGTTAGCCTTTACAATACCGGCAGCGTATTTTTTAAGTCTATTGTCAGGTGTTGACCCAACAATCATTAGGGAGGCACGCATATATATCCGAACAACTATTCGTTTTTTACCATGGTATAATTCACTAAAGGGCGGAGGAGCGATTACGCTAGGTAGTGCTAAAAAGGCAAGTATAACGTTTACAGAAAACTTCTTTTCAGATAACCATGAACTCTTTAAATCAAAGGCATATTTAAACAATGTCAGTGCTTGGTTAAGATTGTCATCACATGAGGTTACGCACTTGGTTCATGCTAAGCGATATAAGTATTTGTTTTGGTACTTGATTGTTTTTGGTTATCAATATTTGAGGTATGGCCATGATCGTGCACCGTTAGAGTTAGAGGCCAATCGTGGGAGTTTTGAATATGATAGATTTATTCACTTTGCCAGATATGAAATGGGAATAGACTTTATAGAACTATTGTTTAAGGGTAAAATGAATGAAAAGGAACAGTTAGAAAGCATAGACGCGCTGTGGAGTAATTATCAACGGTCAAAGAGATCCAGCTGATTGTTCTCTGCCAATAGTTTGAATGTCATACGGTGTAGGTTGGTTGTCCCAAATTGCTTGATTGAAGCACGATGTGCTTTGGTTGGATAACCCATATTTGTCTCCCAAGAATAATGAGGATGTTTTTTCGCCATACGTTGCATATACCGATCCCGTTCAACCTTTGCTAAGATCGAGGCGGCAGCAATACTGAAGTATTTATCATCACCTTTTATTATACATTCAAACGGAATTTTTTTGAAGGGTTTGAACCTGTTTCCATCAACGAGAATAAACTCAGGTTTAACATGTAAGGCTTCTAATGATTTATGCATTGCCAGGAAGGAGGCATTTAAGATGTTGATTTCATCAATTTTTTTCGGGGTTACTTTTTTCACGGCATAAGCAATTGCTACATTCTTAATAAACTGCTCAAGCTCTAGGCGTTGAATACTGGTTAATTTTTTACTGTCCCTTAGAAAAGGGTGACTAAAACTTTTCGGTAAGATAACAGCTGCAGCGACGACAGGACCAGCAAGGCACCCTCTGCCCGCTTCGTCAGTGCCAGCTTCAATTTTATCCTCAGTATGTTGGGAAAGTAACATGAGGCAAAGTTATGGAATTATAGGTTAAATTGAAAAACGAAGTGAAACTTATACCATAATTAGGGTAGTTTTTAGGACATGGCGTGTCTTAAGACATACCATGTCCTGTTATCATCTTAATAAGAAATTTCATTTTAAAAATAAAAGCTTCTTTTTTCTAAGCAAATTCTGTTTTTTGTTGTTATTACGATATGTGGTATGAAAAGTATTATAAGCATAGGAAGGGGTTGATTGTTGGAACAATCGTGTTGGGAATTTTGGGGGGGATTATGCTGCCTAATTTAAAATTCGCATTCAATTTTGAGCAGTTTTTTCCTACTGGTGATGAGGATCTAGAGTTTTTTCAAAACTTCATAGAGGAGTTTGAGACAGATGATAACTTCTTACTAATTGCACTTGAAAAAGAACCTAGTGTTTTTGACACGTCATTTTTGAAAAAACTTAGGGCTTTTTCTGAGGACTGTAAGGATGTTCCATATGTCAAATCAGTTCAATCATTGCCTCTTTTTGGTTTTCCAGTGATGTCTCCAATGGGGCCAATCTTTAAGCCAGCAGTAAGTATTGATAATTCAGACAAACTTATAGAGGACAGTATTGGCTTAATGAAAGATGAGCGCATCGTTTATAACTTGATTAACAAAAGTGCCACATCTACTGTTGTAATTTTAAAGACTGAGGATGGAATTCAGATTGATGAGTCTAAGGCAGTTATGAATCCTATTGATAGTCTCTTAGCTCTTTATAACTTTGATGATTACCATATTTTAGGAAGAGCGTATTTTCAAACTGAACTTTCAGAACTTCAATTTAGAGAGATAATAATATCGACACTGATAAGTGGAATTCTGATTTCATTTGTGATGATTTTGATTTTTAGTAAATGGCGAAGCATTGCTATAGCACTTACTTCAATTGGCTTAGCACTTTTGTTATTCATGGGAGTGCTTGCTGTTCTGGGAAGGCAACTTTCGCTGATGGCAGCACTGTACCCAATTTTAATGTTGATTGTTGGCACCAGCGACGTCATACACATTATGACCAAGTATTTTGATGAACTGCGTAAAGGTAAAGGGAAAAAGGAATCAATGGAAGTTACGATTCGACAAATTGGGCTTGCAACGCTACTGACATCTTTAACCACTGCTGCAGGATTTGCAACATTATTAAGTTCAAGGATTATTCCTATTCAGGAGTTTGGGGTTAATTCTGCAATTGGTGTTGTCATTGCCTATGTTGTAGTTATAGCGTTTACCTGTCCCTTGTTAACCTACTTTAGCAACGACCAACTATTTAGTCAAAAACCGACTAAGTTTAACTGGACGAAGGTCTTAAAGTGGTCATACAACTATACGTTAAAAAACAGCAAGTTGATTTGGGTTTTATCAGGAATATTTCTTGTGTTGTGCGTGTACGGTATCTCTAAAATTCATACCAACTATGAACTTCAAAAGAACCTTCCAAAGGGAGCCAAGATTACAGAAGACTTTATGTTTTTTGAAAACGAATATGCAGGATTTAGACCCTTAGAGTTAGCGGTTACAATTCAGGAAGGTTATGATGTTTTTGATTATGAAGTTATTGATGCGGTAGAGCGAACAGAACGGTTTTTAAAAACACAACCTGAAGTTTATAATGCATTCTCATTGGCTACAATAATCAAAAGTTTGAATCAGATGATGAAAAACTATGGTCCTGACTCATACTCAATGCCAGACAAAGAGGCCTATGAAATGACAAAGCCGTTTCTAGACAAAATCCCTTTAATGGGTGCTGAGGTTTTGGTAAGTAAAGACAAAAGAAAGACCCGGATTACATCTAAAGTAAAAGACGTTGGTGCTGAGAATATTAAAGCAATGAGCGCGCGAGTAGATGATTGGGTTACAGAAAATATAGATCCTTCTGTGGTAACATTTAAGCAAACAGGTACTGGGATAATTTTAGATAAAAACGCGGAGTTTGTAAGGCAAAGTTTATTGTTTGGTCTTGGTATTGCCTTGGTGATTGTTAGTTTACTGATGGGTTTTTTATTTAGAAGCTTTAAGTTTTTATTGATTGC
>Ga0055584_100007160_pt1 | contig 10937 bp, 13 predicted proteins | sample OSDHelmetaG_FD_58716 | JGI IMG/M metagenome (GOLD analysis project Ga0055584, IMG submission 58716) | Pelagic marine sediment microbial communities from the LTER site Helgoland, North Sea, for post-phytoplankton bloom and carbon turnover... | ecosystem: Environmental > Aquatic > Marine >...
TGTTGAATAACCTAATTGAGATCCATTTTTTAGTATTTAAAATAGTAATTATTATTATAAATATAACTTTCCAGTAAGGTAGTTTTAGTAAATATTGATTTCGGAAGAGAAGAGCTGGTCCCTGGATGTGAACTTTCCTGAGATTTGACTGACGCCCCTCGGGCAGTCATCTCGAGGACCCGTTAAGCTGGAGCCTCCGGTTCCCGATTCGTCGATTGAGGCAGGTTCGTCATTCGGCGGTGTCCAAGTCTCAATAAGACGCTTCGTTTGGGCCGTGGCTGCTTTAGCCGTCGAAGTAAGCCCAACTTGGGACCTAGGAGAGCGAGCATGCGACGAGAAAACACCCACGGAACAAGCCGTAACCGAGCGAAGCGATGGCTATCGGCGATCCTGTGCGCGGTCGCGATGCTGACAGCAAGCCCTGTGCTTGCAGATGAATACGACGAGGATTCGGCGGGGCACCCGCTTCGGCTGATCGCCTATGTGCTTCATCCCGTAGGCGTAGCTATCGATTATCTCATCATGAGGCCCGCTCATTGGCTCGTCAGCCAGGAGCCCATGAAGACCGTGTTCGGTCACAAGGACTGATCTTAGCTTCATGGGCGAGGGCGTTACGACAGCAGGATCGACGATGCGCCCGCGAAAGCTCGTATACGCCGCAGCGATCCTACTCACGCTGTCTGTGAATCCCACGGCATTAGCAGAAGTGCCGGATCCGGGTTGGTTGGTAGGGGACCGTGGCCAGATCCTGCACGTTCGCGGGATGACCTTTGTTGCCAGCGAAGGTTCTGCGAACGAGATCATGCTTCGCGCCGAGAGCGCGGAGTTCTATCCTGAACGCGAAGTCGCGGACCTGGAACGCGTCGATGTTGAGGTCGCGCCGGGAGATGGTCGAACTGGCTTTCGAATGCGGTGCGATGAAGGCCAGCTGAACTTGGCGACTCAGGCTTTTCTTGCAGAAGGGCACGTCGTTGGCACGATAGAGGGAGATCGGCAGTTCGAAGCGCTCTGGGTGGCCTATGATGAGGTCAAGGGGGTGCTCTATACCGACGACCCGGTCTTGATTGTTGATCAGGACGGTCGCTATCGGGGGGGCGGCTTCCGCTATTTCGTGAACGAAGCGCGCTTCAAGCTTGTAGGGGGCGCGACGGTCGTACAGGATCCATGACCCTAATCCGCTCTGCTGCCCGCATTCAGTCTCGAAGACCCGTCTCGCAAGCTACGGGCTGTGCCTCCGTATCGTCAGGACGGGCCCTTCATTTATTGTTAAGCATATGCACAAGAATTCGCGTCGGCGCCGCGCGTGGCATAACGCCGTGCCTTGGGGCCTCGCTGCTGCTTGCAGTCCTCTCCGTCAGTAGTTTGGCGAGCGCTAAGGAGTTCGTTTCCGACGATGGACCCGCGCCGGCTGCCGCACCGCTTCGAATAGCAGTAGCCCCCTTCGCTGGTGACACGCGTTCGCCATCCATTGCGTCTCGCATCACGGAAGCACTCTCTCTCTATCCTCATGAACGCCTGTTGGCTCCCAGCAGCTTTGTTGCCGAGCCAGGGCTCGAGCCATCTTCTGATGCCGTTCGTGGGTGGGCATATAATGCTGCGGTTGACGAACTTGTCTTAGGTCGCGTTTTGGCTGGCGGTGAATTTGAAAACGAACGACTCGAACTCGTCGTTCGGTCAGGGCATTCCGGGGCGGAGCGGCTGCGCGTGACGCGTACGCTCCCGATCGCCGTGGCTCGTGATGGAAATAAAGAAGACGGTGGCGTTTTGGCGGCGACGCTGGCCAGCATCGTTGAAGAACTTTTGGTGGGGCTCGGATACACGGATCCGGATCTCGGCGCGGGTGGTGGTGCGGATGTTGCTGCGGGTTCGTCGAGCGAGCGCGCGGACGATGAGACGAATACGGGACGTGGGCTAGATGCAAAAATCGGGAAATCCGGATTCAATAGCGATGCGCCCATCGAGATTAAGGCAGACGAAGCGGAGATTATTAATCGGGAATCCGGCCGTGAGCTGCGATTCCAACGCAATGTGCTCGTCCGTCAGGCGAACGTCACACTGCGCAGTGATGAGCTGGAAGCGACCTACACGAGGGGGGCCTCGGAGCCGGAGCGGTTGATTGCCCAAGGTCGTGTATTCGTCGATCAGGACGGGCGCCAAGCGAAATGTGATCGGGCGGTCTATCTGCGAGCCGAGCAACAACTGACATGTCGTGGGCACGCCGAGCTTGTTCAAGGCTGCGACATCGTGCGGGGTGAATCGATTCAATTCGATCTTGCCGGCGATCGTGCGCGGGTCGAAGGTGCGGCATCGATTGTGATCCGACCGGAATCAGACGGCGGCGCGAAATGCGCCGATGGAGGGGAACTCTTGTGAGTGAGTCGGTGCTCTCGGCGACGGGACTCGTGAAGCGGTACGGAGAGAAGACGGCGGTTCAAGGCATCGATCTTGAAGTGCGAAGCTCAGAGGTCGTTGGGCTTTTGGGTCCTAACGGCGCGGGGAAAACGACGACCTTTAACATGATGGCGGGGAGTGTTCGTCCGACAAAAGGTCAGGTCTTTCTCGACGATGAAGACATCACCGAGCTTCCGATGTATCGACGCGCTCGCATGGGGATTACCTATCTCCCCCAGGAGTCTTCGATCTTCCGGAAGCTATCGGTAGCGGACAACGTGGGCGCGATTCTGGAAACCGTCGAGCCAAACCGAAAACGGCGGAAGGAGCGGCTCGCCGAGCTCTTGACCGAGCTTGGACTCACTGAGCGAGCTTCTCGCAAGGGCGCGGACTTGTCCGGTGGTGAGCGTCGGCGTGTAGAGATTACGAGGGCGCTCGTTCTCGACCCTCAATTCATGATGCTCGACGAACCCTTCGCCGGCGTCGATCCGATTGCGGTGATCGATATCCAAAAGATCATTCAACAACTCAAGGATCGAGGCATTGGCGTTATCATTACGGATCACAACGTGCGCGAAACGCTCTCGATCTGTGACCGCGCATATATCATCAAGGACGGAGCCATTCTTCGCCTTGGAACGCCAGCTGAGATCGCTGAAGACCCGGAGGTCCGCGAGGTCTATTTGGGAAAGAACTTCAGTCTGAACTAATTACATCGTCGTGAGCGGAATGCTCTTGGTAGCCTCGGGAGCGAATGGGTGCAGGCTGAGGCATCGCACCGGCAGAGAGTTCAAATCTAGGACGCTCTCGGCACTGTTCGCCTCAAGAGATCGTCCCGAGAGGACGCAAAGTCGAATTGGAATCGTGACTCCCGACCGTTCCGGTCGCGAGACGTGTGAGGGTGCCGCAAGGCCATGGCCATCGAACTAAGACAGCAGCTGAAGCTCTCGCAGAGCCTCGTGATGACGCCACAGTTGCAACAGGCGATCAAGTTATTGCAGCTGAATCAGCTCGAGTTGGTCAACCTCGTGCAGCAGGAACTACAGGAAAACCCCGTCCTCGAAGAGACCGAAATCGAGGAAGTGACGGAGAGTGAGCGCGAGGACGCGACCGAAGATGATTTCGGAGAGCCCGGCGAAAGCCAAGGCGAGGGACAGGACGCGGACGCATCAGGCGGAGACGAAGGTCCGATTGAGGTGTCCCTGGACGATCCTCAGATGGCGGGCGACAGGAATGCCGACGGTTCATCGACGGAAGAATCCGGGCCGAGTGATGCCGAGAAAATCGCGGATGTTGAGTGGGAGCAGTACCTAGATAGTAATCCCATGACCGGGCTCGATCATAGCGGCGTGGCCGGTGAAGATGATCGCCCGTCTATTGAGGCAACCTACGCCCGACGACCGAGTCTTGCAGAGCATCTCGAATGGCAGCTTCAGGTCACAGACCTTGATGAGTTCGAGCTAGAGATTGCGCGCTGGGTGATCGGCAATATTGACGAACGCGGATTCCTTCGGTCGACGGTTGAAGAGATCGCGCGACAATCGGGCGCGGAAGAGCCCGATGTTGAACGCGTATTAGGTGCGATCCAGAAACTCGATCCGACGGGCGTCGGCGCGCGAGACCTCCGCGAATGCTTGCTTCTGCAGATCGATACCCATAAGGTCGGCGATTCGTTAGTTCGTCGACTGGTGGCCGACCATATCGACTTGTTACAGAAGCGTGACTTCCGCGGCTTGTCACGGGTGACCGGGGCAACGCTTGAAGAGGTCGCTGATGCAGTGAACGTAGTCGGCGGGCTTGAGCCTCGGCCGGGACGTGGCTTTGGTGGCGAAGATCCCGTCTACATCACGCCAGATATCTTTGTCTATAAGATCGGCGAGGACTTTCACGTTCTTTTGAATGAAGACGGCCTACCCAAGCTGAAGATCAACTCGATGTACCGTGATGTTCTCTCCGGTGGCGCGATGAACGGAACCGCTGCCGAAGGTGAGCTGCGCGAGAAGGACACGAAGAACTACGTCAATGAGAAGGTTCGGTCGGCGATGTGGCTGATTAAATCGATTCATCAGCGTCAGCGCACGATCTACAAGGTGATGCAGTCGATCATTCAATATCAGCGCGACTTCTTCGAGCACGGCATCACTCATCTCAAGCCTCTGAACCTTCGTGATGTCGCAGACGATATCGAGATGCACGAGTCGACGGTGAGCCGCGTTACGACGAACAAGTATGTTCATACGCCCCAGGGCATCTTTGAGCTCAAATACTTCTTCAACTCGAGCATCAGTCGCGCGGACGGGGGTGAGGCCCTCGCGAGTGAATCCGTGAAGGACAAGATCCGCAAAATAATCGATAGCGAAGACCCATCTCGGCCAATGTCGGACCAGCGGATCAAGGAAATGCTGAAAGCTGCCAATATCGATATCGCGCGTCGTACGGTCACCAAATACCGCGAGGCGATGAATATCCTGTCCTCCACGAAGCGCCGGCAGGTCGTGTAGCCGAGGCTCGATGGCAGGAAAGATCGCAATCCTGGTCTTTGGAAGCGTGTTTGGCGTAGCGCTGGCGGTGGCGGCTGGGATAGAGTGCGCCGCAATTCGGAGCGGCCCATGAAGATCACCGACATTCTCGTCCGCGAGGCATCGATCCTCGACCTCGAAGCGAATACGAAGGACGACGTTCTGGCGGAGCTCGCGGGTGCGCTTGCTAGCGCCGAGCCAGCCCTCGAGCGACAAACCTTGCTCAACGTCCTGCGAGAGCGCGAAGCGCTGCAAAGCACGGGAATCGGAGAAGGCGTGGCGATTCCCCATGGGAAGCTTGAAGGCCTAGACCGTCTCGTCGCGACCTTCGCGCGCAGCACTTCTGGTGTCAATTTCGAGTCGATCGACGGTCAGCACACGCAGCTATTCTTCCTTTTAGTGGTTCCCGAGCAATCGGGTGGCCAGCATTTGAAGGCCTTGGCGCGCATCTCGCGCTTCTTCCGCGACGCGAGTTTCCGAGAGAAGCTGCTCGTAGCTTCCGATCTGGACACGATTTTTCGCGCAATCGAAGAAGAAGACGCGAAGTTCTAGGGCCAGGCGCCAGCGTCACCCGAGCTATCTTTTTGCGCTGGATGCTTTGCAGCACGAGCCCGATGCGAAGTAGCCGAATCTTATGCGTCGCATAGGCCGCACTCGTGCTTCCGGCAAAGGCGGCGGGGGATCTTTCGTGAGCCAACCGCAAGAACACGAGTCGCAGATCCACGGTTCCCTCGTCGAAGTCGCGGGGATCGGCGTCCTAATCCTGGGCCGATCCGGCGTAGGCAAGAGCGAGTGCGTGATTGAATTGGTTCGCCGTGGCCAGAGACTGGTCGCGGATGATGTCGTGCGTTTGCGGGTCGAAGATGGCGCTCTCCTGGGGTGGTCGCCCCCGCATATCCGCCACTTCATCGAGGTCCGCGGCTTGGGGTTGATGAACGTCGCGGACCTTTTCGGTGAGCAGGCGACTCTCGAGCAATGCGCTGTCGGCTTCGTCGTTCGGCTCGAATCTGTCGCGAAGGGAAAGCAGTTCGAGCGGATCGGGTTTGAGCGCGAATCGGAGACTCTGCTGGGCGTGGCTGTCCCGAAGGTCCGGCTGCCGGTGCACGCGGCCAGTAATCTTGCGACCCTCGTCGAGTTGGCGATCCGAGACTGGGAGCTGCGTCTGCAGGGTATCAATGCTGCGGAACGACTCGATGAGCGATTGCGCGCCGAGGGTGGCATCATTCGCAACGCTGCTAGGAATGGCGAGGGGGAGGGGCGATGAACGGGCAAAACGATCAGCGGATCGTCTTCGTGAGTGGCCTATCGGGGTCAGGGAAGACGACCGCGATGGCGGCGCTTGAGGACCTGTCGTTCTACTGCGTGGACGGTCTCCCCGTTCAACTCGTGCCGCAATTTCTGGATCTATGCACGACCGCTTCAAGTCGGATCGACAAGATCGCACTCGCCCTGGATACGCGGGAAAAGCATTTCCTCGAGCGCTTTCCGGAAGCCGTCGAAGATCTGCGCGCGGGTGGTGCGAAGGTTGAAGTGATCTTCCTCGACTGCTCGAATGACGTGCTCGAGCGGCGTTACCGAGAGACGCGACGGGTTCATCCTCTCTCGCCGGGCGGCTCAGTTCTAGAGGGGATCGAACGGGAGCGCAGCCTGCTCGATCGAGTCGTTCGTATGGCGGATGTGAGTGTCGACACGACCGCGCTGAACGTCCACCAACTGAAAGACACTGTCGTTAGCTACGTCTCGGGCGGCGCGAACCGTCAAACTGTCGTGAACGTGATCTCCTTTGGCTATCGGCACGGGACACCCGCTTCGGTGGAGCTGCTCTTTGATGTTAGATTTCTGCCGAATCCGTATTTCGAGGAAACCCTTCGCCAGGGCACGGGGCTTCAGCCGAAAGTTGCGAGTTACGTACTCAAGAGCGAGCGGGGCGCGGAGTTCTTTAAACGTCTCGATCATTTCATCGATTTTCTGCTCCCGTTCTATGATCAAGAAGGCAAGGCCTATCTAACGATCGGAGTCGGTTGCACGGGCGGTGTACATCGTTCGGTCGCGATCGCCGAAGCCATCGCCACACGCTTGCGCGAAGGCGACCGCGAGGTCAACGTCGCTCATCGCGATGTCGAGCGGCCGCTCTAGATGGCTGCGAGAGACGACACGATCACTAATGCCACCACTATCCCCACCACTGCTCCAACGAATCGCAGTATGAAGGCCGAAACAAAATGAAGACCCAAGACCAAGGTCCGAAGGTCGGCGTGCTGATCGTGACGCACTACCGACTCGGCGAAGAATTTCTCCAGGCGCTTCGGCTCATTCTCCCGGAGGCGCCTGTCTGGGGCACTGTATCGGTAGATCCGACGATGGCCGTGGAGACCGTGCGGGGTTCGATCTCCGCAGGACTGAAAGCGGCGGATTCGGGCGAGGGTGTGCTCATTCTGACTGATATGTTCGGGGGAACACCTTCGAATATGAGTCTCTCCTTCCACGACGAACATCAGGTCGAAGTGGTGACGGGAATGAATCTGCCGATGCTCATCAAGCTCGCGACGCTTCGTGAGACCAAGCCTTTGGATGAGCTGGCGGCCTTCATTAAGGCCTATGGACAGCGCAATATCTCGGTGGCGAGTGAACTCGTGCCGGAGGCTGAGGTTTGAGCGGCGACGCGACGGTCGAGCGCGAGTTCACGGTTCGTTCAGAACTGGGCCTGCATGCTCGCCCGGCGGGGCGGTTGGCATCTGTGGCGGGCCGCTTCGAGTGCGAGATCACCCTCGGACGAGGCGATGAATGGGTCAGCGGATCCAGCGTCCTCTCGATCCTATGCCTCGCTGCCACCCAGGGGACGATGCTTCGGGTGCGTGCCGTTGGTGCCGACGCTGAGCAGGCGGTGATGGAGCTTGGTGCTCTGATTGAGGCACCAGATGAGGACACGCCGGGCGCGTGATCCCGTCCAACGCTTGCAATGATTTTGCTTAGATCCGCCTCGAAGGGGCGCCTGAAGTTCTGACCTGGGGCCTTATGGGGTGGGAAAGTGTGTCGTGCAAGGCCGCGAAATCACGCCGTTTTGGTTTGATCCTGATGGTCTAAACGTCTACCCTGCCGCGCTCATAAATTAGGGAGACCTCGATGGGAACGCGCTTGATGTTCACTTCTGAGTCCGTGTCTATGGGACACCCGGACAAGATGTGCGACCAGATTTCTGACTCAATCCTCGATGCCATGCTGGCTCAGGACCCGAAATCACGTGTTGCCTGCGAAACCGCGACAACGACGGGGTTGGTGTTGGTTTGCGGTGAAGTCACGACGAGCGCGGTGGTCGACATCCCGACAATCGTTCGCAGCGTCGTTCACGATATTGGCTACACGAGTTCAGACATGGGCTTCGATGCCGCCACGTGCGCCGTGCAAGTCGCTTTAGGCAAGCAGAGTCCGGACATCTCGCAGGGTGTTTCCGAAGGCGAAGGCCTCCACAAGGAGCAGGGCGCCGGCGATCAGGGCATGATGTTCGGTTTTGCCTGCGACGAAACGCCGGAGCTTATGCCCGCGCCGATTCGTTTCTCGCATCGCCTCATCGAATCGCTTCGCGGCCACCTCGAAAGCGGCGAAATCGATTACCTCCGCCCTGACGCGAAGAGCCAGGTCACGATCGAATATGATGAGGAAGACCGGCCGAAGCGCGTTGATACCGTTGTGCTCTCGACCCAACATTCCCCGGACGTTTCTCACGATCAGCTCAAGAAGGATCTGATCGAGAAGTGTGTTCGTGAGGTACTGCCGAGCGAACTGATCGACAACGACACGATCTTCCACATCAATCCGACCGGCCGATTCGTGGTCGGTGGACCGATGGGCGACGCAGGGCTGACCGGTCGCAAGATCATCGTGGACACCTATGGTGGAATGGGGCGCCACGGAGGCGGTGCATTCTCCGGCAAGGACCCGTCGAAGGTCGATCGCAGTGCGGCCTACGCAGCACGTTATGTCGCAAAGAATCTCGTCGCGGCCGGTGCTGCGCGTCGCGCAGAAGTGCAGCTCGCATACGCCATCGGGGTCGCTGAGCCAGTCTCGATTCGCGTCGATACATTCGGCACGAGCGATCTTGATCGCAGCCGGCTTGAACAGATCGTGCGCAAGCATTTCGATCTGACTCCTCGCGGCATCGACGAAGCACTCGACCTCCGCCGCCCTATCTATCGAGCGACGTCTTACCACGGCCATTTCGGACGCGAAAGCATCGGTCTCCCCTGGGAGCGCACCGACAAGGCCGAGGCCATTCGCGCCGACCTTTAGTCACTCGACTCCGGACACGATGCCCCGTTTCAGAACCATATTGGCTTGGAACGGGGCGTATGCGTCCTTGGGGCACAACGAAGCTTGTAGGCGAGGAGTGGCGCGAATGATTAGCCGTCTCTGCGCACGTGCAGAGTTTCGTTCGGTTGTCAGGGATACGGTGCTGTCCCGCATTTCTCGCCTTCCGGCGCGAAGTCCGGCGACCGTTCTGCTTCTACTCTCGTGGCTTTTGACGTTAGGCGTCGTCGGTTGCGCCAATGCTCTGGCGGGCGGTTCTGAAGTCGTTCGAGTCTTGATCTACGACGCCAGTGAAGCTCTTGATATTGGACGGACACATGATGCGAGTCGGGTCGAGCTAATTGACGGCCGGCTCATCTCGGGCGAGCGAAATCTCGGATCGGTCTGGTTGCCGCAAGGGAGCGGTCCTTGGAAGGTTGGCAGCAGAACCGTTAGAGGTCGCATCGCGGTGCGCGTCGAATCTGGGCGAATTCAGGTCCTTAATCGCGTAGACCTCGAGTCCTACGTGGCATCCATCGTAGGCGGCGAAATGTCGGCGAGTTGGCCGAAGGAAGCGCTCCGAGCTCAGGCCGTCGCCGCGCGCACCTATGTGTTGCATGAAGCGTTGAAACGGCGAAGCCGTGACTGGGATGTGCGGGCGACGGCGGCGAGCCAGGTTTATCGCGGCATCTCCGCCGAATCCGGCGAAACGCTGGCTGCTGCCAAGGCGACGCGTTCTGAAGTGTTGACCTACCAAGGCGAGCCGATCCTAGCCGTTTTCCACTCGACTGCCGGGGGCCGAACGGCAACCGCGGGCGAAGTGTGGGGCGAAGATTTGCCCTATCTGCGGGCTGTTGACGTGGAGGAAGAAGATGGGGCGCCTCACGCCTATTGGCGCACGCAATTCAGTCGATCTGATCTCGAGCGTGTCTTTTCGGCACAAGCTATCGAGGTTGATTCCCTTCGTGGCCTTTTAGTTACGCAGCGGACGGGCAGCGGTCGCGTCGAGCGGCTCGAAGTGCACGGCGAGGGCGGCTCGGAGCAAATTGGCGGCGCGCGGCTAAGGAGACTGGTTTCGAGCCTTGGTCTTCGCAGCACGCTGTTCGATGTGAAGAGGACGGCTGACGGATTTGCGTTCGTTGGCTCTGGTTATGGACACGGCGTTGGGATGAGCCAGTGGGGCGCGCGCTCGTTAGCAGAGCGCGGAGAGTCGTATCAGCGTATCCTCGCGCGCTTCTACCCTGGAACACGGTTGGAGAGGTGGTCCTCTCACCGGGTTGCTGGATTGGTACCAAGTCAACATGTCACGGCGAGCGAAGAGAATTCGCGTCAAGCCGGGCAAGGAGAGGTGAGATGAGTTCGGGTCCCGTCACGGGTGTATTGGTTCCGCTGCAAGCGCAGGGGGGAGACATCTCCTTTGTTCTGATGCTGGGCGCGATCATGTTGATCTTCTACCTCCTAGTGCTCCGTCCCCAGCAGAAACAGCAAAAAGAACGCGAAGAATTCCTTCGGACAGCGGCCAAGGGGGACGATGTAATTACACAGGGCGGTGTTCACGGCAAAGTAAGCGCTGTGAACGGTGATGTCTTAGAAGTCGAAGTGGGACGCGTGCGGGGTGACAAGGTGAAGCTCAAGATCAGTCTCGGTCGGATTGATCAGCTCACGAAGCCGGGGCAGGACAAGGCCGACGGCGACGGAGAAGCAACAAAAAGCTAGTTCGGAATGTGTTAGGGGCGGATACCC
>Ga0055584_100007161_pt1 | contig 10937 bp, 7 predicted proteins | sample OSDHelmetaG_FD_58716 | JGI IMG/M metagenome (GOLD analysis project Ga0055584, IMG submission 58716) | Pelagic marine sediment microbial communities from the LTER site Helgoland, North Sea, for post-phytoplankton bloom and carbon turnover... | ecosystem: Environmental > Aquatic > Marine >...
GTTCATGAAGATCTTCAAGACCATGCGGGCCAAGGCGGCGATCTCGCCGATCATGGAGACGCTGGCCGGTGTCGCGATTGCCGTGATCATCGTTTACGGCGGTGATCAGGTGATTGCCGGCACGACCACAGCGGGTGCGTTCTTCAGCTTCATTACCGCACTGCTGCTGGCCTATCAGCCGCTGAAGAACTTTGCCAAGCTCAACAACCATCTCCAGGAGGGCCTGGCTGCGGCCCAACGCGTTCTGGCGCTGGTCGATCTTGAGCCGACCATCCGCGACCGGGAGAACGCCGGTGCTCTTGCGATTGATGGCGGACGCCTGACCTTTACCGATGTGACCTTTGCTTATGGCGGCGTGCCTGCAATCAACGGCATCTCGCTGGAGGTGCCCGCAGGCAAGACCGCTGCGCTGGTCGGGCCATCGGGAGCCGGCAAATCAACGGTGCTGAACCTGATCCCGCGCTTCTATGACATCGATGCCGGCACGGTCACGGTGGACGGCACCGACATTCGCGACGTCACGCTGGCCAGCCTGCGCTCGAACATCGCGCTGGTGAGCCAGGAAGTCGCGCTGTTCAACGACACGGTCGGCGCCAACATCGCCTATGGCCGCATGGAGGCCAGCCAGGCCGAGATTGAAGCCGCTGCACGCGATGCCGCAGCCCATGACTTCATCATGGAAATGCCCCTGGGATACGACACGGTGGTGGGTGAGTCCGGCATCAAGCTTTCAGGCGGCCAGCGCCAGCGTCTTTCCATTGCCCGTGCGATCCTGCGCGACGCGCCGATCCTGCTGCTGGACGAGGCAACCAGCGCCCTGGATTCCCAGTCGGAACGTCAGGTTCAGGAAGCCCTGGCGCGGTTGGCGCAAGGCCGCACGACGCTGGTGGTGGCCCACCGCCTTTCGACCATTGCCGATGCCGACGTGATCTATGTCATGAGCGAAGGCACGATTGCCGAAAGCGGGACCCACACCGAGCTTCTGGCTAAACGTGGCCTCTATGCCGGACTGCAGAACCTGCAGATCACCGACGAACCCGTGGCGCCCAAGACCGCCGCCAAGGCCTGACGGGCCGCTTGATGCTTGCAGGAATGTATCGCCTGTCGACACACGCAGCAGAACCGTTCATGCCACTGTTGCTTCGCCTGCGCCTGTGGCGCGGCAAGGAAGACGCCGCACGCATGTCCGAGAAGCTGGGCCATGCCGACAGCAGCCGGCCACCGGGCCGTCTGTTGTGGATCCATGCCGCCAGCGTTGGTGAGTCGCTTTCGGCCCTGCCCCTGATCGATCGACTGAGCGCCGAACCCGAGGCCACCATTCTGGTGACGACCGGCACCACGACATCTGCCGGGATCATGGCGCGGCGCCTGCCTGACAATGCCTTCCACCAATATGCGCCGCTCGATGGGCCGCGCGCGGTGGCCCGTTTTCTTGACCGGTGGCAGCCCGATGCCGCGCTGTGGGTCGAGTCGGAGCTCTGGCCCAACCTGCTGCTTGAGACACGCCGGCGCTCCATTCCGACCGCGCTGATCAACGGGCGTATGTCGCCGCGTTCCTTTGCACGGTGGCGCCGTGCACCATCCCTGGCCCAGGCCATGATCGCCGGGTTCGATGTCGTGCTGGCCCAGAGCGAAGCCGACGGTGCGCGCTTGACCGCACTGGGCGCGCGCAACGTGATCACGGCCGGTGACATGAAGGCGGCAGCACCGGCTCTTGAAGCCGATGCCGAAAGCCTGGCGCGCGTAGTGACTGCGATTGGAGACAGGCCGGTCTGGGTCGCAGCAAGCACCCATCCCGGGGATGAAGCCATGGTGGCTGATGTGCATCGCCAGATTGCACCATCCCACCCGGGGCTTCTGACGGTGATTGTGCCGCGCCATGCCGACCGGGGTGATGTCGTGATGACGGAGCTGACCGAGCTGGGGTTTACCGTCGCACGACGCGGGCGCAACGAACTGCCCCAGGACGCGACCGAACTCTTCCTGGGCGACAGCATGGGCGAAATGGGTCTTTACCTGCGCCTGGGGAACCCTGTGTTCATGGGCAAATCGATGCTGCATGTCGGCGGCCACAATCCGCGCGAACCAGCCCTGCTGGGACGCGCCGTCCTGTTTGGTCCCCACATGGAAAATGTCGGCCAGGCTGCCGAGACTCTATTGCAGGCAGGCGGTGCCATCGAAGTGGCCGACCCGGCAAGTCTGGCCGCAACCGTATCACGGCTGCTGCGTCAGCCTGACGCCATGGCCCAGATTAGTGCACGAGGGCAACAGCGCGCTTTGGCTGATGCAGCTGGCATTGTTGATGCCGCGCTGGGTGCCCTGGCGCCTGTGCTGAAGGCACAGCCATGATGCGTGCGCCGCAATTCTGGGAAACCGGCGGCGTGCTCGCCTGGGCGCTGAGCCCCGCCGCCGCGATCTGGACCGCTGTCGTGCGTTGGCGCCGCGCCACCCAACAGCCCGAACGGGTTCGCATTCCCGTTGTCTGTATTGGGAATGTCACCGTGGGAGGCGCTGGTAAGACCCCAACCACCATCGCCATCACCAACCGGCTGGCAGCGCAGGGCTGGTGGCCTGACATCCTGTCGAGGGGTTATGGCGGCAAGGAGATCGGGCCGGTGAAGGTCGATCCCGAACAACATAGTGCAGCCGATGTGGGAGATGAGCCCCTGTTGCTGGCGCGCTATGGCGATGTCTGGGTCGGTGCGGACCGTATGGCCAGCGCGGTGCGCGCCCTGGCAGATGAGGCCGATATCCTGATCATGGACGACGGCCTGCAACACCTCTCGTTGAAGCAGGACCTCTCGATCCTGGTGATCGACGGACCCTGGGGCCTGGGCAATGGGCGCGTGATGCCAGCTGGCCCCCTGCGCGAACCGCTTGGTGACGCGCTGGAGCGCTGCAAGGCGGTGGTCATCATCGGCGAAGACCGGCACGGCATGGCCGAACGGGTCGCTGGACATATGACAGCCGTGCTGCACGCCGACCTTAAACCGAAACCCGAGACGATGGCGCTGGAGGGCGTGCCGGTGCACGCCTTTGCCGGTATTGCCCGGCCCGAGAAATTCTTCGAGACCCTGCGCCAGGCAGGTGCCGTGGTGCAAAAGACCCGGAGTTTCCCGGATCACCAGGTCCTCGACCCCATGGTTGTCATGGAGATGCTGGAAACTGCGACCCAGGATGGCGCGCGCCTGGTCACGACGGAAAAGGACTGGGTGCGCCTGGATGCCGATACACGGACCCTGGCCGAACCGGTCGGGGTTGAGCTTGTCTTCCGTGACTGGGATAAGCTCGATGATCTTCTGTTTTCCCTCCGATCCCATCCGGGCCTATGAAAACCCTGCGCTACCTCCTTGAAGCCTCTCTGTTGTGGCTGGTCTTTTCTTTCCTCTCGATGTTTTCCATCGAGCGCGCATCAGCCATGGGCGGGTTCCTTGGGCGTATGCTGGGCCGGGCCATGACGCGTAAAAACGCCATCGCACGGGCGAACATCAAGGCGAGCCTGCCGGACCTGGACGAAACCGAAACCGAGCGGATCATCCGGGGTATGTGGGACAATCTGGGCCGCTTTGTCGGCGAGACCCCGCACCTTCACAAGATCGACGTCTATCACGGCGACCGGGTCAGCGTGACGGCTGACGTCGACCTGGACAATCCCGCCACGACACCGATGCCTGCGATCTTCTTCAACGCCCATTTCGGCAACTTTGAAGTCTCGTCCCTGCTTGCCATTCAGCGGGGCCTGGACCTGACGCTGGTTTATCGCGAGGCCAGCAACCCATGGTCCGAAAAGATCATTCAGCATTGGCGCAACAAGCGCGGCGGCACCTGGGTGCCCAAAGGCCGCGACGGTGCGCGTGCCCTGCTGGCATCGATCCGCAACAAGGGTGCAATCGCCATTCTGGCAGACCAGAAATTCAACGAAGGGGTGGCCGTGCCGTTCTTCGGGCGTGACGCGATGACCGCCCCGGCGATTGCTGAACTGGCACTGAAATATGATGTTCCGCTGGTGCCCGTACGCGTGCGGCGCCTGCCCAATGCGCATTTCAACGCCCATGTCTTCAAGCCCATCGAAATTCCACGCACAGGTGACAAGGCCGCCGATGTGCGTGCCATCCTGCTGGCGGTCAACCAGACCTTCGAATCCTGGATTCGCGAGTATCCGGATCACTGGCTGTGGATTCACCGCCGCTGGCCCGATTGAGGCCGCCAGATCGACGCGCGGAATGGTTCATCCCGAACGGTTCAAAGCAGCGACCGGGGCAGAACAGTCAGTAGCCGCAGTGCTGTGCCGCTACGCCGGACTCATAGTCGTTCAACGTCAGGTCGAATGGGATCGTATGGTCATCGAGATACAGATAGTGGCGGCCGGGCAGGGCCTGGGGCCATAGTTTAAAGGTGAGTTCGAGGCCGATGACTCCGCCTGAAGAAAAACATGAATCGCTGTCCCGGTAGGATTCCAAAGTTTGAAACCAGTCGGCGCACAGATAGAAGGCGCTGTGGAACTCGATGTCTGACTCGCGTGGAATCCACCAGCGATGCCGTCCCCAGAGCCCTTCTCCGAATACACGCAAGCTAATCTCTGGACGGTCGCCGTATCTTGCAACGTCAGGGCCAAAATAGTCTGAGTGCACCATGACCGAAGTACCTGCTGAGATCAGCTGGCCTTCGTTGCCCTGCACTGCTGTCACGGACGTCTCCACCCTGGTCCAGGTTTCGCGACCTGTTTCGTCTTTGTAGTGCCACTCGCCGGTGATTTCGTTTTGTGAAGCGGTGCCTGTGAAATCGCCCCCCCAGTGCCCCAGTACGCCGTAGTAATATTCTGCCGTTACCTGCCGGGCGGCCGAGACTTCGGCTTCGGTCGGGAACGTCCTGAAATCAGGAATCCACATATCGATTGCCCACGGCGCGTCACGGGCGCGGGTGAACTGGTACCAGCAATCACCATCGCCATCGGCGAGGCAGTCCCACGTACCGCCCTTGGTCAAAATGACATGTGCAGACGTGTTGATCGCATCTTCCCAGGCAACGATCCAGTTGCCTTCGACATCCATGTTGGGGTCGGTATCCGTGGCTGCGAAATGTGCCTGCACCTGGCTCTGATTGCGCAAGGCGATATCGGCCACGGGAAGTTCCGGCAGACAGCCAGCAAAGCTGAGTTGTGCAGACAGGTCTTTCGTGAGGACGTTCCAGCCAGAGAACCGCAAGGCTGCCGATGGTCCATCTGTGGTCAGGCCAAAACCTGTAAAACCTGCCTGGCCGAAAACAGATTGATCGTTGCTGCTCCAACCTGAGAACGCCAGGGCACCATCGATGGCCTGCGACGAGAAACCCATGCCAGAAAAACCTATTGGCCCCGTAACGGACTGGTCTGGTGACGCCCAACCGGCAAAGGCCAAAACGATCGGGATGATCTCCGTGCCACCACCGTGCCCCGAAAAAGACAGCACGACAGGAGGAGAAACGCCATCATCCTGCCATCCGGAAAAAGACAGGACCGCGGTCGGTGATGCAGGCGCTCCCCAGCCTGTAAAGCCGAGCTCGACAGACCCAGCCAATGGCTCCCCATCCGCCCAGCCATGAAAGCCGAGCTGGGCCGACACCGATTGCGTTTCCTGCGCCCGCACATCAGGCACAGCGAAAATCATGCAGGCCGCAGACAGGCATGCCGAAAGGAGTTTTGCGCTAGTTCCCATCGTCCGTGCTGGCTGATCCCGCATCAAAATCACGCTCAAAGGTGAATGTTGCGTCCTGAACTGTTGTTCCCGGCCGGATGCACGTGAACAGGCCGGCGGGCGCGGCTGCGCAATCTGCGGGGTAATCCCCCTCGATATCATTGATATCAGCCTCAAACGTCCAACCCTTGGCCACCAACTGCAGGTCGCATGCGCCCCTGACCCATGATTCCAGACGGTCAGGTTCCTGATCATCGATCAGGAGGACTTCAACCTTCTGGGAAATGCTGCGGATTCCGCCGTAGCCAAAAACACTATCCACGGGGATCAGGTTCAGGTTTTCCAGGAACGCGACACCTGATTCATAAAAAGCTTCTTCGGGGTATTCGCCTTCATCAAAGAGAAAGGCTTTGCCCTGGCCCACCACACCGTAGGCCTCAAACATCGATTCCACCGTGCAATGCAGAATGATGCCCGCAACATCTTCGGTCAGGTCGGTAACGTTCAGGTCCACTTCGACGACCAGAACGCCACCGACCACCCGGCGCTCGTCATCAACGTCGACCTGCGCGGTTGCCAGCCCGGTCCCACCCAGCACAATCAGCCCTGCCGCCAGGAAACGTGTTGTCAGGTTTGTCATGATGTCCCTTTCGAATAGCAACCAAGGGTACATCGGATGGACTGAAAACTCATCGCGTTATGATTGACCGACCTTGGGCTCAATTCGCAGGACAGAGTCTTCAGACCTTGAATCAGCGCTTCTGGCGACATCGGAATGTCGGGCGACACGCGTTGCATCCACGCCAGCACAGTTCGATAGTACGGCACCCGCAAGCAGGAGAACCAAGATGCCCCAGGACACAGCAACACTGATCGAGCGCCGTCGCGAGCTGCTGGGGCCGAACCTGCCGACATTTTATGACGATCCGGTTCATCTGGTGAAGGGTGAAGGCGTGTGGCTGTGGGATGCTGACGGACGCAAGTATCTCGATTGTTATAACAACGTGCCCCATGTCGGCCATTGCCACCCGCATGTGGTTGAGGCGATCACGCGCCAGGCTTCCACACTGAACACCCATACGCGTTATCTGCACGACAACATCCTCGATTACGTCGAGCGCCTGACCGGGCATCTGGGCAGCAATCTCTCGACCGCGATCCTGACCTGTACGGGAAGCGAGGCCAATGACATCGCGCTGCGCATGGCCCAGGCCGCGACGGGCAAGATCGGCATTATCGCGACCGACGACACCTATCATGGCAACACTTGGCTGGTGTCACAGGTGACACGCCACCGCGAACCCATTGGCGGGCGCGCTGACTGGGTGCGTTTTGTGCCGGCACCCGACAGCTATCGCCCCATGGGCGAAGCCGAGGGCAAGGGGTTTGCCGAAACCTTCACGGCCCATGTCAAACAGGCCATCCACGAACTTGAGGAAGCAGGTCACGGCGTTGCCTGCTTCATTCTGGACCCCTATTTCGCCAACGAGGGATTCCCGACTCTGCCATCAGGTTTTCTCGATGAAACCGCCAAGGCGGTACGCGCAGCCGGCGGCATCATGATCGCCGACGAGGTCCAGCCCGGGTTCGGACGCACGGGAACCCATATGTGGGGCCACGAAAAAATCGGCCTGGCGCCCGAGATCGTGACCACAGGCAAACCCATGGCCAACGGTCATCCCGTGGGATCTGTCATCAGTTCGCCCGAAATCCTGTCCGCCTTTCGCGAGACGACCGGATATTTCAACACCTTCGGCGGCAACCCGGTTTCCTGTGCGGCAGCGATTGCGACGCTGGACGTGCTGGAAAACGAGAATCTGATGGCCAATGCGCAGGACGCCGGGAACTATGCCCGCGAACGCTTGGCGGCACTGGCCCAGCGTTATGAAGCCATCGGTAACGTGCGGGGGTCCGGCCTGTTTTTCGGCGCGGAACTGGTGAAGAACCGCGAGACCAGGGAGCCTGATGCCAAACTGGCCGAAAAGGTCTCCAACGCGATGCGCCACGAGGGCATTCTGCTCAACCGCGCGAGCATCCATCACAACACCCTGAAGGTGCGCCCGCCCATGCCTTTCGGCCACGCCGAAGCCGACCTGTTGGTCGAAACTCTGGACAAGGTGCTGGGTGAACTGACGGGTTGAGCACAAGCCCGAGGGCGTGTTTCACGCGGAGCCGCGGAGAACGCGGAGTTCGAGTGTGGTCGCTGTCCAGGGATGAACGCGGACATGTTTGCGTATCGACCGGCCGGAACATGGTTGCCGCGCAAGGCGCGGCAAACAAATCAGACACGCGCACCCTATCGTGTCATCGCGTTCAACACAGTCGCATTGACCCACGAAGCCTCCCAGTCCTCCGCGGCTCCGCGGCTCCGCGTGCCCATTCTTTTTCTTCATCGAAGCGACGTTCAGAAGAGATCGCCCTGCTTGATGGGGGCCGGCCTGGGTGCTTTGGGCTTCGGGGCCGGCTTGGCGGCCTTTGCAGGTGCAGGCGGTAGGGCGCCTTCGCCGGCTGTGGCGGCGACCGCGCCATCGGCGAATTCGATGGCGAGCGTAGCACCGTGGGTGACGTCAGCAGCGCGTGACAAGGGTGCTCCATCCCCACCACGTACAACGGCATAGCCACGCTGGAGCACGCCCTTGTAGCTCAGACTTTCGAGAAGTTTGGTGAATTGTCCCAGCCGTTGCTGTGGCTCGGTCATGCGCTGATCGAAGGCGCGCCCGAGGTCACGCCCGACACGTTCAAGCCGTTCACCCGATTGCGCCAGTCGTTCACCAAGTGCGCCCGGACGCAGAGCTGCACTGGCCTGGGCCAACGCCGCGCGTTTTTCGGCGATGGTTTCGCGGGGATGGCGCAGACGATGAGCCAGCTCACGCACGCCACCACGGTGTTCACTGAGTGACAGCGTCATGACCCGGCGCAGAGTTTCAGCAGCGTTGTCGAGATCCTGGGTCTTCTGCTCGATCACGCGGGTGGGATGCGGCAGGCCGCGGCTGAGACCGCGCACGTCGCTGCGCAGGCGCTCGAGCACCCGTGCCGTGCCACCGATCAGGCGGCTTTGCGCATCAAGCACGCGGGTTTCGAGTTCGGCACGCACAGGCACCGCCATCTCGGCAGCCGCGGTGGGTGTGGGCGCGCGGCGGTCCGAGGCATAATCGATCAGCGTGGTATCGGTTTCATGGCCCACGGCAGAGATGAGCGGGATATCGCTTTCAGCGGCTGCGCGCACGACGGCTTCTTCGTTGAAGGCCCAGAGGTCTTCGACGCTGCCGCCACCGCGCGCGACGATCAGCAGGTCAGGTCGCGGCACGGGGCCGCCGGGCGCAATGGCGTTGAATCCGCGGATCGCCGTGGCGATCTGTTCGGCGGCCGCATCACCCTGAACCACGACAGGCCAGAGCAGGACATGACGCGGGAAACGGTCGCGCAGGCGGTGCATGATGTCGCGGATGACCGCGCCAGTGGGCGAGGTGACGATGCCGATGACATTGGGCAGATAGGGCAGCGGTTTCTTGCGTTCCTCGGCAAAGAGCCCCTCGGCGGCAAGCTGTTTGCGGCGTTGTTCCAGCAGCGCCATGAGCGCGCCGACCCCGGCAGGTTCGATGCTTTCGATGATGAGCTGATAGGCCGAGCGGCCGGGATAGGTCGTCATGCGACCGGTCGCGACCATCTCCAGCCCCTGTTCGGGCATATGGGTGAAGCGATTGACCGTGCCCCGCCAGGCGACGCAATCGAGCACCGCGTTGTCGTCTTTCATGGAAAGATACATGTGGCCGGAACCAGCCAGGGTTACGCGCCCGATCTCACCGCGAATGCGGACCCGGTCGAAGGTGGTTTCGACCGTGCGTTTGACCGCCTGGGCGATTTCGCCGACGGAAAACTCCCGCAGGTTATCCGCAGGCGTCTTGGCTGGATTGGCTGTGTCTGACATGGGCTCATGATACAAGGCCACACTGGCTGCGCCAGCCTGTTTGGTGTGGATTGCTCACGCAATCTCGCACCGGTGGGCCGGTGCGACGGCACCGGCGCGCCGGTCAGGCGCGGAGCCTGCGTGGCACGTGAACGCAGGGCGAAACCGAAGGGTTCGCCCGTCAGATGGAGGCAGGCTATGAAAGTGTTGGTAATCGGCAGTGGCGGGCGCGAACACGCGTTGTGCTGGGCCATCGCGAATTCGCCGTTGGTCACCGAGCTGTTTGCTGCGCCAGGCAATGGGGGCATTGCGTCGGTCGCCACCCTCATCGATCTGAAACCAGAGGACATCGCGGGGCTTGTTACCTGGGCATGCGACAACACCATCGACTTCTGTGTCCCGGGGCCCGAGGCGCCGCTGGTCGCCGGTCTGGTAGATGCCATGGAAGCCGCAGGGATTGCCTGCTTTGGCCCTAGTGCGGCAGCAGCACAGTTGGAAGGCTCCAAGACGTTCATGAAAGAGGTGGCCGACGCCGCCGGTGTGCCCACGGCTGGCTGGGCACGGTTTACCGATGCCCAAGCCGCAAGGGCCCATGTCACAGATCAGGGCGCACCCATTGTCGTGAAGGCCGACGGGCTGGCCGCAGGCAAGGGTGTCACCGTCGCCATGAGTGTGGAGGAGGCTCACGCCGCGATAGACGATGCCCTGGTGGGCAATGTCTTCGGAGAGGCAGGCGCAAGCGTCGTGATCGAGGAATTCATGGAGGGCGAGGAAGTCAGTTTCCACGTTCTGGTCGACGGCGAAACCGTACTGCCTCTGGCTACGGCACAGGATCACAAGCGGGTTGGCGACGGCGACACCGGACCCAATACAGGCGGCATGGGCTGCTATTCGCCCACGCCGATTGTCACCGATGCGGTCGAGGAGAGCATTCTGGAAACCATCATCCGCCCCAGCGTGGCCGAGATGGCCCGGCGGGGCTGCACGTTCCGGGGCGTCCTGTTTGCCGGTCTGATGATGACGCCATCGGGCGCAAAACTGCTGGAATTCAACGTGCGGTTTGGCGATCCCGAATGCCAGGTGATGATGGCGCGCCTGATGTCGGACCTGCTGCCAGCCCTGATGGCAACGCGGAGCGGTGAGCTCCACCACACCTCCCTGCGCTGGTGGCCCAAGGCTGCCTTGAGCGTCGTGATGGCAACAGAGGGGTATCCCGCCAGTTATCCCAAGGACACGCCCATGTCTGGCCTGGAGGCCGCCGATGCCATGGAGGACGTTACCGTCTTCCACGCCGGCACCCGCCGCGATGGCGACCAATGGCTTTCCACCGGCGGCCGCGTCCTGGGTGTCACGGCCCT
>Ga0055584_100007163_pt1 | contig 10935 bp, 10 predicted proteins | sample OSDHelmetaG_FD_58716 | JGI IMG/M metagenome (GOLD analysis project Ga0055584, IMG submission 58716) | Pelagic marine sediment microbial communities from the LTER site Helgoland, North Sea, for post-phytoplankton bloom and carbon turnover... | ecosystem: Environmental > Aquatic > Marine >...
TACTTTACCCTGAAGGAATGGTAAAGCTGAGCCAAAGTGCAGGCGAGATACTAAAAAGAATAAACGGAAAATCGTCGGTGCAGGATATAATACGCGATTTGCAATCTACTTTCCCTGATGTTGACTTAACCTCTGACGTCATTACCTTTATCAATCAGGCTACTGAGAATGGTTGGCTCAACCGCTAATTTGTCAGGTATGCCATTGTGGCTGCTAGCAGAGCTAACTTATCGGTGCCCATTGCAATGTCCTTACTGCTCAAACCCATTAGAAATAGCCAGTTATAAAAACGAATTGAGCACAGATGATTGGTTAAAAGTTCTCCGAGAGGCAAGAAAATTAGGCGCAATGCAATTAGGCCTATCTGGTGGTGAGCCACTTGTGCGCAAAGATCTTGAGCTTATAGTCAAGGAAGGCGCAGATCTGGGTTACTACAGTAATTTGATCACTTCCGGTGTTGGAATGGACGAAGAACGGGTAGTTGCTCTGAAGGAAGCTGGTCTAGACCATATACAGATAAGCTTTCAGGCGAGCGATAAAGAGCTCAATGATTTCCTTGGAGGAACTTCGAGTTTCCAGCACAAACTTGATATGGCTCGCGCGGTCAAAGCAAATAACTATCCAATGGTTCTCAATATAGTTATTCATCGGCAAAATATTGATCATATTGAAGATATTTTAAAGATGACAGTAGAACTTAAGGCCGACTACGTAGAGCTCGCCAGTACTCAGTACTATGGCTGGTCTGCCTTGAATGTCAACTCTCTCTTACCCAGTAGAGAGCAGCTTCAACGAGCAGAGAGCATCGCACATGCGTATCAAGATCAGTATAGAAATAAGATGAAAATTCTGTATATCGTGCCTGATTATTATGAAACAAGACCAAAAGCCTGTATGAATGGATGGGGCTCAGTATTTTTGACCATCGCGCCGGATGGGCGTGCGCTTCCTTGTCACGCGGCGGCTAGTATTCCAGATATAGAGTTCCCTAATGTGAAGGACCGCAGTATCAACTACATATGGAACGATTCAGATGCGTTTAACAAATTTCGTGGCTTTGGATGGATGAAGGATCCTTGTCGTACGTGCCCCGAAAAAGAGGAGGATTTTGGCGGTTGTCGTTGCCAAGCTTTCAAGCTAACTGGAGATGCAACTAATGCCGATCCGGTATGTTCGAAATCGCCACACCACCAAAAGTTGTCCGATAAAGTGGCGGGATTACAAGACGTCCATCAACTACAGGGAGCGCCTATTGTTTTCAGAAATATGAGTAATTCCAAATCACTCTCAGATAACAGTGATTAATTAAAATCACTTAGCTATCCGCAACTGTGTAGTGCTTTTCGGGAAACATAGGTACGCCGAGCCTCGACTAATTTTGACGGAGCGATTGCCAAACTCTCAATGCCTGATAGTTTTGTGCTACATCGTGGACTCTGAATATTTTAGCTCCCGCGTTAAGTCCCAGAATAGTAGTTGCGCATGTCGCCCCTACTAAATTGGATGGTGGTGACGTTTCGCAAATAGTACCGAGAAATCTCTTCCGACTAGCGCCGATAACAACTGGCGGGCCTAACGACGCAATAGCCGCTAAGCTATCAAGCAACTCTAAATTATGGCGTAATGTTTTACCGAAACCAATACCAGGGTCAATTGCAATCTTCCGCTCAGATATACCAAGAGCAAGCGCCTCTTCAATACGCTCACTCAAAAATTCCGTCACCTCACGAACAACATCATCATAGTATGGAGCTTCTTGCATATCTATCGGATCTCCCTGCATATGCATTAGAATTATCGATGCTCCGGTATCCGCGATCATCGGAAGCATGTCAGGATCGCTTCGGCCAGCAGTAATATCATTTACTATAGTTGCCCCTTCCCGTAGAGCCAAGCTAGCAACTTTAGAATGGGTGGTGTCGATACTAATACTAAGTCCCCTTAGATTTAGTTTATTGATTTCTGAGAATATAGGCGAGATTCTCCGCATTTGGACATCGAAAGGTACAGGTAGCGAACCAGGCCTACTCGATTCGGCTCCAATATCCAGGATCTTAGCGCCTTCTCGATAAATCTGTTTGACTCTATCGATGGATGCCTCTAACGCCATGAAATCACCACCATCGGAAAAGCTATCTTCGGTGACATTTAGCACGCCCATGATACACGCATCTTGGACCAGATCTGGATTTTCCCGAATCCTTGAATTATTGCCGCTCAACATCGTCATTAGACTACTTTAAATCATTTGAGAGTGAATCAGTTGCTCTGACAAGTGCATCAATCATATCCTTTTCGCTCCCGAGGTGACCGGCATTATGCAAAAACTCTATGTTTGACGAGGACAAGGATTGATGAAGATTCCAGGCGTTCTCGGGCAAACAAGTTAAATCTCTTGACCCGTGAACGATATAAATCGGAATATCTGGTATACGATTTGCATTTAATAGGAGCTCATTCGGAGCAAAGAAATATCGGTTTTTTGCATAATGAAACTCGATCCGGGCCTTCGCGATAGCGGATTCGCTGGCAACATCACCTATCCCAACAGCGGTAGACTTCAGTGAGAACATCACAACAGCTCCGGACCATTTTTCCCAAGCTTTTGCTGTTTTCTGCACTATCTTGATGTTTTTACTGAATATTTTATCGTACAGCTGATCTTTTATTGGCTTAGCCGTACTAAAGTCCATTTCTCTTAAAAAATCCGACCATTCGGTAGGGAGAAATCGATTAGCACCGTTTTCAAAAAACCAGTCGACGTTATCATCACGGCCTAGGAAGATTCCGCGCAGCACCATACCCGATATACGAGAGGGGTGCATTTGCCCGTATGCCAACGCTAAAGCAACTCCCCAAGACCCTGCGAAAAGAGACCATTTTTCCAAGCCAAAATAGCAACGCACAGTTTCCAGATCTTCAATCAGCAGCTGCGTAGTGTTGTCTTCCACTCCCCCATACGGACGCGATCGGCCCGAGCCTCTTTGATCCAACAAGATAATATTATAAATACCTGGATCAAAGTAACGACGATGGTCAGACTTGCACCCACCTCCGGGGCCCCCATGCAAAAATACTATAGGGAGTCCATTAGAGTTTCCACATCGTTCAACATAGATCTCATGCCCAAAAGAGACTTTGAGATGCAAAGAGTCTGTTGGTTCAATAGAAGGAAATAGCTCACGTTTACTATCAACATTTGTCATCGATAAGTACCAATTTCTAGCCACCGCCTTTTTGGAAACTGCGATCAAATACAACCATAAATTCATCGATAAAGTCTTGATGACATTCGCGAAAGCTAAAATGAACATCAGTCATCGGAAACCTCAGTAATCCTAAATTTCGAACTTTCTCAACGCCCAACACTATCCTCACCTTCCTACCGTCGGACCATTCTATTCCCGCACCATCATCCCGAACCCTCAGGGTTGCCTCGGGAAACAGTCTGGGAATAATCCTAAAGAAATCTCCGTGACTTATACCTAATCCTTCTGAGTGAATTGTTATAGCGGTCATAGCTCTTTCAAAACATGAGCAAGTAAGTTCTTATTCGTGTGCGGTCACTACAGACCGTTAACCACCGGCAACGGGTGGCCAGACCGCGAGAACGTCTTTTTCAAGCAAACACTTTCCGTCTCTCTCTTCGGGAGGAATATAGACTCCATTGATTAAAACTAAATGAGCTCTTTCAGAAGGAATTCGAAAACTAGACAATACTTCAGCCACACTAGTACCTTGTGGGAGTTTTATTTCGACCTTGTTATTTTTAACTCTTTCAGGAAAAAACTCTGTTAAAGAAGCATATAGTTTTAACGCTATAGTAATGCTGCTCATTCTTGGACACCAACAATTATTTCATTATATTGGCATTATGCCCTATCGCGTGAGTGGAACCCAAATAGGCCTCCATGATTTTAGTCGGATCTTCTATTAGTCGATCCTTCCAAACACCTAACTTAGTTTTAGTTTGAATCAACCCACGCAAAACTCCTACGTGTTCGGTTAGCCCTAAGCTCGTGGCACCAATCAATACATCTTCGCAAAACTGTAAATTGATATATCGGAAACGCTCTTTATTTAGTAACTCACACGACTCTCCGTTTTCGACACCCATCCATAGTCCAAAAGAACTGGAAATAAGGCCAAGGGTGTCCAAAACGTTCATATTTACCGAACCTTGATGAACAGCATTCTTAAGCCCAAACATATTTTTAGCAGCCAACTGACCGTGCTCTACAGCTGTCGGTTGTATCGCCTGGACCGAAAACTCTTCACTGGAGAAGTCTTTACCTTGTGCAACGTCACCCGCAGCGAAAATGTGAGGATCGGTAGTTTGCATTTGCCGATTTACTAGTATCCCAAGATCGGTTTTTATATCGGTGCTATCGAGGAAACCAATATTAGGCTTTACACCGGTTGCTGAAACTACTAAATCTGCTGGAATATTTTTACCATTACTTAAGGAAACACTAAGACCACGCCCTGCCTCCGTTATCGATTCAACTCTAGTGGATGTATTTACACTTACACCACGACTTTCGCACCAGTCTTTAATCAAGTTACCCGCAGTGTCGTTCATCATCCTGGGAACCATACGGTCTTCCATCTCGATCACTGTCAGATTAGCACCACTTTTAGCCAGCGCTTCAAGTATTATGCAACCAATAAACCCCGCCCCCATCAAGACCACATCCGTATTGGGTTTCGCGACTTCAGAAATACGCCGCGCATCCTCGAGAGTCCAACAACTACTGACCAGAGGATGTTTTACTCCATCTATTGGCGGTGTCACCGGCGTGGAGCCAGATGCTATCAACAACCTGTCGTAACCAACCGTTGCACCCCCATTAAGATTTACTTCACTCTTTTCTTGATTAATCGAGTCGACTAGTCCCTCAACACGACTTATGCCAAGCTCCTTGTAATGTTCGCTGTTTTTTCTCAGATATGTTCCTGATTCAACTATCTGATCGATAAGTAGGTATGGGATAGCCATTCGCGAATAAGGCGGTTCTGGTTCATCGCCAATCATTGTTACAACTGACTCAGGATCTAATTTTTTAAGCGTCTCAGCAGCGGTCACACCCGCTGGACCGGTGCCGATGATTACATGCCTCATACTTAGTTAACTCCTTCCCTGTGCGCCTTGAGCAGCGAGATTACAATCCCAGTCTTTTCATAGTCTCAGAATTCGGAACTCCTTCAGCGCTCCAACCTCTTAACGAGTAGTACTGTGGTAGCATTTCATCAAGCCGATTTACAGAACCTTTGGCAGGACCGGTTTTAGCAGCATCTTTGAGCAATCTAGCCGGCAAAGTGTCATCTTTACTAGTCAGGCCAGCATCTAGATTGAACTGCCGTTCAAGATTCCAGATTCGTTCACCAGCCTCTAGCATGGATTCTGCAGTCCAACCACCCTCACATGCCGCATCAACTTGGGGCGCAATATCTTCAAGCGTCCAAGCAAACGTAGTGAAGGTACACAACCCCGTCGAATCAACCGCCGCCGTAGCATCTTGGAAAGACTTGACTAATTCAGGTTTCCCTTCTGTTACCAAAGGATCAGTCTTAACAGGGACTCCCATAATTTCGGAGGAAACTGTATAACCTCTTAAATGACATGCGCCGCGATTAGACGTTGCATAACCCAGCCCCATGCCTTGGATCGATCTAGGATCGTAGGCAGGAAACTCTTGCCCTTTTACTGTCATGGAAATTTCAGGGTGCCCATATTTTTCACACAATTTCTTCGAGCCCATAGCTAGTTCTCGCCCGAAGCCTTCCCCTTTAGCAACTAATTCTGCCGAGATGGTCAAGGCTTCAGCGGAACCAAACGACATATCCACTCCCCCGGTATCCTCCAAGGTGATAGCTCCCATGCCAAAAAGCTCCATGGCAGCTGAGACTGTGGCGCCAAAAGAGATGGGGTCCATACCATCCTCGTTGCAGAGGAAGTTAGCGTAAGTCAGTGCATCTAAATCATCCACGCCAACATTGGAGCCTAAAGCCCAGGCCGATTCGTATTCTAACCCACCTGACGCTCCAATATATTCCGGCTTATTCTCGATGCTATAGTGCTGCGGATCAATTGTAGAGATCCGACCACAAGCAATTGTGCAACCAAAACAGGCGGCATTAGTTACTAAATTAGGTTTACCATCACTCTCTCGTGGTTCAGCCATCGCCTCCGCCGAAATTTTCGCAGCACCTTCAAACTGCACCTCCCTCATATTTCTAGTAGGCATCGCGCCGACCTCGTTGATAACATTCATCAGCACCTGAGTGCCCATAGCAGGCAACCCTTCTCCTGTAACCGCGTTATCTGATAGTGTTTTCTTTCCTTCGCTAGTTGCTTTGAAGAACGCCTTCGGGTCCCTCACATTCCCGACACCCTTAGTCCCTCGAACAACGACGGCTTTCAAATTTTTGGATGCCATGACAGTCCCAACACCAGACCTACCGGCTGCTCGGTGTCGATCATTAACAATCGAAGCGTATAAACATCCTTCTTCGGCCGATCGTCCGACACAAGCTATACGAATCAGCGGATCTTGATATTTAGCATGTAGCATCTCGTCGGTGGCCCATACAGACTTCCCCCAAAGCTCAGCTGCGTCGCAAAGGGATGCGACGTCATCCTCCAAGTAAAGATAAACGGGTTTATCGGACTTACCTTCGAAGATAATCATATCCCAGCCAGCTTGTTTCAATTCGGCACCAATAAAACCACCGGAGTTAGAGCAAGCTATCGCCCCAGTAAGAGGGCTTTTCGTGATAACTGAATACCTACCGCCCGTCGAAGCCATGGTTCCGGTCAGTGGCCCAGTCGCCATGATAAGCTTATTTCCGGGAGACAAGGCATCTACTTTTGGATCAATTTCCTCAGACAAGTATTTTGTCGCGAGACCTCTTTGTCCAAGAAACTTTTGAGCCCACTCCATGTTTAGAGGCTCTTCAGTACAACTTTGATCGTTAAGATTTACTCTTAGAATTCTTTTTTGCCACGCCATCTCTAAAATCCTCCTAACATGAACTTATTACGTTTTTGGTATTGTTTGTGCTGCATGCGACTTCATACGATCTAACCCTGTGTAACTAGAATCAACGTATGTTATAGCTGCGGTTGGGCAGGCATCGGCGCAAGCGGGGGCACCTCCACACAGGTCGCATTTCATAACCTTTCCTGAATCAGTATTGTAATTGACCGTACCGAATGGGCAGGCTATGGTGCACACCTTACAGCCAACACAAACATCTTCAATAACTTCTTTCGCACCGGTAGACTCGTTGATAACAATTGCTTCTACGGGACACGCGTGTAAGCACCAGGCTTCGGTACATTGTGTACACGTGTAAGGCGCGAAGCGTCCTTCATCGTGAAAATTAAAGACCTTGATACGTGATTTGGCAGGATTAAAAACCCCCTCGTTCTCATATGAGCAAGCCATTTCACATTGCAGGCATCCGGTGCATTTCTCTGGTTCAAGCTGTAGCGATTTAAGCACTAGTGTTCTCCCAGTAACCTAGTTAGATATGAGGTCATAGCGTACCTAGAATTTGATCAAAAGACCACCGTAAGTTGTTATTTTTTAAATGATTTTCATTCTCATTTAGCCGCCGTGTGAACTATTGCCGAGTTAACCAAATCCCGCAAACGCACGAGGTAATAGAGTGCTGTATAATGTTCAATAAACGGTTTTTAAAAATGCTCAGAAGTTTCATGGTTATTTGTCTAATGCTCCTAACAACAGGAAGTGCGTTAGGGAAGGAATTTAACATTGTTTTTGACGGCTCAAAAAAAACTGATGCATGGCTTGGACTCCAACAAGGCATCGAAGAGGCTAATACTCAGGGAAAATTCCTCAATCTGAAATACATCATTGCCAATTTTAGCCATCTAAACAGTATCCAAGATCGAACCTCCACGATAATCGTCTCCGCCAGATCGGCTCGGCGCAACAGCAAATTAGCCACTGAGTACCCCAGTGTCCCCATATTCGCAATCTTACCGAGTTCTAGCGCTCAATCACGACCATGTGCGAACAATATTCTCTATATTAGACCTAGCTCTCAAATTATGGAAAAAGTAACCACGTTATGGCGCGCCGAAAATCCAAGCGGAAATGGTCGCGCACAGTTATGGCACCACACCTTTAAAAAGTATGCCGCCGCTCAATTGAATAAACGTTTCGAAAAAGCTGCGGCCAAGCCGATGAGCGACGAATCGTGGTCCGCATGGGCCGCAGTGAAATTATTTTCTGACGTCGCTGCAAAAAGTGCGAACCCTAGTACGCAACTCTTAAATCCAAAAGAAACGAGTATCTTAGCGTTTGATGGACAAAAAGGCGTGGACCTAAACTTCAATTCAGAACTAGAGCTTCTACAACCTTTGCTTATTATAGATAATGGCGCAATCGTAAGTGAAATAAGTATAGAGAAAATCAACACACTCCGAGATGCCAATTCAAATTGTGAGACACTCGCAGCTAAAAATAAAAATGAGGACGCCGATGGAAATAATCACAACAATATCTAAACAGCTACAACTATCGATACTAGTTTTCGTCTGTAACGCAGCCATCGCCGATACTGGTCGTGTCTTCGTATCAAACGAGCGTGGCGATAGCGTGAGTGTTCTCGACGGTATTACTAATCAAGTTATCTCGACGATTTCTGTCGGCAAACGACCACGAGGTGTGGGTATTTCTCCTGACGGAACTGAAGTCTATGTGGCCGTCAGTATAGACAACTTAATCTCTGTAATTGATCCCATTAAACTTGAAGTCATTCGGACATTTTCTTGTGGTGACGATCCTGAAGCTTTTGCAGTTCACCCAAATGGCAACATCTATATTTCTAATGAAGAAGATGCTATCGCTTCAGTTTATGACCCATCGAATGGTAAGCTTATCGATACAATTGAGGTTGGCCTCGAACCGGAGGGAGTAGCAATTTCTCCGGATGGAACTAAGGTAGCTGTCACTAGTGAGTCAACCAACCTGTTGCATATTATTGGAATACCGTCGCACAACATTTTACACAATGTCGTCGTCGGAGCGAGACCTCGCTCAGCTGCCTTCAGCTCAGATAGTAAAACTGTCTATGTCACATCTGAAATCAGTAGTGAAATAATCAAAATCGATGTTAACTCGGGAGAGATTTTACAAAAAGCATCACTTGGTGACGCCCGAGCTAAACCCAAAGACATTTTAGTTAGCAATGACGGGAGCAAACTTTACGTCGCTGGTGGTCGTAGTGACAAAATTTTTATACTAGAGGAAAAAGAGCTACGAATACTTAATTCAATACCTGTTGGGAAAAGGGTTTGGGGGCTAGCGTTATCGAGTGATGGTACAACCTTGTATACTACTGACGGAGTAGATCACCAAGTATCAGTAATCGACACTACGATGGAAAAAGTGTCTGCGACTGTACCCGTTGGAAAATTCCCATGGGGGGTAGCTATACACGACTAAACGAATACTAGAATGAGATCTTGGCTCCGGCCCAAACTGCGCGAGGAGCCCCTGAGCCTAGGAAGATGGGACTATCGTTGTCGAGTGTAGATATTACTTCGTCAGGATCTTCACCTATCAAACCAAAGTTTTCATAATCTCTATCAAAAACATTTGAAACGCGAACAAAAAGATCAAGTTGCGCAGAAGCCTCATACGATAGTCGAAGATTGGTCACTGCGTAACCTCCAAGCTTCGACAACTGATTCGACTCATCTCCGCGCAACACTTGATCGGAAAAAATAGAAAATTCTAGTCCCGTCGTCATTTTTTCAGTGATAGAAATTTCAGACACGAATTTGAATTGATGCTCAGGTATTCCTGGGATTGTATCACCTCGTCCAACGGAAATATTACCCTTGCTGTTAGCAAGAGGATGATTGGGACTTAAGACGATGAAATCGTCCTCAAATGTGGCCTTAATGTAGCTATAAGACGTAGCCCAAGATAAACGGTGATACTTCCCAGCAATTGAACTTTCGATACCTTGTCGTCTCGTATTGTCAACATTACTAAATAACCCTCTTCCGCGGCCTGTTGTCTGAAAAATAATATCGTTTTTACTATTCGTTCGAAAAAAACTAAGCTGATAATTTAAGCGTTTAAATGATCCACGACTACCTACTTCAATCGATTCTGCCACCACCTGATCCAGCGGCGGATCTGCAAGAAATGCATTAGGAAGTCGGCACTCGAAATCAATATCATCTGGGTCATCTCCTCTCAGCGACGCAGCTGCTCGAGCAATCTCGAACACATCATCATTACAAGCTAACTCGATTGGAGTTGGTGCTCGTGATGATTCGCTGTAACTAGCATACAAGTCGACACTTGAGTTGAACCGTAAGACCCCAGATACAGTTGGGTTAAATCGTTGAAACAAATGGCGCCCTTCTATTTCAGGATGCAGGTTAGTTCGGTCTTTCAACACAACCCTTGTACGATTATATCTTCCGCCCAAACTAACCGATACTAGGTTTTCATAGTCAACGGTCTCCAAAAAGTATGCGCTCCAGGTTGTTGAGGATGTAGACACCTTAGTTTCCTCATCTGTAAGGAAAGTACCTAGCCCCCGTCCTTGCGTACTTCTACTAATGGGATCCAACGTCGCCAGCTCGGTCTTTGAATCAAATTTAGACGTTCCTCGATGATAACCAAAACCTGCGAAAAAGACGCTATTATATTGGAGGAACTTGGAGGTGTAGAGACTCTGTAAGTCTAGGCCATAACTCTTTTGGTCTCTCGAAGAAATATTGTTTATCGCCTCGCTACTAAAAGTCGTTCCACCATACACCTTGTTGGTTAGATCTTCTAAATTAAAGTACAACTCGGCATCATCGAAATGTGCGTTCAAGCTGTCTTCGAGCTGAGACACTGAAGATGCCCCTAGAACATTATCTTCACAAACGTCGTCGTC
>Ga0055584_100007165_pt1 | contig 10934 bp, 5 predicted proteins | sample OSDHelmetaG_FD_58716 | JGI IMG/M metagenome (GOLD analysis project Ga0055584, IMG submission 58716) | Pelagic marine sediment microbial communities from the LTER site Helgoland, North Sea, for post-phytoplankton bloom and carbon turnover... | ecosystem: Environmental > Aquatic > Marine >...
AATTCGTGCTGAAAAGAGAAATCTAGAACTGAAAACTACTGCTAAATCTGTCAGTATCAACGGAGGAGTAGCCGTTGTACCTCAAGGAACTAGAGTAAAGGCAGGACATTTGTTCAAACGTGGTGCCAAGGCGGTTATACGCCAATCTGATTGTGGACAAAGTGTTCTTATATCCAAGAAGATGCTGGAAACTGGAATCTCCTTACAAGAGCTAGAGCCTATGCTACCGGAAGGCTGGTTTGTGCATCCGGATGGGTTTATGGCTTGCTTTGGAAGCGTGAAAGCTCCTAAAGATTACAAAGAGTCAGGTATTGAAATTACAGATCTGGTTACGATGGTAAAGACTTGGGTCAAATCTCATGAGAATGCAGAACGATTTACAAAGACGGTTTTAGCAACAGGTACGCTTTATGATTTCACCAAATGAGTAGTAGACATGGAAAACTTACTGAATTACAATAACAAAAGAATGGAGAAATAAATATGCCGGCGAAGGGTTTGAACATGAAAACATCAAGCACTCCTCACAAGGGGAGGATTTCGTTGGCTCATACTACTCAAAATTCTATTCCTTTGTATTACAGTGATTCATTCATGGGCAGGGATGCTGATGAACAAGTAACACGTGTTTCTGGACTAACTCAATGGGTTGCTACAAATTTTGATTTACTGTTCCCTGACGAGGAACCACCATACGAATACAGAATCGTAGATGGAGTTTCCAGAGCTCGCTGGGAACACTATTCGGTTGATTTCCTGGAGAGGTGGCTGCCTCAACACGCGACAAGGCATGTCATTAGGAAATCTTTTGACTACAAAGATCGGAAACTAGGTTGGACATCCCAATTTTTGCTATTTCCTCATCCCGAAGATGCTGAAGCGATGAATTTAATCGGAAGTGGAGGAGAATATCCTGCGGCACTATTAACTCTACGTGAAACAGATGATGGCCATGCCATGATTACTCGAATTTTCCGTACGATAAAATCACCCAGTGTGGATGAAGGAGACCTAATTCTGACCTGCCCAATTGAAACCGCTGATGCTTATGAGGCTAAGGGGTGGACTAATGTCGATTCTAGTTTTGCTTCTAGACTTAATGGAATGGACTCAAAGATGGTCGAAATTCAGAAAGAAACAAACGATTGGAATCAATTCCTTGATTGGACTGAAGAGAGTCATAACAAGAATAGTTGGAGCGGGGAAATCATTGAAGCCGCATTCATTCAATCTGAAAAACCAATGTTACGACTAAAGGTCAAATCCAAGGGAAGAGATCTTGAGCTAATCAGGGGAATACCAACTGGAGGGAAAAGGTTCCCTGTTGCATATCTTGAACCATCTGCCCAAGAAAATACACTTGCTGATTCAATTACTAAATCTGCACAAAAAGTCAAACTTGGTAATGTCAGAAGAGCCAACTCTAAATCAAAGGGAGCTGTAACCTTAGAAGTATGGCTCTACGATGAACACGACAACATCAATCCTAATTCAATAATTGGTCAATGTCTTGTGAATAAACCATCAGATGATTATGGTACATTAGTGAGAGAAAAGAAAGGACTTGAAAGGCTACAACAACTCGAGTCTCCAGCAAATATGCACGATTGGATCTTTGATATATCTAATGCTAAATCTGGCCCAAGAGAACCACCAGAATTGGAATTTGAACTCGTTGACAGACTTAACGCTGAACAAGAATGGGCAGTTAGGTCTGCTTTAGCTGCCCCTGAGGTTTACCTAATCCAGGGCCCCCCAGGAACCGGGAAAACTACTGTAATTGCGGAGTTAACGAACCAAGTCACAAAAAAAGGTGGCAGAGTATTAATTGCTAGCCAAACAAATCTCGCTGTCGACAACGCATTGGGTAGGTTGAAACATAAAACAAATGTTAGGCCAATTAGGCATCTTGGCACTTTTGCAGCAAAGAATCCAGACTCTGAATCTGAACCGTTCTTGGAGAATAATGTAGTAAAATCATTTTTCCTTCCAGCAGTAAAAGAAGAGTGTTCAAAAGCGCAGAATAAAGCGGAGATTCTTTTGGCTAATCAAGCTGCAATCAAGCGTTTCAGGGAAGATTCTATGTCAATTGTTGAATCGAACAAGAAGTTAGTCGACCAAATTATTGCAAAACAGCAGGAAAGAAAATCCCTACAGTTACAAAGGCAAACAAAAATCGATGAGGAACAGAAAATTGAGGCTCAAGAAATTATCATCAACATTTCGCTAAGCTTGATTCAAGATTCTCGCTGGGGTGATCTAAATTTTGAGTCACTACAAAATCCACAAAAAGAAATAGAACTATTGGCACAAATTGTGGAACTATCCAATCGAAAAGAAAGATTGAATCCTCTTGTAGAGGCAATTGAAATTCTTGGGAACAAAGAGGTCCAAGGAAGTGTTAGTGATGAAGAAATTAAATTAAGAGCCGAATTAGACCAATCTATTGATGAAGAACGATTTATCGATGCACAACAAATTAAGGAAAGATTAGAGCAAATTGAAAAAATCAATCGCCAAGAATCCAAATCATCTTGGTCGACAATTGGAAGAAAACTATCAAGATTAGGGGAAAATCTACAGAACAAACAGTTGATTGATATCTCTGCACAAATCAATCCTCCAGAGAACTTCTCCGACATCTCATCAGAGTTGTCCGAACAGTTTAGTTTGGAATTGAATGAGATTCATTCAACTACCGAGAAGTTAATCGATTTAGAAGATCAATTGTCTGAGAGCCTGTTAGAAAGAAGAAAGACTGCCAAAACTGAACAAGGAAGCAATGGGACAAGTAAGGTGAATCCTCCAGATGAGATTAGACTTTCGGAAAATATCGAAGCTTTAGACTCTCAGATTTCAATGCTAAGGCGGAAGCAGTCTGATAATGAAGAGAGAATGAATTCATTAATCCTAGATTTACCAGAATCAATTGTTGAAAATATATCATTAGAAAACGCAATAAATGAAGAAATTGTTAAGAAACTTCATTCAGATTCAAAGGTTTGGGAAAAACAGAACTCAGATTTGATTTCAAATAACAAGAAATGGTTAGATTTGAGGAAAGCTTGGATTGATGCAATAGACGCAAGCGATGATGCTGCTATTGCAGACCTTAAGTCACTTTATCTAAAAATTGTAAATGTTCACGGAGTTACAACAGCGTTATCAGGTAGTAAATATTGGTGGGAAGAACATGCTGCACAACCGTTTGATGTAGTAATTATTGATGAAATTAGTAAAGCTACTCCTCCTGAAATTATACTCGCATCTCTACTTGGAAAAAAGGTAATTTGGGTAGGCGACCATCGTCAATTAGCACCTGAATTTAACGATCCTAGAAAGTCCACAAATGAAGATTCAGATGAAGATATTGAGGCGCATGACAAGGGTGCTGGTAAATTCAAAGAAATGGTAACAACTGCTCTCTTCGAAAGACATTTCCTCGAAGCCGATTCAACTCTAAAGTCTAGTTTAAATGTTCAGTACAGAATGCATGAGCAGATAATGGATTCAATAAATGAATTCTATGAAGGCAAACTAAACTCTGGATTGTCTGCAGAACAGCAAGTTAGAACCAAAAATCATGGAATTACAATTATCAAGAAAGATGATTATGGGTCTGCGTTTGATAGGGGTTCAAAGATAATCAATCCTAACCGACACATCTACTGGATAGATTCCGCTTTCAACAGGAAAAAGCAGTATTGCTCTGAAGAGCAGGTTGGATATTCAAAGAAGAATACAAGAGAAGTCGACATTGCTGAAGAATTATTTGACCGAATTAACATCCAAATCGGCATGTGGAAAGACGAACTTACCGAAACACCAACAAACTGGTTAGATCTAGATACTCCATTCGGAAAATTGAACAAGATGGGCAAATTAGAAGTCGCATTTATCACATTTTATGCAGCACAGAAACGTGCATTCGAAAGCCAAATTTTTGGAGGTGGAAACAACTCAACGGAAGAGAGGTGGAAACATCTTGAATTAAAGGTTGATAGCGTCGACAGATTCCAGGGTGGCGAGAGGCCTATCGTAATCGTAAGCATGGTTAGCTCAAGCAATATTGACGAGGGCCAAAGAAGAAAAATAAACAGATTGATGAAAAAATATTCTGTCCCTAACGACAAGTGGCTTGTTTCAGGGAAGCCTACAAAAAATCAATTCACTGTAAGACCACCTACATCGAGATTTGCTAAATCCCCAAATAGAGTCAACGTCGCATTTTCCCGAGCCCAAAATTTGTTGCTCATCATAGGAAACCAATGGGGTTGGAAAAATTGTCCTATGACTATCAAAAGAGATAATGGACAATACGAAAGGGTCCACTATTACAAGGAACTACAAAAGAATATCAGAGGAGGTGTGATCAATGGTTGTGAACTGCTCTGAGTCTGGATTAAGAGCTATGTCAAAAGCAATATCCAACCAGGATATTGTAGTTATACACACAGTAGATGGAATCTGGAAAATGAAACATTATCCAATAGAAGTCACACACGCTAGACAAAGGCCTCTAAGTTTACTTGAACAATATATTCTTAGAGCATTTAATGAAATTAAAGGATGCACTGTGGAGGATATAGTAGAACAATTTGGACTGGATGTTATGTTGGTAAATTCAACATTGCGAGTACTCAAATTGTGCAAAGTAATTGACTCAAAAATAAAGGATCAAAAATCTTTAGAAATTGAAGAGGCGAGAAAAAATCTAGAATCTGAGTTGCAATCAGTTCTTGGAAAACTAGCTCATTCTGGTGGCACTGAAGAGGCAATAATAGAACTGAGAGGAAAAAGGGTTAGAATTCAGGAGCAATTAGAAAATATAGTTTCTTCAGAAATCAAAGGAATTGAAACCTTTACAGTTTCTGAGAATGGTAAACAATCTCTCAGAGATCTCCACATCAAAGAACCTGTAGAATCTAAAATTTACTCTATGCTACGTTGTATGAGTTCTGGAAAATTAATGATTCTCGGACAACAGGATTTACCAAAAAATTCTATTGATGAAGGTTGGACTAGAACACCTACAATTCAACAGAAAGATTGGACAAACCCACTAACAAAAAAGTATCAAGCTAATATTCCAAATCAGTCAGAGGTCGAAAAAGCATTATCAGATTTCTATCCAAATGATGAAATCCAGATCAACTCCACAAAACTGCTTGAAGAACGATATGAAAATGGCGAGGTTCATATTCCAATCCATCTAACTTTAACAATCTGTAAATCGAGTAAACAGCCTAAGGTAATTGTCAATCTAGATAGAAATGAGTTGACTGAACTTAAGTGGATCACGGATACAATTTCAAGTAAGTCAAATCTAGACTCAATAATATCTCTGGTATCGCAAACACTTCCGAAACACACAGGGAATGGAGCTAGCCTGGTAGATGTTCATCCATTTGCTAGGTTGGACTATATCATTTCAGATGAAGTTGGAGGAGACGGAATTATTGTCTCCAAAAATTTCGAGGAAATTACCAATAAATTCATTTTAGATTTGAACAACGTGGATAGACTGCTTTCTTCTAGAACAACTGTTTGTATCGATTCAAAATTGAAGCAAAAGTATCATTTCAATACACCAAACAACGACTTGCCGCTTTCGATCACTATTCCAGACAACATTTCCATGGGGAAAAATAGTTTCTGCACCGAATCGGGATATCTTGAAGCAGGACACATTACAATAAAGAACTCAGAGGGTAAGAACATACCACTTCCAGTCATCAATTACTCAACAAAAAGAGGCAAAAAGTACATCAAGGAAGTAGACAGTTATCTCAGAGGTATGTTAAGTGCTGAGGATTGTTACATACTGACTGGTTTAGAATTGGATCTAAACAGATGGGTCAGAAATGCCACATCAAAGCTTAATTCTGACTCGATAACATCACTGTTGAATAACTTCGATAAACTTCAGCAGAAGATACATGACGTGACAAACCCCAAAGGGATAGATCACCTACCAATGTGTGTCAATGAACTATTGCAAAGTCACGGAAGACAGATTTTCGATGACAAATCAGGATTGCAGAAATTAATACAACTAATTAACAAGGACGACATAAATATTATCACCTCATCAAAAGCGAAGTCATGGAATCTCATTCAGCACGAGCTACACAAATACGTTATTGCTACAAATACTTTAGAAAATAACGAATCAGATCTTGCCAATCTATGGTTCGAAGTTCGCCAAAGAAAGACACAATTAGCATGGGAGGAAATGGCGAGATTAGAGTTTGCATTGTCAAAAAATGCCACTTTCACATTCAATGAAGTTAACAGACACATCGAAAGAATTGTGAAAGATTTAATCGTAGGACATGACCAAAATCTAGGAACATTAGCTGACATGATTAAGTCCCTAGAAAATGCGCAAATCATCTCAAAGGAAATGCGCAAAGAGATGGACAAAAATAAAGCCTGGAGGAATATCATCACTCACCAGCATGATATTGACGCGAATTTAGAAAATACCAATCTTTCAATCAAAGTCCTTCGTATTCTTTCAGACATAAACCCTCCAATAGGAGACAAGAGATTTGAAGAAGTGGATTCTGTAAGAGATTTCACTTGGAATTTCACAACCCAACAATTGGAGGATTACATCAACTCGCTCAGCACCTTATCGAAAACTCTGGAAAAACCGTTTACTCTAGATAACGAAATATGGATTGACCTAATTCAAGATAGATTACCACTCGATTATCAAGAAATTCCTAAACAAATAATCGATGAATTAGATGTACTTAGCAAGAGCGCTCATGGATTGAATACATCGAAACTCAAGACAAAAATAATTTCGGATTGTGTTTCAAATATGGTAAAATCTTTGCCTAAACCAATATCATATTCAATACCGGAGGATGTTGGAAATTTGCTGGATTTGCTGAAGGAAAACAATCTACAAATCAAGTCTAAAGAGATTGCTAAATCGTACCTATCTGAGATTCCATATACTACATCAGTTACTGATTTATTCGATGAAATATCTTCCTGTAAGTCAATTGAGATTTTCGTTTCGAAAAGCGAAAATATAGTCCGTTGGAAGCGAACTATCGAGCAAAAAGGATTTTCAGTAGATTATGATCAATTGAGTTTAGCTACAAAGGATATTACTGAGAGACTTGAAAAATCAAATTCCAAAGAACTCCTGAAACTGGTGCTTTCTGAAAAACTCAAGACCGGAATAAAAGCAGAACAAGTTTTTGATAACATATTGGAATTAGTTGACTTTGCCGACCAGAATGATGCATGGTTAAGTACGGTAAATAGTCTTGAGAACTATGTATTTGAGAGAGTAAAAATTGTGATGAACAAACAAGATTCATTTGTAGAGTGGTTAGAAGAAACAACATCTTCAAAATTAAAGAATTCTAAATTGCAGAATCTTCATAAAAAGTTACTGCAAGAAAAGAAAAGACTCACAAAAAAGAAAACAAAGAAAGGTGGTAAGAAATGAGTTCCAGAGGAATGACACAAGCCCAGTTAGAAGCTAGAAGAAGGGAGCTTGAAAGGCAGCGAGAACAAGCTAGACAGCGGAGAGTAAAGATGCAAGTGATGGAAATCATCCAGGCCTTAGAAAAAGAACAGATTAACCTTGCAGCAATTGGACATGGAGCATGGGTTCAAGATGAAGTCGCAAAAATGACTGCCGCTTTGAAAAAAGGAAAACAGACTCCTGCCGGACCAAAGATCGACTCTATATTCGAAGAATTACAACAACATCAAGCGATGATACTAACTCTCAGCCAGACTGCTGAAGACAGAAAAGATGAACATCAAAGAGAAAAATGGCAGGCAGAGGCTGCAGTTGTAGGCCTGAAACTTGAAATTGATGCTAGACTGGACGATATTCAATTTAAGCAAAATAAATCAGAAATGGAACGCGTACTTAGAATGACCTCGGATTTACAAATGGAAGTTAATCAAGGCAATTTAGAACAACTATCTTCGAAAATACAAAACCTTCGAGAAATGGCCTTAGACGTCCACAAAAAGGATGACAAAGAGGCTATTGATGAAGAACTGCGAAGAGAAATTCTCAAAGCCTTGATTCAATCAATGAGGGATTTAGGTTTTGCAGTGGGTAAGCCTACGGTAGTGAAAGAAACTGGTTCAGTAGCATTAATTGGCACATTATCTTCAGGCAGAAGCATTCGTTTTGATGTGGATATTTCTGGACAAATGGAATTTGATATGAGTGGTTTCCTTGAAAGAAAATGTTCTGACCATTTAGATGAAGTATTAGGATTACTAGAGACTAATTTCAATATTAAATCTGGCCCAGTACAACATAATTGGAAGAATCCAGATAAAATTTCCAAAGGAAGCCAAGGATTTCCCACTGGAGGGAACACAAGGACCATGCGAGGTGGGCAATCATGAATGATGTAGAATGGATGAGAACATTACAGCGTGAGGCGGGTTTCAGAAGATGTTTGATTTTGTACGGAAATGTACGTGATCTATGGCCCACTACAAACGGGAATCAACAAAGATTGACTGAACTAATTAGTGGAGTTCTTTCTGATGATTTTACACTTCAAGGCACATGGGATTCAATCGATGGACTTAGATTTGAAAATCAATCTCAGTTGACAACTTTCACAGACATAATGGAAATTTCCGCTCCAAGCGAGGATGGAGATGAATATGACTTAGGAGAAAATATCCTTAACGAACAAATTGAGGGTTCTGGGTGTGCTAATGCACCAGCAGTCTACCGTGACCCGACCATTGCATTTGACGCGATGCGGCATGTTTTGACAGTTCCGGGATCCCATCGGCCATTGTTCATAGTAGATTGGGGAGAGCACTTGTTAACTACAGCAAATCAACAGGATTTGGACGAAAGAAGTCATTTGACAAAACTTGGCAAGGCAATATCTGAGCAACCTCTCAGCCAACTTCGAGGTTCTGCTTTAGATAACCCAACTGGTTTGTTAGTTATAGTAACTCCAACATTAGGTACACTGCCACCTAGATTCTACAATCATGACGATAGAATCAGGATTATGAGTATTCCAAAGCCAAGTCTAGTTCAACGTCAGAAAGCGATTGACAACTTGCGACAAGACTTCATCTTGAATTCAGGTTCTGAGGATAGAGAAAATAATCAGCATCTAGCCGACATCACTGATGGAATGTCATTAATTGACATACGGAATCTTGCTGCCTTATCGCGTCAAAGTCAGATTCCGCTAACGGTTGAAGATCTTGTGAATCTATACCGGTTTGGAGAAAAAGAGTCACCGTGGACTCAACTAAACGAAGAAAGAGTCTCAAATGCAGGAAATATAATCAGACAAAGGGTCAAAGGACAAGATGAAGCTATTGATAGGGTAGTAACGATGATTATTCGTGCATTCCTAGGATTAGCAGGGGTTCAACACTCGAGAAAGATGACAAAACCAAAAGGAACACTATTCTTTGTCGGACCAACAGGTGTTGGAAAAACAGAATTGGCCAAATCAATTGCTGAATTTATCTTCGGTGACGAAAATAATTGCATTCGCTTTGACATGTCTGAGTTCAGTCAAGAGCATGCTGATCAACGCTTGATTGGCGCTCCCCCAGGTTATGTTGGATTCGAAGAAGGTGGTCAACTTACAAATGCTGTAGCTGAAAAGCCGTTCAGTGTTCTTCTGTTCGATGAAATTGAGAAAGCACACCCTCGTGTGTTAGATAAATTCCTACAGATTTTGGAAGACGGTAGATTAACTGATGGAAGGGGACAAACTGTTCATTTCTCTGAAACTGTCATCATCTTTACATCCAACATCGGAGCGAGTGATGCCGTACCAAGTTCGAACATGGAATCTACTAAAGCACATTTCCAACAAGCCGTTCAAGGACATTTCAACGACACACTAGGGCGACCTGAATTATTGAATCGTTTTGGAGACAATATCATAGTCTTTGACTTCATTAATGATCCAGAAATTCGCTCTTCTATTATGTCAGGTAAGCTTTCAGGAATCAAAGAACACCTACTGGAAAAATTCAATCTTGAATTGGTTCTTGAGGAGAAGCATGTCCAGAAACTGGTCGGAGAAGGTAAGGTTAGTCATGGTGGACGTGGTTTGATTAATATCATCGAACAAAAATTGGTTAACCCAATGAGTTTGTTTATTTTTGAACACTTACATCAGATTAATCACAAACGATTGAAAATAATTGTTTCTGGAAATGGAAGCGGAGATTCTGAATTTAGACTTGAGGAGTAGGAATGTCCGAAGATTTGTTGTTGAATGTGGCTGCAACGATGGCCAGAAGTAGATCAAATGGTCCTGGTTTGCGAGCGGTGGTCTGGGTTCAAGGATGCACAATCGGCTGCCCTGGTTGCTATAATTCATCAACACATCCTCATGTAGCGGAATCTCTCTACAGTCCATCCGAAATTGCAAGTTGGGTTCTTTCGATAGATGGAATCGAAGGAGTTACATTTAGCGGTGGAGAGCCATTTGAGCAAGCAGCAGCAATATCACAAACTATTAGTTTAATTCAAGAAAAAAAACCGCACCTAAGCATTTTCACCTTTACAGGTTTTGATTTTCAAACCATCAAATCTAGTGATGATGATTCTGTCCAAGAATTACTTACACTGGGGGATATTATCTCTTCGGGTCCATATATCTCAAAATTAAGAGATAGTTCTCTTTTGTGGAGAGGTTCATCTAATCAGGAGTTACATTATTTGACAGAACGATATAACTCAAGAATGGAATCGATTTGGATCGATGATTCACCATATGAAGAATACCACATGCACCAGGGGTTTATTCACTTTACTGGATTCGGTGGGCCAGGTAGTAACAATCTGAAAACTATAGTACAACAATTATCAGTTACGGATTGAATATTCTGTTATCCAACCTTGAAAAAAAACGGGCTTTCATATACTCACCCACTAAGGATAT
>Ga0055584_100007166_pt1 | contig 10932 bp, 7 predicted proteins | sample OSDHelmetaG_FD_58716 | JGI IMG/M metagenome (GOLD analysis project Ga0055584, IMG submission 58716) | Pelagic marine sediment microbial communities from the LTER site Helgoland, North Sea, for post-phytoplankton bloom and carbon turnover... | ecosystem: Environmental > Aquatic > Marine >...
CGGCTCGTTCTCGACGGAGAGTCGCTCGAACTAGAGGAAATCGCGATCGACGGCCGGGTGCTGGACGCATCCGAATACAGCGTCGAGGGCGATGAACTCACTATTCATGCGCCGCCTGCGCGCTTCGAATTACGCACGCGTGTTCTGATTCACCCTGAAACGAATACGGCGCTCTCCGGGCTCTATAGGAGCAGCGGCAATTTCTGTACGCAGTGCGAGGCGATGGGCTTCCGGCGAATTACCTATTTCCTCGACCGCCCGGACGTGATGGCTCGCTATCGCGTATCGATCGAAGCCGAAAAGGAGCGCTACCCGGTTCTGCTCTCGAATGGCAATCGCGTCGGAGAAGCGGACCTGCCCGGCGGGCGACATCGTGTCGAATGGGAAGATCCCTTCCCGAAGCCCAGCTATCTTTTCGCGTTAGTCGCGGGCGACCTTAAGTGTCATGCGGGGGAATACCAAACGACTTCGGGCCGCGACGTGAAGCTTGAGATCTGGGTGGAGCCACAGAACTTGGGCGCTTGCGAGCATGCGCTTCGTTCGCTGCAGCGGGCGATGAAATGGGACGAGGATGTCTACGGTCTCGAGTACGACCTCGATATCTACATGATCGTCGCCGTCGGCGATTTCAATATGGGCGCCATGGAGAACAAGGGACTCAACGTCTTCAACTCGAAGTACGTCCTCGCCTTGCCGGAGACCGCGACCGACGATGACTTTGAAGCGATTGAGAGTGTCATTGCTCACGAGTATTTCCACAACTGGACCGGCAATCGTGTGACCTGTCGAGACTGGTTTCAGCTGACCTTAAAGGAAGGCCTCACGGTCTATCGCGATCAGCGATTCAGCGAGGACATGACTTCGGAAGCGGTCGTTCGGATTGCGAATGTTAAGCAGCTACGCGCTCGGCAGTTTCCGGAAGACGAAGGGCCTATGGCGCATCCCATTCGGCCTGACTCATATATCTCGATGGACAACTTTTACACGGCGACGGTCTATGAAAAGGGCGCCGAGGTCATTCGGATGTACGAGGGATTCCTCGGTCGAGATGGCTTCCGTAAGGGGATGGATCTCTACTTCGATCGTCACGATGGGCAGGCTGTAACGTGTGACGATTTCCGTTTTGCTATGTCGGACGCGAGCGGGAAGAATCTCGAGCAGTTCGAGCGCTGGTATCTGCAGGCAGGGACGCCGCGTCTGCGTGCGCATGGCGAGTATCAAGGGGATCAAGAGCAGTACCACCTAACACTAACGCAGGACTATCCAGAGACGGCCTCCGAAATCACCGGGGCGGCCGATCGCGCGCCACTCCCGATTCCGGTTCGAGTGGGGCTACTCGGGACAGATGGGCGCGCTTTGCCTGTCGTTCTTGAGGGGGAGATGGGTAGAAACGAAACGACTAGGGTGATTGAGTTTGCTGAGGCGGAGAAGACATTTGTGTTCTCGGGCCTGTCGGAAGAGCCTGTGCCATCGCTTTTGCGCGGGTTCTCGGCGCCGGTGAAGTTTGAGATGGAGCGCTCCAAGGAAAGCTTCGCTCTGCAGATGGCGCACGATGAAGATCCCTTCAATCGCTGGGATGCGGGCCAACAGCTCGCCCTCGAGCTCTTGGTAGCGTCTGCTGAGGCGGCTCATGCGGGCGCGCCGAACGCGCTCGACACGGGGTTCTCGGATGCCTGGGGACGGGTTCTGGACGACGAGAGCCTCGACGGCTCGCTGCGTGCGCAAGCGCTGGTCCTGCCCGCTGAACGAGTCATCGCCCAAGAGATGAAAGTGATTCGACCCGACCCAATCCACGCTGCGCGCGAATCCATGGTGAATGCCCTGGCCTTGGCGCATAAAGATGCCCTTTGGGCCCACTACGAATCGCTCGCCCCGCAAGGTGCCTACGCCCATGAGAAGGGGCAGATCGATCGCCGAAGGCTCCGCAACGTCATTTTGCGCATGCTTGTCGCGACAGGAGAAGAGACCGCAATCGAGTCGGCATGGGCGCAGTTCGAAGGTGCCGACAACATGACGGACGCGCAGTCGGCCTTCGTCGTCCTCGCCGATCTGAAGCACTCGCGTAGAGACGACGTGATTGCTGCCTTCTACGAACGCTGGAAGGCGGACCCGCTCGTTCTCGATAAATGGTTTTCGATTCAGGCGACATCCATCCGGAGCGACACCCTGGAGCGAGTCCAAGCGCTCGCTGGGCACGCTGATTTCACGATCACGAACCCGAATCGTGTTCGTTCCCTGATTGGTGCCTTCTGCTCGGGGAATCAGGTACGATTCCACAGCGCTGACGGCGGGGGCTACGTGTTTTTGGCCGATCACGTCTTGGCGCTTAACGAATCGAATCCGCAGGTCGCGTCCCGTATGGCCTCGATCTTCAACGACTGGCGTCGCTACGACGACGGCCGCCAAGAGAAGATCCAGGTCGAGCTGAACCGGATTGCGTCGAGCGACTCGCTCTCGAAGGATGTCTACGAGATCGTGAGCCGCGCACTCTCTCGGTAAATGCTCTCGGGTAAGGTTCTGGCCGAATAGAACCCCTTGCGAGCAGCTCTGGCGAGTCCTTCGTTTACCCATCTACGTATCTACCTACGCGTTCCAACCACCAAGGAAATGAGAAGATTATGGCGAATTTGCACGATTTTGAGGCGAAGAGTATCCGAGGCGACGACTGCAGATTGTCGTCCTTCGAAGGCAAAGTATGTCTCGTCGTCAACGTGGCTTCGGCTTGCGGCTTGACGCCTCAGTATGACGGGCTTCAGCGTCTCTACTCCGAGTATCACAATCGTGGACTCGAGATCCTGGCATTTCCCTGTAACCAGTTTGGTGCGCAGGAGCCGGGAACGGAAACGGAAATAGCTACGTTTTGCGAAACCAATTTCGGGGTCCAGTTCCCGATGTTCAGCAAGATCGACGTGAACGGGGACGATCGTCACCCGCTCTACGCATGGATGGCGGGCGAAGAAGTCGGTCCAGATGCTGCGGGGGATGTCGCCTGGAACTTCGCGAAGTTCCTCATTGGCAAGGACGGAAACCTGATCGCGCGCTTTGCTCCGCCGATGGAACCCTGTGCCGCAGACGTGAAAACGGCGATCGACGAAGCCCTCGGTTAGGCGCGTTCGTAAGGCTAGAAGAGTCCGACTCGTGTCGGGCCGTGATTAGTTTGATGTCGATCGGGTGCGCTCGGTCGCGAAGAAAGAGTGGAAACGATGAAGGGCCTGAATCCCGGACAGCCGGTCGTAACGGCGAAGGAGCTTGGTCGTCGCTTCGGGGAGCGTACGATTCTGAAGGGCGCTTCCTTCAGTTTGATGCCGGGAGATCGCGTTGGCGTGCTCGGCGTGAACGGTGTCGGCAAGTCGACTTTGATGAAGATCCTTGCCGGTCGCGACAAGGAATACGACGGCCATCTGCATATCGCGAGGGGAGCGACCGTTGGATATGTCTCGCAGGAGCCGGAGCTCGACTTTGATAAGAGCGTTCGCGAGAACGTGGAATACTCCGTTGGCGAAGTGCGCGCGCTTCTCGCTCGCTACGACGAGATTCTCAAGACTTGGGAAGACCCCGCCGTGATGGAAGACGAGGAACGCATGAACGCGCTTCTCGCAGAGCAGGGCGATGTGCAGGGGCAGCTCGAGGCGCTCGACGCCATGGATCCTGCGGCCCTCGATAACCGCATCGAATCCGCGATGGCCGCGCTTAGGCTACCGCCAGGGGATCGCGATATCGCGTCGCTTTCGGGGGGGGAACGTCGCCGGGTGTCGCTCTGCAAAGAACTTCTCGCCCGTCCCGACGTGCTCATCCTGGACGAACCGACAAACCACCTTGACGCCGATACGGTCGCGTGGCTCGAGACCTTCTTGGCAGGCTATTCAGGCACGTGCGTCCTCGTGACCCATGATCGCTATTTCCTCGATCGCGTTGCGAGTCGAATGCTCGAAGTCTTCCACGGTGAGATCCGCTCCTATGAGGGCAATTATTCGAACTTTCTCGAAGCGAAAGAACAGCAGCAGGAGGTTCAGGACCGCACCGATGTGAACTTGTTGAAGGCCGTCGCACGAGAGCTTGAATGGATTCGCTCGACGCCGCAGGCTCGGCGAACCAAGTCGAAGGCACGTATCGCCGCGTACGACGATCTCGTCGATAAAGCGATGAAAATTCGACCTTCGGAAGAGATCGATTTGCGGATTCCCTTTGGGCCGAGGCTTGGGACTAAGGTGGTTAGTATTCGCGGTGTGAAGAAGGGTTACGACGGCAAGGTTTTGCTCGACGGCTTTGATTTCGATATGCCCCAGGGCGCGATCATCGGCGTGACCGGGGCTAACGGTCTGGGTAAAACGACCCTGGTCAATATGATCGTGGGTCGTGAGCAGCCCGACGAGGGCACCGTCGACGTAGGCGAGACGACCAACTTCTGTTATGTCGACCAGACACGCCAGACGCTGCGCGACGATTTTACCGTCTATGACGAAGTTGCAGATGGGTCGGACGTGATCGAATACGGCGATAAGACACTGTCTGTTCGTCACTACCTCGCACGATTCCTCTTCAGCGGATCGATCCAACAGACAGAAGTCGGGCGACTGTCGGGTGGGGAGCGCAATCGCCTTCAACTCGCGAAAATGCTCCGGAAGCCTTCAAACTGCATCATCCTGGATGAACCGACGAATGATCTAGACCTCATGACTCTTCGGGTGCTGGAAGAGTCCCTTTTGGAGTACCCGGGCTGCGCCATTGTGATTACCCATGATCGCTATTTTCTCGATCGCGTGGCAACGCATATTCTTGGCTTCGAAGGTGATGGCGAGATTGAGTTTTGCACCGGTTCTTGGGATTTCTACGTCAGTCAGCGTGAAAAGCGAATCGCCGCAGGCGGCGGTCCGAAGTCTCAGAAGTTCAAACACCGAAAAATTTGACACTCGATGCGTCCATCTATGACGCGCGACAAAGAGGATAGACCCAATGATTCGACACATCGCGATGCTCACTTTAAAGCCGGATGCTCCAGACACGGCGGTGCAGTCCCTCGAAGAGGGGCTCTCCTTGCTCGGGCAAACGATCACTGAGATCGCCGCGTATACCTATGGTTCAGATCTCGGACTGCGTGACGGCAACTATGATTTTGCTGTAGTTGCCGATTTTGAGAATGACGAAGACTTCAAGATCTACGCTGACCATCCCGACCATCAAGCGTTCATTCAAGATCGCGTCGCGCCTATTTTGGAGAAACGAGTCTCCGTTCAGTTTGAGATTTGACCGGCAAAGACGGTTTCGGTTTTAGGCTCTAGGCGATCTGATAGCGTCCTCACGTAAGAAATCGTCTCTCTCGCTTGACACGCGCAAGCTCGCGCCCACTTCGTTATGCGTCGCCCGAAGAGGGCCGTGTAAGGAGAGACTCGAGAATGCGATTGGATAAGCTGACGATTAAAAGCCAAGAGGCTATTCAGGAAGCGCAGGGTCAATGCAGTGCTCGGGGCCATCAGAGTCTGGAAGCGAGCCATCTGCTGGCGGCTCTTCTTGCACAGCCGGATGGCAGTACGCTTCCGATTCTGCTGAAGTTAGGCGTATCCGCTGATCAACTTGCGAGAGAGCTGGACCGCCAGCTCGAGCAAGCTCCGAAGGTCACCGGCGGCGCGCAGGCCCAGATGAGTAAGGCGCTCAGCCGCATCATGGAAGCCGCTTTCGAAGAAGCGGCCGGGATGCAGGACGAGTACATCTCGACAGAGCATTTGCTGCTTGCGGTGGCGAGCGATGATGGTGATGCGAGCGGCCGCATGCTCCGCAGCGTCGGCGCAAACCGGGAAGGGATTCTGCAGGCGCTCCAATCGATTCGTGGCAGCGCAAAAATTACCGACCAGGACCCCGAATCCAAGTATCAGTCGCTTGAGAAGTTCGGTACGGACCTAACAGATGCTGCGCGGATTGGGAAGCTCGATCCGGTCATCGGCCGTGATGAAGAGATTCGTCGCGTCGTTCAGGTGCTCTGTCGTCGAAGCAAAAATAATCCGGTCTTGATCGGCGAGCCTGGTGTTGGAAAGACGGCGATTGCCGAAGGGCTCGCCCTGCGGATCGTGGCAGGGGACGTGCCCGATTCGCTGAGGGATCGTCGAGTGGTCTCGCTCGATATTGGATCTCTGATCGCCGGTGCCAAATACCGCGGCGAATTCGAGGATCGTCTTAAGGCCGTGCTTCGCGAAGTTTCCGACGCCGACGGGCAAGTCATCCTCTTTATTGACGAATTGCATACAATCGTCGGCGCAGGCAACGCCGAGGGCTCTGCGGACGCTGCGAATATGCTGAAGCCGGCGCTCGCGCGGGGTGAACTTCGCTGTATTGGGGCGACCACTCTCGACGAGTATCGCAAGTATGTCGAAGGCGACGCGGCTCTGGCGCGGCGCTTCCAGGCGGTTTTTGTCGGAGAGCCGACCGTCGAGGATACGATCTCGATTCTTCGGGGGCTGAAGGAACGCTACGAAGTACATCACGGTGTGCGTATCCACGATGCGGCTTTAGTTGCCGCTTCGACGCTCTCGCATCGTTATATCACGGACCGTTTTTTGCCGGACAAGGCAATTGATCTCGTTGATGAGGCGGCAAGTCGCGTGCGAGTGCAGGTCGATTCGATGCCCGAAGAACTCGATCAGCTCGAGCGCAAACGGACGCAGCTCGAAATCGAGCGTGAAGCTCTGAAGAAGGAAACGGATCCTGCGAGCGGGGAGCGATTGGCTGCTGTCGAGCGAGAGGTCGCAGATTTGCGCGAGCAGTCCGATTCCATGAAGGGCGGCTGGCAGATCGAAAAAGATTTGATCGCGGGATTACGCGCGGCGAAGGAACGGCGTGAATCTCTCTCCGCCGACTACCACAGAGCCGAGCGGGCGGGCGATCTCGAACGCGCTGCAGAGCTTCGTTACGGCAAGCTTGTCGCGCTTGAGAATAAGATCGCTGAGAGCCAGAAGGAACTAGCAACTGTTCAAGAGCAGGGGAGTTTGCTCTCGGAAGAAGTGACTAGCGAAGAGATCGCTGAGATCGTTTCCAAGTGGACGGGTGTCCCTGTGACGAAGATGCTCGAAGGCGAGCAGGCGAAACTTCTCAAGATGGAGGCGCGGATGGCTGAGCGCGTCATAGGGCAAGACGAGGCGCTTACGGCGGTTTCGAATGCGGTACGCCGGGCGAGGGCGGGATTGCAAGATCCGAGTCGCCCGATCGGCTCGTTCATTTTCCTTGGGCCCACGGGTGTGGGGAAGACGGAGACGGCGAGGGCGCTTGCTGGTTTCCTCTTTGATGACGAGCAGGCAATGGTTCGGATCGATATGAGCGAGTTTATGGAGAAGCACGCCGTGTCGCGATTGGTCGGCGCTCCTCCTGGCTATGTCGGGTACGACCAAGGCGGCTACCTAACGGAAGCGGTTCGTCGTCGCCCCTATAGCGTTGTCCTCTTTGATGAGATCGAAAAGGCGCACCCCGATGTCTTCAATATATTTCTGCAGATTCTCGACGATGGGCGCCTAACTGATGGCCAGGGTCGAACGGTCGATTTCCGGAATACGGTGTTAATCATGACCTCGAATATCGGCGGCCAGCACATCATTGATCTGGGTGTCGACGAAGAGCCTGAGATGCGTAGACGTGTGATGGATGCGCTTCGCGGGCATTTCAAGCCAGAGTTCCTGAACCGAGTGGATGACGTGGTGATCTACCGTGCCCTGCGCGAGGAGCAGATCGGGTTCATCCTGGATATCCAGCTCAAGGAGCTGGATATGCGTCTCGCCGAGCGACGTCTCACGCTTTCGCTCAGCGAGGAAGCGCGGGCCTGGTTGGCTAAGCGAGGCTACGACCCGCAATACGGTGCGAGACCTCTGAAACGACTCATTCAAAGAGAGGTCCAGGACCCGCTTGCTATGCGAATTCTGGAAGGGGAATTTGGCGAGGGGACGACTGTTCGCGGCAGTCTTGCCGAGGACGGGGAAAAAATCTTCTTCACGTCCGTTGAAGCAGCAGGAGTCTGAGGTCAGAGTCCCGATCGCCGTTCCTAGCCGACCGTGGTCGGTTAGGCGCTGTTCGGTTGAAGGGGGTCGTGTAGCGGAAGGGGTAGCGTGAGCGTGAAACAAGAGCCGACCGCCTCTTCGCTCTCGACCGTAATCGTTCCGCTCATGGCCTGCACCAGGTGTTTCACGATCGCGAGGCCGAGGCCTGTTGAGCCGACCGCACGCGAGCGCGCCGCGTTGACGCGATAGAAGCGTTCGAAGATTCGGTCGAGCGCGTCTCTCGGAATGCCTATGCCGGTATCGGCGACGCAGACTTTGAGGTGATCGGTCGCCGGCTCGATTGAAATCGTGATGTGCCCGCCCGTGTCCGTGTAGCGGATTGCATTTGTCAGCAAGTTTTCGAGGACCTGGGTGACCGCGTTTTTATTGCACCAGGCGTTGGCTTGGCTTCCCAGGCGAATCTCGGCGGTCAATTCAGCGCTCTCTAGGCGCTTCTTTTGGTCGGCGACTAATTGCTGCGCCAGAAGCGCAATGTCGACGACCGTTCGTTCTGCGTTGTCCTCACGGTTTTCGATTTTGGAGATGTCCATGAGGTCGTCGATTAAGTTCCGCATGCGGATCACATTTCGCAAAATCGTCTCGGTACATCGATCGACCATGTCTTCATCTAAGCCGCCCGCGGCAAGGGTCTCGGCGAATCCCTGAATCGACGTGAGGGGCGTGCGAAGTTCGTGTGAGGCATTGGCGACGAAGTCACGCCGTATTTGATCGACGCGACGGAGTTCGCTCACGTCATGGAAGACCACAAGGGTGCCTGCGGATGGGCCTTCTTCGGGAAAGCGCGCCGCATGAACTAAGAACGTTCGGTCGGTTTGTGTTCTGATCTGGATGTCACGTATGACGGGGTCGCGAAGCGTTTCCATTTGAGCTGCCTGGAGGACGTCGTGGATCTCGGGAATTCTTAGGACTTCGAGGACGCTGCGGCCTTCGATGTCCCCCCAGATTCCGAACAGCTCCCTAAAGCCTTGATTGACGAGAGTGACGCGCTGGCCCTGGTCGATCAGAAGGACGCCCTCGGCGATGCCTGCCATCAAGGCCCCAAGATTCTGAGCCTCGTGCTGAGCTTCATCAATGTCTCGCCAGAGTTGGTCAGCCATTCGGTTGACCGCGATTGCCGTGCGATCTCGTTCGTCACCAAAGGCCCAGTGGAGTCGACGCTCTCGCTGCGCCCCCGCGACTTCCGACGAGAAGGTTTCTAGCTCTTCAAAGGGCGCGAGGAGCATGCGTGCTAGGCCGCGTGCCAGAACGTACGCAGACAAGAGGCTTACGCCGACGAGCGCTAAGAGAGTCGTCCCCGAAAACGATTCTGCTGGGACGAGGGCGTAGGCTCCCAACAGAATTAGGAGTACGAGCGCGGCGATACGAGAGAAAATTTGGGTTTGCAGGTGGCTCATTCTCGGAATCGGTAGCCAACGCCGCGCACGGTGTCGATCAGCTCGCCGGCGTCGCCCAGTTTTTCCCGAAGCCGCTTCATGTGTGTGTCGACGGTCCTGTGCGTGACGGCGATCCCGTCCCCCCAAACTTCCTCGAGCACCCGTTCGCGGGTCAGTACCCGCCCTGGCCGTTGCATCAAGGCAGCGAGGAGCAGAAATTCCTTCGCGGTCAGTGTGATTTCCCGCTCTCCGTAGAGGCATTGGTGGCGCTCGAAATCGATGAGGAGACCGTGCTTCTTTAGGCGCGCCGCCGGGGTTTCTGACGGTCGGCCTCGCCTTAGAATCGCGCGCACGCGAAGGCATAGTTCGCGAGGGGAATAGGGCTTGGTGACATAGTCATCGGCGCCAAGTTCGAGGCCGACCACGCGGTCGACTTCGTCGCTGCGCGCGGTGAGCATTATCACGGGGATATTTTTTTGCTCTGGATTCGCCCGCATAGCACGAAAGATCTCGGTCCCTGGGCGGTCGGGGAGCATTAGGTCGAGTACTACGAGGTCGGGGCGCGCTCGGCGCAGTTGGTCGAGTGCCTCATTGCCCGTGGCCGCCAAGTCGACCTCGAATCCGTCCTGTGTTAGTGCGAGTCGGGTCAGCTCGAGAATGTCTGGTTCGTCGTCTACGACGAGAATGCGAGGGGGCATGAACTGGGCCTCAAGTGGATTTGTGAGTTAGGTCGCGAGTTTGCCGGCGTGTTTGAGGTTGATGGATTCAGCAGCGAGTACGACTTCCTCGGCGATATTCGTCGCGTGGTCAGCGACCCGCTCGAGACTCTTCGCGATAAGGATCATGTCGATCTCTTGGTGGCTGATACGAGGGTCTTCATGGATTCGCGCGATGGACTCTCTAATTGCCTGGGCTTCGGCCGTGTCGATCTTGTCGTCTTCCGCCAGCACGGCTCGTGCTAGATCTACATCGAGGTCCGCGAAGGCCTGTAGCGATCGGCTGAGAGCCCGCGTGCTATCGTCGGCGAGTTGTCGGAGGGTAGTCGACGCCGGGGTAGGCTCTCGCTCCGCGAGCCGATGTGCGCAGCTGGCAATGTTCCGCGCGAGGTCGCCGACGCGTTCGAGGTCCGTCGCCATAGTCTTGATCGCGAGGGTCTGCCTTAGGTCTGCAGCGACCGGTGCATGGAGGGCTAGGACACTCAGTACGAGAGTGTCGATCTCGACATCGATTCGATCGATTTCAATATCGTCCGTAGCCACTTCGTCTGCGACTTCGATGTTTCGACTCCAGACTGCACGCAGGCTCTTGTCGAGGATGTTTTCAGCGAGTCCGCCCATACGCAGCGCGAGCTGTCTGAGATTGTCGACTTCGCGTCCGGTTTTTGCCGTCGCCGGGGTGGTCATGGATCGGCGTCTCCTCGTGACGATCAGCGTAGGATTAGGGTGTAGCGCGGGAATTGTGGACCGCGATTCGGTTCGAGTTCCTGGCACGAAATTGGAATGGCTCGGCTCAGTGTAAACAGT
>Ga0055584_100007168_pt1 | contig 10931 bp, 9 predicted proteins | sample OSDHelmetaG_FD_58716 | JGI IMG/M metagenome (GOLD analysis project Ga0055584, IMG submission 58716) | Pelagic marine sediment microbial communities from the LTER site Helgoland, North Sea, for post-phytoplankton bloom and carbon turnover... | ecosystem: Environmental > Aquatic > Marine >...
TAAACGCTAGCTTTTTCAGTGCCCGCAGGAACTGTAACGATTATTTGAATTCCTAGTAAGTAAGGCGCGCGGTTTAACAAGCAGCATCAGAACACCAAATCTCTGGGCGCTCTGATGCCAAGTTCGATCGGGAACCGACATTTTAAGGCCGGTTCCTATTTTAGTTAATTAAAGGCAGGGATTAGTAATAACCTGCAGCTCTCATTTGTGCATCAGCAGCTTCCTGTGACCGAGACAAAGCCTCTTCAATCGAGATGTCACCAGCAAGAGCATCTGTCATTGCTTGGCCAACGATCCCGCCAATGTCTGCAAATTCCGGAATTGATGCAAATTGAACACCTACATATGGTGAAGGATTCAAAGTTGAATCAACGGGGTTCGCAGACTGGATAGCCTGAAGCTCGGCTTCATCAAAAGTCGCCGCATTACGGAATTGCTGGTTGTTGTAGGTCGAAACACGTGTCCCTGTAGGAACCGCACCCCACCCAAAAGTTTCACCAACAAGTTCGATGTATTCTTGTGATGTTGCCCATTCAACAAAGGCTGTTGCATCTGCCGAATTACGGGAACCCGAAGGCACCGCAAGCGCCCATGCCCAAAGCCAATTAGCCCCTTTAGACGTCACAGCAACAGGCGATTGCGCAAAGGCAATATCACCAGCAAATTCTGACGCATCTGGGTTAGTCACGAAGGACGCAGCAATTGTTGCGTCAATCCACATGGCACAGTTACCTGAATTCATCAGTGCAAGGATTTCGTTGAATGAGTTACCTGTCGAGTTTGGTGGACCATAGTTTGTCAAAAGATCGACATATGTTTCGATGGCATTCTGCCAAGCATCGCTATCAAATGCAGGTGTCCAGTCTGGGTTAAAGAGCTGCGCGCCGTAGCTGTTGGCGATGGTCGTGATAATCGCCATGTTATCGCCCCAACCAGGTTTGCCACGCAGACAAATACCATAAAAGCCATTGTCGCGATCAGACACCGCCGCTGCGATTTCTCGAATCTGGTCCCAGCTTGGATTGTCTGTCAGCCTGAAACCGGCGCCTTCGATGATGTCACGACGATACATGATCATGGAGCTTTCGCCGTAAAACGGGGCAGCAAACAGTTGATCATCATAGCTAAGGCCATCGCGTACAGCTGGCAACAAGTCAGCAGTATCGTATTGGGCGCCAAAATTCAGCGGCTGTAACCATCCACGTTCGCCCCAAATTGGGGCCTCATACATGCCAATTGTCATGACATCGTAGTTGCCTTCGCCGGTCGCAATGTCGTTTGTGACCTGACTGCGAAGCTCGCCCTCGGGCAGCGTTACCCAGTTGATTGTGACCCCTGGGTTCTGCGCCAGAAATTCCGGCACGAGACGTTGCATAGTGATCATATGGCCGTTGTTAACGGTCGCGATGGTCAGCTCTTCAGCGATTGCTGCAGTCCCGCAAGTTGCAGCCAACGTTAAGCCAAGCGCGGTATTTAGATAGGTTTTCATAGTTTCCTCCGGAAGAGATCAGGACAGTCTGTCGAACGATGTTTGCAAGATCAGACTGTTGATATGGAATTTGTTACGAATTAACGATTTGTGTTGATCCACACTTCGACTCTGCGGTTGATACTGCGCCCATTCTCTGTGGTATTGCACGAAGCCGGTGCAATCTCTCCGTAAGCGTTGGTCGCTATTTCGATATGAGCTAAACGATCACCTGCAAAATCTTGTAACGCACGCGCAATTTGTGAAGATCGTCGTTGTGCCAGGGTCATGTTGTTTGAGAATGGTCCAACAGAATCCGCAAACCCGACAAGTTGAATTTTCGTACCTTCAGGCTGTCCCTCAAGGTAATCAGTCAATCGTGCAAGGTTCAATACGCCACGTCGTGTCAAGTTTTGTGAACCTGTTGGGAACCGGAAGGTGGTCGATAGACGATCGTGTTCGATCATATCCGCTAGCATCTCACGAGCAACTTCTTGCTCTGCAGCATTTGTACCCTCGTTCAACAACGCCTGTGCTCGTGCGCTGTCTTGTGATTGAGACTGACGACTAACACCAAGATCAATAAATCCGGTTTTCGCTACGGCAGCATCAGCTTCACTGGATGTAGCAAAACCTACAAAATTACGCGCATCCGAGTTTATGTTATCTCCACGGCTGTACAAATACAGAAAACGCCCTAAGTCGTACTCCTCAGTCCGTGCTGAAAAAGCGTCAGGCCGCATTGGAATATTACAATCACTAATGAGCGTTACAGGCTGTGCACCACGAATAAATGCTCCCGATACATACCCGATCGCATGTTCATCTTCTGCCACAATATCTGCAGCTTGACTGTTACCGGAAGCGGAGACAGGGCTGGCAGGCGAACCGTTTACATTGCTATTAAACACACGTTGTTCGAAAACTGATCGAGTACCACTACCCTCACCAAGCAATACAACGTTGATAGGCGCATTCGCCCCGCCAACTTGAGACCAGTTTGTGATCTGGCCGTTGTAAATTCTACGCACATTTTCCATCGTCAATGTATCAATATTGTTGCTCGGATGGGTAATGACGACAAGATTATCAATCGCAACAATATGTTCATTTGTCGGGTCAAACATATCGCCGGCGCCATACTTAAGTAATGTACTAGCCTCATCTTCGCGAATTCGACGAGATGCCATACCAATATCAGCCGAACCACCTAGAAGGTTTGCAAAGGCGTCGCTGGAAATTGACGAGCGAACCAAGAAGCTTGCCAGTTCATCACCAAATCCTTCGTCCCCGACAAACACAGAAACCCCTTCAACTGCGCCTTCGGGCTTCATGAATTGTTCATCAGCATTCAGGAACCCTGCATAGCCAGAAAGCAGAATAGGCATGAGGCCGTCACCCACGGTATCTGACCCTGAAATAACAACGGTGTCGGTCTGCGCCGCATTGCGCGCTACTGACGCTTCAGACGTTTCTGAAATCGTAGTAGGGCAATCTGCCCCCTCACATGTAACACTGTCAGCCAGTATGGTGAACTGACCGCCTGAGGTATCGATCACGTAGTTCACTTCATCAAAACTGACTATTTCGCCAGTAAACTCGGCATCCCCAGAATTGGTGCGCAGCGTCACCGGATCACTCAACGCAGCCGTCGCAGCAAAAAAGGCCAGTGCAGAGGCCGCGCCAAGTAACTTCGAATTTAAGTTAAATCTCATATTTATTTCCCAACTTCTGAATGGCAAAGGAGAACCGACAAGGCCCAAACAGTACGCATCTGATTTTTGATCGACCGACGACCAAATCGTCATGTGCAGGTACAAAAATCATCACAGCGAAGTGACCTAATTATGGCTATTGTTTGTTAATTGAACACAATCCATCGCAAAAATATAGCATTTCGCACACAATCAGAAGGTGAAAGCCATAAACCCAAACCCACGAAACCTAAATCTACTGACCTCAATTAGCCGCGCGATGTATCATCCCAGCGCATGTTCTAATCTGCCAGCCTGTGCCATACTGTGAATAGGAACGCTCTAGGCTTTGAGAAGCCTTCAAGTACCAGACGGTATCCTATAAATTCTGCTCTAATAGTGGCTTTCCAAATTCACATACGTTTGAATTTAAATGCTCTTTTAACGCGCTGTTCGGATGATTGATCCGGCGCCGTGGTCGGTAAATAGCTCTAGCAAACATGCATTTGGCGCACGCCCGTCTAGGATCACGGCAGCCCGAACACCACCATCTAGTGCATTAAGACAGGTCTCAGTTTTAGGAATCATGCCACCCGCAATAACGCCTTCTTTGGTCAATTCGGCGACTTGATCGTCTGTTAAATCGGTCAGCACGTTTTTATTCGCGTCCATCACGCCCGGTACGTCTGTCAACAATAGTAAACGGTCAGCTTTCAACGCACCCGCAATTGCGCCTGCTGCAGTGTCCCCGTTTACGTTCAGCGTTTCACCATTTCGACCGACACCTAGTGGTGCAATAACGGGGATGATGTCGTCCTCAAACAGATTGGTCAAAACCCGCGGATCCATTTGCACAGGTGATCCGACCAACCCCAATTCAGGCACGTCTTGATCACAAACCATCAGGTTCGCATCTTTGCCCGATAGACCAACAGCGCGGCCACCTTGTTGATTAATGGCGTTCACAATCCATTTGTTCACGCGACCAGATAAAACCATTTCAACAACCTCAACGGTTGCTTGATCTGTCACACGTTTTCCGTTCACGAATTCAGACTTGATCTCGAGCTTGTCCAGCATTTCGTTAATCATCGGGCCGCCGCCATGCACGATCACCGGATTAACGCCGACATGCTGCATCAATACGACGTCGCGTGCGAAGTTTTCCATCGCTTCGTCGGATGACATCGCATGACCACCCAGCTTGATGACAACGACAGCATCTTTGTAGCGTTGCAGATAGGGCAATGCCGCGCTAAGCGTGGCTGCGGTGGCGATCCAATCGCGATTCATATCTTGCTTTCTCATAGTGCCTCTTGCGGTCAGTCTATCCCTGCGATGATCGCGCGCAATGTTTCTATTCCTTCGCCCTTTTCAGACGACGTAAGAACCAGTTCCGGATAGGCGGCGGGGTGTTTTGAAAGTTTTTCGCGAACTTGTACGAGAACCTTGTCCAGATCACCTTTTTTCAGTTTGTCAGTTTTGGTCATCACACATTGAAACGTCACCGCAGAACTGCTGAGCAAAGCCATGATTTCTTCATCAACCGCTTTGACGCCGTGACGCGCATCGACCAACACAAACGCCCGGCGCAAGGTGACACGACCACGTAGATAGCTTTTCAGCAGCCGTTGCCATTTTTCGACGACAGGTAATGGGGCATTTGCATAGCCATAGCCGGGTAGGTCGACTAGGAAGTGGCTTTCACCGGCTGTGAAATAGTTAATCTCTTGCGTCCGTCCAGGCGTGTTTGATGCACGTGCTAAACCTTTGCGACCTGTAAGCGCGTTGATTAGGCTGGATTTACCTACATTCGATCGACCAGCAAAACAAACCTCGGGGCGATCAGCCTCGGGTAGCCCACTCATAGCGACCACACCTTTTACAAAATCGGTTTCACCGGCAAACATTTTACGACCCACTTCACGGGCTAAATCATCGGGTGCCTCTGCGACAGGGAATGGAAGTTGCATCTGGAGAACCTTATTTCTGTCGCCGATGTTGATCATATCGTCGGATTACACGATGGCATATTCGCCCATGTTTATCTGTCCCCGACAATCGCGCAATGTGTCTTATCTGTCCACATCGCACGAATAAGAAGGTGTCGGCGCCACTTGGTATAGCGTGGTGCCGCTGAAATTCAGCGGCACCTGCTATTATTTGGTTTCGGGTTTCTTTCGACCAGCGATGTTACCGAAGACATCCGGCTTGATCCCTTGGCTACGCATAATCAGATACTGCTGCGAGAACGTGATTGTGTTGTTTGCAATCCAGTACAGAACCAAACCACTTGCGAAGCTGCCCAACATAAACATGAAGACCCATGGCATCCACGCCATGATCATTTTTTGTGTCGGTTCGGTGGGGGCTGGGTTCAGTTTCTGCTGCAACCACATCGAGATACCCAAGATGATCGGCAGAATACCGATAAAGACTAAGGAAAAGATGCTTTCAGGCGCTGGGGCATCCCATGGCAGCAGGCCAAACAGGTTGTACATGGAAGACGGATCGGGCGCGCTTAGGTCGGTAACCCAGCCAAACCACGGTGCATGGCGCAATTCGATTGTGACGAAGATAACCTTATAGAGTGAGAAGAAGATCGGGATCTGCAAAAGGATCGGTAGACAGCCGGATGCAGGGTTTACCTTGTTCGTTCTATACAACTCCATCATGCCCTTCTGGAGCTTTTCACGATCATCCCCGGCGGATTCTTTCAGCTTCTCCATTTGAGGCTGAAGCTCACGCATTTTCGCCATAGACACATACGATTTGTACGCCAGTGGAAGCAGCAGCGCCTTGATAATCAGCGTCAAACCGATGATCGCCCAACCCATGTTACCAATAAGGCCATTGATCCAATGCAACACTGCAAAAATCGGCTTTGTTAGGAAAAAGAACCAGCCCCAATCAATACTGTCGAGGAAGCGTTCAATACCAAGATCGTCTTGGTAAGATTTAATAACTTCCCATTCTTGTGCGCCTGCAAAGAACTGAGAATTTGCATCCACGGTTCCGCCTGCAGCGATTGTTACGGCCGGATACACTGTTTCGACTTGGTAGATGTCATTTGCATATCGTGCTGTGGAACGGAAACTGCGCCCCGGCGTCGGGATTAACGCTGTCATCCAATATTGGTCAGAAAAGCCGATCCAGCCGTTTTCCTCGACTTCGATACGCCCATCCTCGGTGGATAGGTCGACCATGTCGTCATAATCGATTTCTTCCATGGAGTCGTCAGAGACCCTAACAACACCTTCGTGCTGAATGAAAAATCCGATCTGGTACGGTTCACCATGACGTGCAACCAAACCGTATGGACGTAGTGCAATGTCGGCACCTGTCGTGTTTTCAACGGATTGCGTTACGGTAAATAAGTAATCTTCATCGACGGAAAACGTTTTGCGAAAGATCAGGCCCGCACCATTATCCCATACCAATGTAACATCGCTATCGCTAGAAAGGGTCCCACCGGATTCAATCTGCCATTCAGTTGATGCACCCGGTACTTGTTCAGCCGTTGCACCAACAGATGGAACCCAGCCGTGTAGTGCATAGTAAGGCGCAGCCGTTCCAATTGGTGCCAATAAGCGCACAAGGTCGGAACCTTCTTCGAGTGTCTCATTGTAGCTTTTCAGGCTTAGGTCATCGATCCGCCCACCGGTCAATGACAAAGACCCGGTCAGGTTTGGCGTATCAATATCAACACGAACAGTCTCTCCGACCGCGTCCTCAATGGTTTGAGGTGCAAGCAGCGCTGCTGCAGGAATATCACTACCATCGCCGGCCTCAATTTGAAGCACGGAGCCATCCGCTGCGACTATTTCAGTCGGGGCCTCAATATCTTGGGCCTCCGTTGGCGGAAACAATACAAACCACACCATAATGACGAGGAAACTAAGCACTGTTGCGAGGATGAGGTTCTTGTTCTGGTCGTCCATTGAAGTCGCCTGAAGCTGTTGGGAATATCAGACGGGTTCAACAGGTCGATGGCCCAAAGGTCAAGGCTTTTCACCCTATTTTGGAGCGAAACCACCATTAGAGGGTGCAGAATGTTAACATATTTATTTTTGCGCCCGCACTTGTCGAACTGCGGCGACGAAACAAACGTTCAATATCGCGTCTAATTTCTCCATTAAGGTAGAAAACCAAACGCCCATTGGGAGTTTAGATGCCCATCCGAATCTGAACAGACAGCAGGTTAATCTTGATGATCTTTGTTGGTACCGGCCTGCGTACTCAATCCTTTAAAGTCGAATATTTTAGGATCCAAAAGGTGGGATGGGCGGGTATTCATAAGCGCACGAAACATTTTTTGACGGCGCCCCGGGGAATTCGCTTCCCATTGGTCAAGCATCCCCTTGATCTGCTGTCTTTGCAAGCCATCTTGTGACCCGCATAAATCACAAGGAATGATAGGGTAACCCATTGAGGTACTGAATTTTTCACAGTCTACTTCTGATACATGTGCAAGGGGGCGATATAAAAACAAATCACCTTCGTCATTGACAAGTTTTGGCGGCATCGCAGCAAGCCGTGACCCATGAAACATATTCATCATAAAGGTTTCGAGAATGTCATCACGGTGATGACCTAAAACCACAGCTGAACAGCCTTCTTCACGAGCGATTCTATAGAGATTTCCACGTCGCAGCCGGGAACATAACGAACAGAACGTACGGCCGGCGGGGATTTTATCCATCACGATCGAATAAGTGTCTTCGTATTCGATGCGATGCGGCACCCCCATGTCTTCAAGGAACTTGGGAAGGATGGTTGCAGGGAAATTGGGTTGCCCTTGGTCTAGATTACAAGCCAACAGATCAACTGGCAGCAAGCCACGCCATTGCAATTCGTGCAAAACGGCCAGCAAGGTGTAGCTATCTTTACCACCCGACAGACAAACAAGCCATTTGGGGCGCTCGGCGCCCTCTTCGATCATGCCGTAATGTTCAATTGCTTCACGCGTGTTTTGTACGATCCGCTTGCGAAGCTTTTTAAACGCAGTCGTTTTCGGCGCGCCGTAGAACAGTGGGTGAATGTCGTTTGCATTATCTAACATGACTTAGCAGATACAGGCGCTGGTAGCCTGAGACAAGGTGGTGACCATCTTGATGAAGCTGTTTCTAGTCGGGAACATTATCCACGCCGGACCCGCCCCACGGATTGCAACGCGCGATCCGCCGTATGGTCAATATCGTTCCTTTAACACCGCCATGTTTGCGCAATGCTTCCATAGCGTACACTGAACAGCTGGGGTGATAGCGACAACTGTGTCCAACCCACGGGGAAAATACTGCGCGGTAAAACCGAATAGGCAGAGATACAATAAAGGCAAGCGGCGTCATGACATTTTCGCCAAGGCTTTGGCGAAATCAGTGCGCAGATCACCGAATGCTCTGCCTGCGGTTACATCACGTTTGCCAATTAACACATAATCATGTCCGGGTTTTGCAAGGTCCAAAAGGTCTAACCGAGCAACCTCGCGAAGTCGACGTTTGGCGCGGTTGCGCGCAACTGCATTCCCGACCTTCTTTGAACAGGTAAATCCGACACGAACAGTTTGATCATCGTCCTTTCGGTCACGCATTTGGACCGTTAGCCCAGTCGCCGTCTGGTACCGTGACTTTGACGCCGCAATGAAATCCGAACGTTTTTTCATCACATGTAGCCGCGCAAAAACCGCCGCAGGCTGTGCCTCGGCGGTTTTGCTATTTGATAGACGCGAAGCCATTAGACCTCGCAGCGCACTTATGCGCTCAGTTCTTTGCGGCCCTTCGCACGACGTGCGTTCAGGATCTTGCGGCCAGCTTTAGTGGCCATACGTGCGCGGAAACCGTGGCGATTCTTGCGAACGCGGTTGGATGGTTGGAATGTGCGCTTCATTGCGTCTCTCCGGTTGGGGGGGGGCGAATCTACGAAAGATTCGAGCCCGTCTTAAACTCGAAGCCGTGCAATAGGAGGGTTCTGTGTGCCTGTCAACGTGAGCTAGCCGGAAAACCTGCAACATTCGTTATTTCATGCCCCACGAATTGTTACAGTGATTCACTGAATGAACAGAAATCCACATCAACCCATCACTGAATATCAACGGATTGTGATATGGGTATCGGCTAGTACACTGATCGTTCATCTAATGTCCTGTACATGCATGCGAGCCGCTGAAAATATAGGACATCCCAATGGACGATCAGACAAGCGAAACAACAACGAACCCATTTTTGAAAAGACTGCCAATCATCGTAATTGGTGTTGTCGCGATCTTGGGAGCATATTTTTTACGCGATTATTTGAGTTTTGACGCTTTAGCAGAGAATCGCGAATCCTTAATAGAATTTCGGGATGCCAACTATTTACTTACGGTCGTGGTATTCATCGCGATATACACCGTCGTTGTTGCATTTTCCCTACCTGGTGCCGCGATCTTAACCCTTACAGGTGGTTTTCTATTCGCGACGTTTCCGGGGTTTTTGTTTAATGTTATCGCCGCGACGCTTGGGGCAACGGCAATCTTCCAGGCAGCCCGTTGGGGGTTTGGCAAGCAGCTAGGTGCAAAGCTAGAGGGGGCCGAAGGGATTACAAAAACGATCAAAGATGGCATTGACGAAAATCAATGGTCTATGCTGTTTCTAATCCGATTGGTTCCTGCAATCCCATTCTTTCTCGCGAATTTAATACCGTCGTTTCTCGAGGTGCCTTTGCGTCGCTTCGTAATCTCGACGTTCCTTGGTATTATCCCCGGATCAATTGTTTATACGTCAGTCGGGGCTGGGTTAGGCGAGGTATTCGCAGCCGGAGAGACGCCAAATCTTGGCATCATCTTCGAACCACATATTTTGCTTCCGATTTTGGGTCTAAGCGCGCTCGCTGCCCTACCTATTGTTCTAAAGGCCGTCCGCGGTAAGAAAGGTCTATAATCATGACACGTATCAAGACTGACATTTGCATCATTGGCGCTGGTTCCGGCGGGTTGAGCCTTGCGGCAGGTGCGTCGCAGATGGGGGCTAAGGTTGTCCTCCTCGAGGGACATTTGATGGGGGGTGATTGCCTTAATTTTGGTTGTGTTCCGTCCAAGGCCTTGATTGCTGCAGGTAAACAAGCCTACGCAATGAAAAACACAGGCGATCTGGGCGTTGCTGCAGTTGATCCAGTGGTGGATTATGCCGCCGCCAAAGATCACGTGCGTAAGGTGATAGAAACGATTGCACCAGTCGATAGCCAAGAACGTTTCGAAAGCTTCGGCGTCCATGTGATCCGTGAATTTGGCCGATTCATTTCAGAAACCGAAGTTCAAGCTGGCGAGCACGTTATCGAGGCGCGCCGCTTCGTGATTGCGACAGGATCTGGTCCGCTCGTTCCACCCATCCCAGGTTTGGACGACGTGGATGTTTACACAAACGAAAACATCTTTGATCTACGCGAAAAACCTGATCACCTATTAATTGTTGGTGGTGGGCCAATCGGTATGGAAATGGCTCAGGCCCACCGTCGCCTTGGATGCAAGGTGACAGTGATTGATGGTTCAAAAGTCATGGGTAAAGATGACCCTGAACTGACGAAAATTGTCGTTGATAAGCTGCTCGCTGAAGGCATTGAGATTTTTGAAGGCGTTAAGGCCGAGAAAGTTAGTAAGGGTGGCGAAGGCGTAATCGTTCACACCGCGGACCAGGAATTCACGGGCACACATTTGTTGATGGCCGTAGGGCGCAAAGTTAACATCGACAAACTAGACCTAGACAAAGCCAACGTTGAATATGACCGCGCAGTTA
>Ga0055584_100007169_pt1 | contig 10930 bp, 10 predicted proteins | sample OSDHelmetaG_FD_58716 | JGI IMG/M metagenome (GOLD analysis project Ga0055584, IMG submission 58716) | Pelagic marine sediment microbial communities from the LTER site Helgoland, North Sea, for post-phytoplankton bloom and carbon turnover... | ecosystem: Environmental > Aquatic > Marine >...
GCATCATTTTTTATTTGATCTAACGAATTTATCTCTTGAATTACTTGTTTAGTAATATTAATATTTAACCTACTATGATTATAGATTTTTTTAAAGCTTCTGTTAGTATTCATAGCTTTATCTAAATCCATAAGTTGAGATATTGCATTTCTTCTAATTTCCTTTATTGCTTTAACACTCACAAAAATATTATCAGATTTATTTATTACTAAATCTTTAAAATAGTAAGGAGTAGTAGCAATTGAGTCAAGACAATCGCGTATTCTATCATTAGTAATTTCATGCTTAGAAGCTTCTTGAACAATAAAATCTGAGTATAAACTAACTTTATTCCTCCTTGATTGTAGTTCTAATTTGATTTTTTCACTTTTAATTAAGGTTATTTTTGCATAGATAGGTTGTTTATTACTATCTTTTTTTACCATTTCCTTAATTTCTTTTAATGAATTAAAATCTGATGTTAAAACGACTTTATCGTCCTTTTCTAAATACTGATCTACATCCATCTCGATAATCTCACCCTTGTCTGCCTTATTAACCAATAAACCATTCAAATAAATTCTATTACAGACAAGACCAACATCTTTTTTCTTATTTAATACTCTAATCCCATCAAATTGATGTAGCGGATATGTAAGTTTTATTTGAACTTTATTTGAAGATTTAGCTACAACATAGCCTATTTCAATTCCCAAATGATTTGGTCTAAATGAATTAACCATATCTTTAGAATTTTCATTAAAAATAAAACCATTTGTAAACCCTCTATTAAATAACTTCTTAAGTTCATCTAATTCTACCTTACTTAAAGTAAAATTTTTATTTTCATAATAATTATCAATTGCCCTTCTAAAAATTTTTGTGACATAAGCAACATATTCAGGTCGCTTCATTCTTCCTTCAATTTTTAATGAAGTTACATTTGCATCTATTAATTCAGGAATATGATCAATTAAATTTAAATCTTTTAAAGATAATAAATATCCTTGGTCTAAGGAAACATAATCGTTATTTAAAAAATCAAATACTTTATAAGGCATTCTACAAAGTTGAGCACATATCCCCCTATTTCCACTTCTATTTTTTAATACTGATGAAATTAAACATTGACCTGAATAAGATACACACAAAGCACCATAGGCAAATATCTCAACATCAATTCCAGCAGCACATACTTTCTTAATTACTTCTAAAGGAGTTTCTCTGGCCAAAACCACTCTTGTTATTCCCTTATTTGCAACAAAAAGACTGCCATTTAAACTGTTGATAGCCATTTGTGTTGAAGCATGTAATTCAAAATCAGGATAACATTTACTAACTAATTCTAAAAGCCCTAAATCTTGAATTATTAAAGCATCAACATCACAGTGATATAACTTATCAACTTGCTCCATAGCTGCAGCAATTTCACTTTGAAAAAGCAGTGTATTCATGGTAACATACACTTTAACATTATGAATATGAGAATATGCTACTGCTTCCTGAATATTATCAAGTGTAAAATTATCAGCAAATGCTCTAGCGCCAAAATTACTTAGACCTAAATATACTGCGTCGCAACCATTATTAACCGCAGCCTTTAAAGACTCCATTGATCCGCATGGAGCAAGTAGTTCAACTTTCTTTATCAAGATTTACCTCCTTTGCCAAACCACCAAGAGATGTTTCTCTTAACTCGTGACATATATTACTTCCTGTGTATTCCATGGTATTAACTACCTCATCAAAACTAACTTTGTTATGTTTTATCAGTGACATAGTTTGAGCAAGACTTGCACTATCAAATGCTCTTAAAGCAGCTAATGAGTTTCTTTCAATACATGGAATAATTACATAACCCATTACAGGATCACAAGTCAATCCTAGGTTATGTTCCATCCCCATCTCAGCTGCATACTCAATTTCCCTTAATTCACATCCTTGCATATAAGCTACAAATGCAGACGCCATAGAACATGCAGTGCCAATTTCCGCCTGACAACCACCAACTGCTCCACTAATAGTAGCATTCTCTTTAATTAAATTACCAAAAATCCCAGCAATAGCCATTCCGTCAATAATTTTTGCTAATGAATAATCTAAATCATTATAATAATGATAAGCACAGGCAGCTAAAGTACCACAAGCACCTAACGTTGGAGTAGTAACTACTTGATTATTACATGCGTTTTCCTCATTTACTGCATAGGCATATGCCATTATTTTTAAACGAGATTGTGAACTTTTAGCAGCTAGATCCGAAATTTCTAATAATCTTTTTGCACAACGATTAATTTTTAAACTACCTAAAAGTTGACCTTCAGTATTAAGACCACGCTCACATGAATCAAACATTGCAATTACAATTTTTTTCAAATACAATTTTAAATCACTTTCATAACCATAGATATAATCTAACAAACTAATTTTATTATTTTTAAGAACTTTCTTTATTTCATCAAATGAATTTTCATGATAAACACTACGACAGAAATCAAGAGGAAATTCTTTAATTTGAATTGATCCTCCTCCCATTGAAAATACAGTCCATTTAAATACTTTATTTTCACCATCATAGCCCGAAAGATAAAAGCCATTAGGAAATACTTCATCCCAATCTATTTTAAAATAAACCTTTACATCAGCAAAGGCTAAATAATCATAAAAAACCTTATCTGTAAAATGACCTTTACCAGTTAGAGACAGAGATCCAAATAATTCAATTCGGTATTTACTCAATTCTCCAAATTCTTTTAAAGCTAGTTTAATTGCCCTGTAGGGAGCTAAAGTGTGAGAAGAAGATGGACCTGGTCCAACTTTATATAGTTCTTTTAGTGATTGCATAATATTCTCCTAAATTCTCTTCAAAATAAATAATTCTAATTCTAATTTTTCATTAATGTTAGCATTACTTTTATATTTTTGATCTAAAAGAGCTAGATCATATAAACATTTAGAAAAATAATCAATGGAATGCTTACGACAATTCTTAATAGAATTGTAAGCAGCTCCAGGAGTGATATTTAAAAAATTCATAATATCTTTTTGCTGATAATTTTTAGATAGTAGATATGATACATCAAATAATCTACGATAATTACTAGCAAAAATAATAAGAATATAAATGAATGAAGTTTCTAAAACAAACAATTCATCTAACAGCTTCATTGCCTTTTCTTTTTCCTTACTCAAAATAGCATATATTAACAAATTAACATTATCATTTAAATTAGCATCCACCAATGTTTTCACAACATCTTCATCAATCAGTCCATTAAAGTTTATAAATTTATTTAGCTCTGAAATAAATTTATATTGATCACCGTTTAAACGGAAACAAAGATCTTTAAAAGCCTTATCACTAATTTTAATGTCATTACTTTTTAAACTATTTTTAACAAACAATTGAAAGCCATGTTCATCTAAATTTTTAAATTCCATTTTATGTTTATTAAAAGCTTTAGTTATGGCTTTAACACCATCAACCTTATAAAGGCACTTGAAAATTAACAAAACATCATCGTTATCATTTTTTAGATAATTTAATAGTGCATCTTGATCTTTTTTCAATACTTTTTTTCCTCTTTTAAAGCCTAGATAATTTGATACAACAATTACTTTTTGACTAGAAAAGAGAGCAATGGTATTACAATTACCAATTACTTTAGTTAATTTAAAATCCTTACTACTACCATCAAAATAATCAATATTAACCCCATTAAAGGCTAATTCCTTTATTTTTTGATTAATTGTATATTCATTTTCTCCATATAACAAATAATACATAAGCTACCTCGCTAATGTATTATAACAAAATTTCGGCTACTAGTATAAAGAATATTTGCAAATAAATTTGCATAGATTTCAATATCTCCATCCTCTTTTGTAATTAAGTATTTAACTTTAAATCTTTTGAGATTATTAATCACCTCTAATGATGGATGATTATAAGTATTACCAGCAGATATTAGAGCCAACAAAGGATTTACTTCTTTGATAAAAAAAGAATCTGAACTAGTCTTAGAACCATGATGACTTAATTTTAAGATATCAATATTTAATTTAGGATATAATTCAAGTAATCCATTTTCAATTTTCTTGCTGATATCTCCTCCAAAGAAGTAAGTAAGACCATTAATTTTAGTAACATATATCAGTGAGTTATCATTATCATTATCACTTTTTTGATAGTTTAAATTAGTTAAAGTTAATGAAGATAGTCTAATATCTATTGGTTGAGTAATAATATTGTCAATCTCATAGTCTTTAACTAAGTTGTCAATATTTCCATTATGATCATTATCATCATGAGTTATTATTAAATAATTAATTTTGCTTATTCCATTTGCTTTTAAATAAGAATCTAAATAAATATAAGATGATTCTTTACCAGTGTCAATTAAAATATTGCCTTGATTATAATGAAGTTTAATTAAGGTAGCATCACCTTGCAGTACATTAATATAGCTAACTTTAGTAAAAGGATGAGAGATATTAGTATAATTTAAAAGAAGAAAGAAAATTGTAATAAATACTAATTGATATTTTCTATCCCTTAATTTTAGAAATAATATAAAAGTTAATAAACCATTAATAAAATTAACATTTCCATTTATCTGAAATTCTAAATTAAGTTGTGAATATTTATGCATAAAATTAATAAATATTAGTGAAAAATCAGGATTAATAAATAGAAAAAGTAGTGATATGATATAAATTAACCCCATCAACCTTATAATATATTTGAAAAATATTACTTTTATTATTTGAACCGAATATAAAAAAGTAGCTTGAATGATTACTGAATTAAAATAAAAAGCAAATACTGTTTTATGGTGAAAAACTTGAACAAAATAAAAGGAGACAGGATAAATAAATGCTAGAGAAAACAAATTGTAGGGGTTAGTAATTAGTAGTACGATTATTAAAATACCCAAGGAATCATATTTGTTTATTGGTAATATTTTTAGTAGTTGTTTGGTAAATAATCTAACTAGAATAAAAGGAAAATTGTAAACTAATAAAAAAACAAATATAGTAAACAATCTAACCCTATTTATTCTCTTAGCATCAATAAACCATTTCAGTAAAAAGTATTGCCAAAAAAAGATTCCAGAAAAAAGAAATCCGTTGTAAAAAATAAAATTTGAAACTTCTTCATTCTTAATATTTAAAATAATTTGGAAATAAAAATTTTTTAAGATTGGATTATTAATTCTCTTTATTTTCCGATATAAAAGTGCTAAGGGGTGATAACTTTTTCTTACTAGATGATAGTCTTGTAAATACCCCCTATATTTAACCCGTTTTGCTAAATAGTAATTTTTAAATTTAAAAGCATAAAAACTTTTTTCATCTTTAATTACTTCAACATCACAATCTATAGTCACGTGATCAAATAAATCTAATTTTGAAGTATCACCATATAAAATGCTATTATTTACTATAATATAATTGTCACTGATCTTACTAACTTTCCCATTTAAGTTTTTTGTATATGGATAATAATTCATTTGAAAAAAAACATATATAAATATAATAATTACCAATAATTTAGTACGATTATTTAAAAAAGAGATGTAAATAACTACGATTATCAAAAATACAATTTGGTAAGGACACATTATAAACAAGATAAGTAAGATAGCAATCTTTAAAAAATCAATCTTCATAAACAAATTTTATCTCTTATTTTATCTATTGTTTTAGTTGATATCCCTTTAATATTCTCAAGCTCATTTAAGGACTTAAAAAATCCATTTTCTTCTCGATAGGCTATTATTTTTTTTGCAGTAACTTCCCCAATCCCATTTAATAATACTAAGAGATCTTCGTTTGCAGTATTAATTGAGATCAAGTTAGTTTTTTTTGCTTGAAAATTAATTACATCTTGATTTTCTAAAACATAATCCAAATTAAATTTACTTAAATCAGCGTCATCATTGAGATTAACTATAGTTAATAAGTCATTTATTGTTGACCCCTTTTTAACTTCATACTCAGCTTCATGTTCAACTTCACCAACAACTGAAACAACAATTATTTGACTTTCTAAATCAGCTATTTCAATCTTTTTAAAAGAATTAAGTGGTAACATTAGAATAAAAAATAAAGGAAAAATCATTACCTTTTTCATCTGTTAATCCTCCTATTAATTGTAGAGGAGCTTTGATTTTATTCCCAAAAAAAAAAGAGCAAATTACTCTTTTTTTATCTTACCGCTAAAATTTTAACTTTATATGGTTCTTTAACTTGAACTTCAACTGTTTCTCCAACCTTATGTTCTAAAATTGCTTCTGCTAAAGGAGTAACATTAGATAATTTTCCATTAATTGGATCCGCTTCAACAGAACCTACAATTGAGTAAGTTAAAGTTTCATTATTATCTAAAAATAATAAGTCCACGCTTCCACCAAGAGAAACTGTACTGCTATCAGCATTACTTTGAATTAATTCAACATTCTTTAACATTTCCTCAATGTCAGCAATTCTAGCTTCAACTTGAGCTTGCTTGTCTTTCGCTGCATCGTAATCAGCATTTTCGGATAAATCTCCCTGTGCACGAGCAGCTTTTAAATCTTCAATAACTTCAGGTTTTACAACATGAATTAAATTATCTAATTCTTTCTTTAAATCATCTAACCCCTGTTGGGTAACTAATATTTTTTCTGCCATCTTAAATACTCCTATCTGCAATATAATAACATAATTTATCTTTTAAATACAATTATTCTTTAGGTTTAACAATACTTTCGATTTTTGTTGTAAGAATATCAATAGCAACTTTATTTTTACCACCTTCAGGAATGATTAAGTCCGAATATACTTTAGAGGGTTCAATAAATTGTTCATGCATAACTCTAACTGTCGATAAATACTGACTAACAACTGAATCAACAGTTCTACCTCTTTCTTCAGTATCTCTTAATAATCTTCTAATGAATCTAACGTCATTAGGTGTATCAACAAAAATCTTAATATCTAATCTTTTTCTAATTTCTGGGTTTTGTAAAACAAATAGACCCTCCAAAACAATTACATCACTTGGAGTTACTAATTCAGTAACATCACTTCTCGTATGATTTTTATAATCATAAGTTGGTTTATGAATTGCTTGCTTGTTACACAGCTCATCCAATTGTTTGATTAATAATTCATGATCAAATGCGAATGGATGATCATAATTTGTTTTAACTCTGTCTTCTAATTGCATAAAAGATTGATCTTTATAATAATCATCTTCTTTAATGATCACAACTGAATTAGTCTCTTCGAATTGAGTCTTCAATTTTCTTGCAATTGAAGTCTTTCCCGAAGCACTGCCACCTGCTATTCCAATTACAATTGTTTTCATCTTCTTCTCCTACTTTAAATATTTATTTACATAATTAACATGTTCTTGATATGTTTTTGAAAAGTATACGGTACCATCACCATATACATCAGCCATAAAGTAATAATAATCATTTTTATTAGGCTTTAATGTAGCCATTATTGCTTTCTTACCAGGGTTTAAAATTGGTCCTGGTGGTAATCCGTTATACTTATATGTATTATAAGCCGAGTCAAAATCAGGATTGGTTTCACATTTCTGCCAAGAATCATTATTTTTATCTAAATCCAAGGCATAACAAACTGTCACAGATGACTGAAGAGGCATATTTATTGCCATTCTATTATAGAATACTTGAGCAATATCCATCATATCTTCTTCTTTGCTTGCCTCATATTGAACTATAGATGCTAGAGTAATAATCTCAGCAATTGACAAATCTGAATCTTCAAAAAGTTCCTTATTATCAAGATATAATTTATTTGATTCATTTAATAGTTTAGCTATTGCATCTTCTACACTAGTATCCTTATAAAAAGTATACGTGTCAGGAAATAAGTAACCTTCTAGTGGATACCTTACATTTGAATCTAGAATAGATGGGGTTAAAATATCATATTCCTCAATTAAATAGTTTAATACATTTTCATCACTGGTGTAATCAATTATTGCTTGATATGTTAAATCTGTTGCATCACTAATTTTTTTAACAATATCTTTAAACCAATCACCCTCGATAAAAGTTATAGTTACATCATTAATAATAGCATTATTCGAATCACTTAAATAATTCAAAATGGCTATCGTATCCATACTCTTATTTAATTCATAACTTCCAGCTTTAATTGCTAATGGATTAAGTTTCAAGTAAATTTTGGCAATATCACTATTTTTAATAAGATTATTTAATTCTAATTTATTTAAAATAGTTGTTACTGTACTACCATCATCTACAACAAATAAAACATTAGTATCATCATTCTTTGATACTGAATCTAAATTATATTCAACATACTTAAAAGTTGCTAAAGCGATTAATATGATAATAACAAAGAACATAATAAAGCTAGGAAACTTTCGTTTCCTATTCTTCATCGATATAAAACTCCTCTAAATAGGTATTAAAAACTTCTTCTATCATAGCGAATTCTTTCTCATCAGTTACTTCTTCTAACACACCTTCGTTATATTTACTAGCATATACTTCACCTTGATCATCTTCAGGGTCAGTATATAGAACATAAGATCTATTACTTACTTCATGATCAAAAGTAAATAAGATTTCCATTTCTTTTTCATTTCCCTCATCATCAGTAATAACTATCGTTTTTTCGTTAACCATGTTTTCTCCTTAAACTTTATCAATATATGATTGCAGTATTTGAACTGCAGCCATTTGATCTATTACTTTTTTTCTTTTTTTACGACTTACGTCAGCACTAATAAGAATTCTTTGTGCAGCAACAGTGGTTAATCTCTCATCCCACATTATAATCTTACAATCAACTCTTTCAGCTAACATATCTCTGAAATCTAAACAGATTTCACCCTTATCTCCAATATCTCCATTCATATGCTTTGGTAAGCCTAAAACAATTTCATCTACAGCTTGAGATTTAACCAATTCAGCTATATGATCAGCACACGTTTCATAATCGCTATCTTTAAACCTAAAAGTTTCAAAAGTTCTAGCAACCATTTTCATTGGATCAGTCAATGCTATACCACAGGTAACTGATCCTAAATCTAGACCCATACTTCTCATTATTTTTCCTCTAAATAAGCTCTTACAAGCTCTTCAATCACTTCGTATCTTTCAACTGATTGAATTATAGTTCTTGCATTTTTATGACTTGAAATATAAGCAGGATCATTTGAGATTAAATATCCAGCTAGTTGATTAACAGCATTATAGCCTCTTTCCTCTAATGCTTCTTTGGTAATTTTTAAAACTTGTTTAATGTTATCTCTTCTGATTTCATCAGATTTAAACGTCATAGTTTCTGTTAGATCTTTAGCCATAGTTACACCATCCTTTAGTCTATTGTAAACTAAAAACTTTTAAAAATAAAGCTATTTAATTAGATAATTTCTGATGCTATTTGTAATTTCATTTACTTTAGTTATATCTTTTCCACCAGCTTGTGCGATGTCAGGTTTTCCGCCACCTTTACCAGATGCAATACTTGCTGCAAGTTTTACCATATCACTTGCTTTATAGCCCTTTTCTATTGCTTCTTTTGAACAAGCAGCAACAAAAGTTAAGTTATCTTCATTTTTATTTAAAATAAAAACAACTGAATTACCTGCTTTATTTCTAATAGTTTCTGCGAAATTTTTTAATTTTTTTCCACCATTTTCTTTATAAAGGAAAATGTAATTTACTCCATTAATTTCTTCTTTTTGATTAATTACATCATTTGCTTCTAGCATTAGCATTTTTTCATTAATTTTTGCTAATTCTTTACTTAGATTGATATTTTCCTCAATTAAATTAGTAACCTTAGTTTCTACTCCCTTTACAGATTTTAATTTAAATGCTTTAGAAATATTTGTTAATGTTTTTAAGTGTTGCTTATAATGATTTAACGCTTGATTTTTGGTTAGTATTTGAATTCTTCTAATACCTGAACCAATTGATTCCTCAAATTCAATTTTAAATATATTTAATTCACTAGTTCTTGAGACATGAGTACCACCACAAAATTCAACAGATTTAGAACCCATTGATACTACTCTGACCATCTCACTATATTTTTCATCAAACAAAGCAATTGCATCTGTCTTTTTAGCTTCTTCAATTGACATTACTTGAGTAGTTACAGGTAGATTAGCTTGAATATAACTATTAACTAAATTTTCGATTTTTTCTAAATCATTATCAGATATTTTATCAAAGTGAGAAAAATCAAAGCGACCATATAAACTTGAAGCATAAGAACCAGCTTGATGAATATGATCACCTAAAACTTCTCTTAAAGCTGCTTGTAATAAATGAAGAGCTGAATGATTAGCCTTGATTAACTCACGTTTTTCTAAATCTATTGTTAGATGGCATTTGTCAGCTACGAAAATCTCACCTTTTAATACCTTAACATGATGTAAAAATTGTCCATTAACTGTCTTTTGAACATCAATAACTTTAGCTTCAAAGTTATCATTTCTAATAAATCCAGTATCAGCTACTTGACCACCACTTTCAGCATAGAAACATGATTCTTTAAAGCATAAATCACCTTCATCACTTAATGATTCTTGTTTACCACCATTAATAAAAATTCCAGTAACAATTGAATCATTTTTTAATTTATCGTAACCTAAAAATTCAAAGTTTTCTGTAAAATTCATTAAATCTTCGGATTGTGATTTCATTGATTGATCATTATCTCTAGCTGCCTTAGCTCTTTCCTTTTGTTTTTTCATTTCGACTTCAAAACCATTTAGATCAACTTCAATATCACGTTCTTGACAAATTTCAACTGTCAATTCTTTAGGAAATCCATAGGTATCGTAAAGTTTAAAGCAAACTTCACCACTTAAAACGTTACTTGTCATAGTAGCAATTTCATCTTCTAATAATTTTTCACCCTTAGCTAAGGTTTGATGGAAAGTTTCTTC
>Ga0055584_100007170_pt1 | contig 10930 bp, 9 predicted proteins | sample OSDHelmetaG_FD_58716 | JGI IMG/M metagenome (GOLD analysis project Ga0055584, IMG submission 58716) | Pelagic marine sediment microbial communities from the LTER site Helgoland, North Sea, for post-phytoplankton bloom and carbon turnover... | ecosystem: Environmental > Aquatic > Marine >...
CCATCCGGGTGGCGATGAAGCGAAAAACCTCGGGGGCAAGGGGCAGAGCCCCAGCTTGTGTGCTCGGATGGTCGAGCCCAACGAGCCAAGGATGTGGTCCGGGAAATCGAGGGAGGGTCAGAAAAGCGCGGAAGGGGCTCCGCGGTCAGCTCGGGCGGTCGGGGTGAGGGGCACGAGGATGCGGTGGGGACGCCCCCGAATCCCTAAGCCCCCGAGAACTGCACCCCGTCAAACACCAGCGTCGGCACCTGCGTCGACCGGTACGGCCACGGGTCGTTGCCGATGAGCGCCAGCTGCGCGAACAGCTCCAGCAGGTTGCCGGTGATGTTCATCTCGCCGACGGGGGCGCCGAGCTTGCCGCCCTCGATGAGGTGGCCGCGGATGCCCAGGCTGAAATCGCCCGTCGTGCCGTCGGCGTTGCCGCCGAGCCAGGACGACACGTAGATGCCTTCGCCCGCTTCGGCGATGAGCTCCGTCAGGCCCTTGTCAACGCCGGGGGACACGAGCACGTTGGACGTGCCGCCAGTGGTCGGCGTCATCCCAGTCTTCAAGCCGTAGTACGTGTCCACGAACAGGTTCTTGACCACGCCCGCTTCGACGATGGGCATGTTCTTGGCCGCGATGCCTTCGCCGTCGAAGTGCCGCGACGCGAGCCCCCCCGGCAACAACGGGGTGTCCGTGATCGTCAGCATCTCGGGCAGGACTTTCTTGCCCAGCAGGTCCTTGTAGAAGCTGCGCCCCTGGGACAGCGACCGCGCGTTGGCGGGACCCAGCAACCGACGCACCAGGCTGCCCGCGACCGTCGGGTCCACCACCATCGTCGTCTTCGCCGTCGGCCCCTTGGTCGTGCCCAGCCGGTCCGTGGCGCGCTGCAGCGCCTGCTTCGCGACCTCGTCGGCTCCGTAGAGCTGGTCGAGCCGCCGCCCGCCGATCCACATGCCGCCTTCGGGCTTGCTGTCGCCCTCGCCCTTCACGGTCACGCCGCAGCCGAGCCAGACCGAGGTCCCGTCCCAGGTGCCCTCAAAGCCATTGCTGGACGCGCTGGCGCCCTCGCCGTGGTTCGTGGACACCGAGCCGCTCACCGAGATCACGCTGTCGTGGCCGTGGCCGCCGTCGTTGAGCGCCGCCAGCCACTCCTTGCGGGTGTCTGGCGACAGGGCCGTGACCCCGGCGTCCACGATCTGCAGGTCGACGTCGCTGCGGCCGTCGAACAACGCCGGATCCGGCAGCCTCCGGTGCTCGTCGGGCTGCAGCGCACGCGTCATTTCGACGGCGTCGTCCACGAACGATTGCACCCGCGCGGGGCGCAGCGAGGTCGTGCTGTGGGTGCTGTAGCGGCCGTCCACGTACAGGGTCAGCCCCAGCGAACGGCTGGTGTTCTCCTGGACCTTCTCCAGGGCTCCGTCGCGGGCCTCGAAGTCGACGGCGCGGCTGCGGCTGGCTCGCGCCCAAGCCCCCTGGGCCCCCGCGTCGAGGGCCTGCTGAACGGCATCCTGAGCTTGCTTGAGGAGGTCGGTCATCACGCACCTCCCACGGTCAGCGAGGACACAAGGACGGTCGGCAGCCCCTGGCTCACCGGCACGCTCTGGCCGTTCTTGCCGCAGGTCCACCCGCCGGTGTCGAGCGCGGCGTCGTTGGCGGCCATCGTGGTGTTCTTCAAGGCCTCGGGGCCGTTGCCGATGATGTTCACGTCGCGGATGGGGGCGGTGACCTTGCCGTCTTCGATGAGCCAGCCGTTCTTGACGTAGAACGTGAAGTCGCCGGCGCCGATCTGGACCTGCCCGTTGGTGAACGTCTCGGCGACGATGCCCAGCTTCACGGACTCGATGATCTCGTCCTTCGTGTGTGGGCCGTCGTCCATGTAGGTGCAGCGCATGCGCGGCATGGGGGCGTGGCGGAAGCTCTGGCGCCGCCCCGAACCCGTCGGCTCGACCCCGTAGTGCTTCGCCGAGATCGTGTCGTGCAGGTAGCTCTTCAGGATCCCGTTCTCGACCAGCTTCGTCTCCGCCGCGGGGTTGCCCTCGTCGTCGAAGTTGAGCGCGCCGCGCTCGCCGGGGTGCAGCCCCGAGTCGATGATCGTCACGAAGTCCGGCGCGACCTGCTTGCCCAGCATCTCGCTGTAGATGGACGTGCCCTTGCGGTTGAAGTCGGCCTCCATGCCGTGGCCCACGGCCTCATGCAGCAGGATTCCGCTGGCGCCGGCGGCGAGCACCACGGGCAGCTCACCGGCCGGAGGACGCCGCGCATCGAAGAGGATCATCGTGCGGTCGATGGCCTGCTTCGCCAGCTTGTCGAGCATGCCGTCGTCGTACCAACCGAGCTCCCGGCGCCCGGCCAGGTTCGCGCCGCCCGACTGGACCTCGCCGTCCTTCTCCGCGGTGATGGAACACCACAGCCGCGACTGGGGCCGCACGTCCGTGTGCACGTGGCCCTTGTGGTTGACGACCAGCACCCGCTCTTCGCTGTCGGACCACCAGATGCGGACCTTGCTGACGGCGGGGTCCAGCGCCTTGGCCTTTGCCTCCAGCTTCTCGATGACGGGGAGCTTGTCGTGGATGCCGACGTCGGCGAACGGCACGCCCAGCGTGTAGAAATCGTGTGCCTTCGGCTGCTGCGTGAACGCCACTGGCGCGTCGAACCCGCCCCCGTTGGCGATGGCCGCCGCGGTCTTCGCCGCCGCCAGCATCGCGGGCTCCGAGAGGTCCTCGGTGAATGCGTAGCCGGTCTGGTCCCCGACGACGACGCGCAGTCCGACGCCCTCATCGATGGACGACGACGCCTTGCTGACGATGCCGTCCTCCATGGAGATGGAGTTGCTGCGCGAGTACTGGAAGTACAGGTCCGCGTGGTCGGCGCCGCGGCTGGTCAACGCCGCCATGACGCGGTTCAGCATCCCGTTGTCGATCCCGAACCACTCGTAGAAGGGGTTCTCGGGCACCGGGGCCGTGGCGGAGGCGGCGACCGACGCCGTCGTGGCGCAGCCGGTGAGCCACGTGGGCACGGTGAGCACGGCGCTGGTGATGCCGGCTTGCTTCAAGAAATCGCGACGAGAACGGGCCATGGATCCTCCGGTCGGGTTGGGAACCCTATCGGGGGGCGGGCATTCCGTCACCGACCCAATTGGCGCCACCCCGTGTTGTGCTTCGGATCCGCGTCCACTTGACGCAGGTAGTCGGCGACCTCGTCGTCCGGTGCGCACCAGATCGTGTCGAGGAATCGCTGCGCCTCGGCCAACGTCTTGGGGTTCCAGGACTGCGGCGGCCCCCGGTGGATGCGGAGCTCGGGCTCGGGCCCGGGCCGGGCGGTGCCCACCGCGGCGGCCAGGAGCGTCGCGACCCGGGGCCATCGGCCCATCACGTTGCGGATCGTCTCCTCCTGCTTCTTCTGCACCCCGAGGTGGGTCTCGTGGGCCTTGCTGCGGGCTTCGCGGGTGGCGTTGAGGCCGAAGATCCTCTCCTGGACGAAGAACGCGTTCTCGACCGGGGCCAGCGCCATGTCCGACCCCGACGAGTAGGCCTCGGCGAACGCTTCGTGGCGGGCCAACATGGCCTCGGCGCGGTCCAGGCGCTCGTCGACGTCGTCGGGCCAGTCCTCGCGCAGCAGGTCGATCACCAGACCCGGGGCCTGCACCGCCGCCTTCGCGCCGCTGCGCACCAGCTCCAGCTGCAGCATCAGCGCCATGCGGAGGGTCGCCGGCCCCACGAGCAGCAGACCCACGAGCTGCAGCCAGTTGGCTTCGGGGTCCTGCCCCGCCCAGGCCTCGGCCGAGGCCTTGCCCGAACCCGAGGCGGCGTCTCCGGCGGCGTACAGGGCCTGGAAGAACGCCGAGCCGAGGTCGCCCCCCACCGTCGGCGGGCAGACGCGGCAGATCCGCGCCGGGCCCAGCACCGACCGGGCCTGGAAGTCGACGCCGCGCCCGTCGCTGGCGATGAGCAAGCGCACCAGCAACATGGGCTCGAAGGGATTCAGCAGCCACGACCAGGCTCCCCAGCGGGCCTGGCTGCGGCGCAGCTGGATGTCCTCGACGAGGCCGGCCAGCCGCTGATCGTCGCCTCCCAGGCTCAGGCAGAGGATCTGCTCTGGCCCGTCCACCAGCGCGCAAGCCAACCCATCGATGTCCCACGCCCTCCCGGTGCGGACCTCGCGGCTCTGGGCCAGCACGGAGGAGACCGCGCACATGGTCGGGTTGTTGCCGAACAGCGCGCCGTCGGCGTGTCCGTCGATGATCGGCAGCAGCACGGGCATGGAGCCGCTGCGCAGGGCGACGGTCATGACCGACAAACGCATGTCGGGCTCGTCGCCCTCGGCCGTCGTCCGCTCCAGGTTGGTGAACACCTTCGGCCCGTAGGGACGAGCGGCTTCGCCCAGGAGGTTCCGGCCCCGGGTCCGCAGGTCGAACGACACCACGCACACCCGTCCGGGGAGGTCTTCGAGGACGAGGTCGTCGGTGAAGTCGAGGTGCTTGCGGATGGCGCGCCGGACGCCGTTGAGCCGCCAGCGGGAGGTCGCTGGCAGCGAGGTCAGCATCCGGGCCAGGCCGATGTTCCCGGCGCCGTACGCGTTGAAGAGCTTGGTTGCCCGGCCGATCAGGTCCTCGAGCAGGCGGGGGCCGTGCGCCAACTCCTCCTTCGTGCGCGCCGCCAGGTACAGGGCGATCAGCGAGCCGAACGAGGTCCCGGCGCACAGATCGACCCGCGCGAGCAGGTCGCGGTGGGCCGGGTCGCTGCTGACCATCCGGTGCAGCATGTGCAGTTGCGCCAGGCCCGAGGGGCCGCCGTCGAACGAGAGGATGCGGAAGTAGGCAGGGGTGGGGGCGACCATCCCGTCGATCTACCAGCGGCCCTCAGCGCGTGCATGGTCCGGTCGGAGCGACGTGGCCCCTTCGGGCTGAAGAGCCCCTCGCGGGCTCGGCTCCGGTAGGATTCGCCGGGGCGAGCGCGGAGGTTTCGGGGTGCATCAAGTCACGGTCCTGTTCAACGGGCGAAAGCAGGCGGTCTACCTGCTGGACGAGCCTCACATCGTCATCGGGCGGGGGCGCAGCGCGCACATCCCCCTGGACGGCAACCCCATCGTCAGCCGCCAGCACGCGGTCATCCGGCGGGAGATGGACTCGTACCTCCTCGAGGACCTGGGCGGCGCCAACGGCACCTTCGTGAACGACAAGCCCGCGGACACCCACCGCTTGCGGGACGGCGACCGCATCGTGCTGGGCAAGCACACGCTGCGCTTCGAGGCCCAGACGCCCGAAGCCGTCAGCCTGAAGCGGCCCGAGCGCGCCGCCGGCTCCGAAGACCACAAGTCCACCACCGTGCTGCCGGCCATCGCCAGCCAACCCGGCGCCGCCCCGCCGTGGGCTCCGGCCCCCATCGCGCCTCAGATCCCCGCGGGCAGTCAGCAGACCGTCGCCGCCAGCAAGCAGGAGCTGGAGCACTTGATCGAGCAGATGAAGCTCAAGTCGGGCCCGCATCTGTCGGTGAACCAGGACGGCAAGTTGAAGCTGGTGCCCCTGGTCGACGGCGGGCTTCACATCGGCCACACGGGGCAGTGCAAGATCCGGCTGCCCGGGAACCGGTGGTTCGGCAAGGTCGCCGCGTCGGTGACCGAGGTGAACGGCAAGTGGTGGCTCGTGGCCCGCGCGCCCTTCTGGAACCCGGTCTACGTCGGCAACAGCAAGGTCGCCAAGAAGCGGAAGCTGCGGACGGGCACGACGATTCGCGTCGGCGAACTGAAGGTGCGGTTCTCGCTCGGTGAGCAGGAGTAGCCCCCCGTCTCGACGCCGGTTCCTGCAGGCGGGGGTCGTCTTCGGCGCTGCGGCCACCGTGCTTTGGCAGGTGGGCGGACGCACGCTCGGTGAGTCCACCACCGAGTACCGCTACAAGCCCGTGGCCTTGTCGCCGGCTGCGTTCGGGGCCCTGGTCGCCGCGTGCCGGGAGCTGTTGGACGACGAACTGGCGGGCTTCCGCACGGCCGAGAGCCTGGACAGCTACCTGGGGGGCACTGGGCTGGGTGCGGCCAAGGAGATGAACCTGGCGTTGACGGTGCTGGAGTACGCCCCCGGCGGGCTGCTCGCGGCGACCCGCTTCAGCCGCCTGCCGCGGGCCGACGCCGCGCAGGTCCTGCGGGACTGGTCGCGCTCGGGGCTGGGCGTGCGGCGGCAGATCCACTCGGCGTTGCGGCAGGCGGCCCGCTTCATCTGGTTCGACCGGCCCGAGGTCTGGGACGCCATGGGCTACGACGGCCCCTGGGTGGGTCGATGAAGGGCAGCAGCCGAGTCCAGGACTGCGTGATCGGCAGCGGCGCGGGGGGCGCGGTGCTGGCCATGCGGTTGGCGCAGGCCGGGCGCAGCGTGCTCGTGCTCGAAGAGGGCCCCGAGGTCGACAAGAGCAAGTTCACCCAGCGCGAAGGCGCCATGTACGCGCTGCTCTACCGCGAGGGCGGGCAGCAGACGACCACCGACGGCGGCATCAGCGTGCTGCAGGGGCGGTGCCTGGGCGGATCGACGACGATCAACCAGGGCGACTGCGTGCCCATGGAGCCCTCGATCCTCGACCACTGGCGTCAGGGCTTTGGCTGGGACTCACTGGGGCTCGACAACGCGGGCTTCGCTGCGCTCGCGGACCGCGCGATGCGGGAGGTCGGCGCCAACCCCATCCCCGACGAACTGATCAACCGCAACAACCGCCTCCTGGCCGAGGGCGCCGCGAAGCTCGGCATCGCGGGCACGAACCTCCAGCACAACCGCACCGGCTGCATCGGGAGCGGCTACTGCCTCATCGGCTGCGCGTACGACGCCAAGAAGGGGACGATCCTGTCGCACCTGCCGGCGGCTCGGGCGGCGGGCGCGGACATCTGGTGCGACTCGATGGTGGTGCGCATCGACACTCGCAACGGCTTGCGGGTGCTGGGCACAGACTTCGAAGTCAGCGCCGAACGTGTGTTCGTCTGCGCTGGCGCCATCCACACGCCGGCCATCCTGAATCGCTCGGCCATCAAGCCAGCGGGCCTGGGCCGGAACCTGTCACTGCAGCCCCAAGCGCCGCTGGTGGCGTTCTTCGACGAGCGGGTCGAGTTCCACCGGGGCATCCCCCAGAGCTGGGGCACGACCAGCACGCTGTCCGTCGACGCCGAGCGCGGCCTGGGCGGCTACAGCATCGAGGGCATCTCCGCGGGGCCGGCCATGACCGCGTCGCTCATCCCCGGCGACATGGCCGAACTGAAGCCGCTGCTGAACCTGTACCCCCACGTCGCGGCGTCGCTGTGTCTGGTGCCCGACCGGCCGGGCGGTTCGCTTTCGTTCCCGAAGTACGGCCGCCCGAAGATCAAGTACACGCCGTCGGACGACCACACGGCGCGGTTGCGCGAGGCGATGAAGACGGCCGCCCGCATCTACCTCGCCGCGGGCGCTCGCGAGGTCGCGGTGCCGGCCACGGACGGGCCCCGCATCAAGCTGGACTCCGACGTGGGCCTCATCGACGACATGCCCCTGCGGAGCTGCGAGCTGCCCTTGATCTCTGCCCACCCTCAGGGGTCGATGCGCATGGGACCCGGCCGCGACGCGCCGGTGGACCTCGAGTTCCAGGTCAAGGGCGCCCCGGGGGTGTTCGTGTGCGACGCCTCGCTGTTCCCGACGACGTCGTCGACCCACACCATGATCCCCGTCATGACCCTCGCCCACCTCCTCGCCGACCAGCTGGGGGCCTGATGACTCGTTGCCTTCTCCTCGTCCTGACGGTGACCCTCTGCGGGTGCGGTGGCTGGTCCTGGCGGCTGCCCGGCTTCCGCTACCCGGCGGCCGAGGTCACGCCGGAGGTGGCCGGCGGGGGGCTCGACGCGGACCTGGGCCCCGAGGCCTACCCCGTGGCCGTGTGGGAGGGCACCGCTGGCACCTGGGGCCAGATCCAGGCGCAGCTCGCCGACGAGGGCCGCCGCAAGGGCGCCCACGCGGTGCTGCTCGAGGACTGGCACGCGACGGTGTCCCAGACGACGATGGTGCACACCCCGTCCCAGACCGACGCCGGCATCGTCACCCGGCGCGAGTTGGTGGACCAGCAAGCCTCGTCGGTCTCGGTGCGGGCCCTTGCCCTGCGGCGCCCCGCGCTGTGCCTGGGGCTGACCCTGCAGTGCCTGGGCGACGACTGCAGCCGAGTGGTGGTTCAGCGCGTGCGCCTGAGCTCGCCGGCCGAAGCCGCGGGCCTGGTGCCCGGCGACTGGGTCGTGAGGGCGGCGGGGGTTCCCGTGGAGCACCCCTGGGACGTGCACCAGCGGGCCGACAAGGACGGCGACATCGTGCTGTCCGTGCTGCGGGACGAAGGCGGCGTCGATGTGACCGCGACGCCCGTCGACTGCGACTCGATCTACGAGGCCGCTACTCGTTGACCGGGTGCATCCACAAGGCTGACTTGTCGATGCCCAGGCGCCCCATGAAGAAGTCGTAGGCGTCCTCGGGGCTCGTGTCGAACAGCGTGTCCGAGTCGATCTCCATGGGGATCCACGACCCCTCCTGGATCTCCTTGTCGAGCTGCCCCGCCGCCCAGCCGGCGTAGCCCAGGGTCAGGAACGCGCTGGGCTGATCGGGCTTGCCGGCGATGGCTTCGATGATCGGGCGGCTGGGGGTGACGCGCAGGCCGCTGTCGATGTGGAACGTGGGCTCGGCGTCGGTCTCTTCGTCCTGCCCGAGGGAGTCGACGGAGGTGGTCTCGACGGGCAACTCCTGGTCCGCGAACGTCAGGAACACCGCGCCCGGCTGCACGGGACCGCCCCAGCGGACCTCGTCGTGGATGCCCCCTCCATCGGCGATGTCCATCTGCCCCAGGACTTCGTCCCGGGTAACGTCCGTGACGCGGTTGATGATGACGCCGACGGCGCCCTCTTCGGTGTAGTCGCAGAGCAGGATGACCGTGCCGGCGAAGAACGCGTCGTCCAGTTGGGGTGACGCCAGGAGCAAGCCGCTGCGCATAGCCGTTCTTCTCCCGGGCGGACCGGTCCGCTGCCCTTGATCGTCGGTCTCCGGGGGCGGGCGGTCAAGCGCTCGTCGGGGCTGCTTGCGGCCCGAGCAGGGATGGGCGACACCGGATGCGGGGGGGACGGCTGCGTGGTAGACGCGGCGACCATGAGCCCACTGCACCTGACCCGCCTGTCCCCCGGCCGCCCCGGCCCCGTGGTTGTCATCGTCCTGGACGGAGTCGGCATCGGCCGCCAGGACGAAGGGGACGCGGTGTGGCTGGCCCGCACGCCGACGCTCGATTCGCTGCGGCAGGGGGCGTTCGCGACGCTGGCGGCTCACGGCACGGCGGTGGGGATGCCGTCGGACGCGGACATGGGCAACAGCGAAGTGGGGCACAACGCGTTGGGGGCCGGCCGGGTCTTCGACCAGGGGGCGAAGCTCGTGGAGGAGAGCCTCCGCAGCGGGGCGCTCTTCGACGGGAAGGCGTGGCGCGAGCTCGTGGAGCCCTGCGTCGCCGACGGCACGGCGCTGCACTTCGTCGGGCTGCTCAGCGACGGCAACGTGCACAGCCACCACGAGCACCTGCACGCGATGCTGCGGCGGGCGGCGGCCGACGGGGTGACGCGGGCGTTCGTGCACCCGCTGCTGGACGGACGCGACGTCGACTCGGTCTCCGCGTTGCGCTACCTGGAGCCGCTGGAGGCGCTGTTGGCGGAGCTGTCGGCGGGGGGCCGGAACTTCGCCATCGCCAGCGGCGGCGGGCGCATGACGACGACCATGGACCGCTACGAGGCAGACTGGTCCGTGGTCCAGCGGGGCTGGCAGGCCCACGTCCTGGGGCAGGGCCGGCGTTTTCCTTCGGCGGCGGCCGCGGTCGAGGCGTTCCGGGCGGAGGAGCCGGGCATTGGCGACCAGTTCCTGCCCGAGTTCGTGGTGGAGGGCGGCGAGCCGATGCAGGACGGCGACGCCGTCGTCTTCTTCAACTTCCGCGGCGACCGGGCCATCGAGATCAGCCGAGCGTTTGTGGATCCGACGTTCGATGGCTTCGACCGCCAGCGGGTGCCGCGGGTCCGCTACGCCGGGATGATGCAGTACGACGGTGATCTGCAGCTGCCGCCGCGGTTCCTGGTCACACCACCGGCCATCGACCGGACGATGGGCGAGTACCTGGCGGCCAGCGGTGTGTCCCAGTGGGCCTGCGCCGAGACCCAGAAGTTCGGGCACGTGACCTACTTCTGGAACGGCAACCGGTCCGGCGCCTTCGACGAGAAGCTGGAGACGTACGTCGAAGTCCCCAGCGACGTCGTGCCCTTCGAGCAGCGGCCGTGGATGAAGGCGGCGGAGGTCACCGACGCGTTGATCGGGGCCCTGCGGGGCGCTTCGGCGCCGCGGGTGTTGCGTGTGAACTACGCCAACGGGGACATGGTGGGGCACACCGGTCATCTGGAGGCGTCGATTCAGGCAGTGGAGGCAGTGGACCTGTGCCTTTCGCGAGTTCTGCCGGTGGTCGCGAAGCTCGGTGGAGCGGCGCTGATCACGGCCGACCACGGCAACGCGGACCAGATGTTCCGGGTGAACAAGAAGACGGGGACCTACGACGATGCCCCGCTGACCTCGCACACGCTGAACCCCGTTCCCCTGTACCTGTTCGACCCTGTGGGGAAAGCGGGCATCAAGCCCGGGGGCGGAGGGCTCGCCAACGTCGCCGCGACGACGCTGGAATTGGCTGGCTTTGCGGCGCCGGACGGGTACGCGCCGAGCTTGCTGCGGTAGCGCGTCCTACGGGATTCGGGAGTCCAGGGCGAGGTCGAGGGTCTCGTCCAGGGGCTCGCCGCGCTCGGCCGCGGGGGCTTCGAGGCGCGACCACCAGGCGGCGGCGTGGGTCTCGGTCCAGTCGCCCAGGTCCAACGCGTCGAGGCGGGCCGCGATGGCGTCGGCGCTGGGCGGGCGGGCGTCGGGTTCCTTCTCCAGGCACTGGGCGACGAG